>Ga0209086_10000285_pt1 | contig 43540 bp, 53 predicted proteins | sample M_130207_XF_Meta_FD_187312 | JGI IMG/M metagenome (GOLD analysis project Ga0209086, IMG submission 187312) | Freshwater microbial communities from Lake Montjoie, Canada to study carbon cycling - M_130207_XF_MetaG (SPAdes) (version 2) | ecosystem: Environmental > Aquatic > Freshwater > Lake... | reverse complement strand
TCTCGATAGTGTCCTTGTTGTTGTCTAAAATTGCATGTCTCATTAGGCCGTTGTAGTACTCAACCCTCTTGTCGTTGGTTTGGATGTTTACCATGACTACCCCTGCCTCCCATCCCATATTCGTAAATATGTGTAGCTGTTCAGGGGTTATGTCATCGTAACTATCAGTGTACGTCATCGTGTTCTTGACAACAACACTTCCATCTTTGGTGAATCTCTCAATCTTCACCCCTCGGTCGATGTACCACTCGCTATATGCAGTGCGGTACAAAGACCTACTTGGCTTGCTTACGTCTTCCCAAGCTTTCATTCGGCAGGGTCAAAGTAGTACGTGAATACCTCTCCATTAGTCTTTTTGCTGTCCCTTACCATAGTCCGTTTGTTGTTTGGTATGATGTATACCTCCAAGATGTAACCACCAGTTGGACGGTTTGCAACAAATAAGACCGCCGCATCGTTATCGTTTATAATTGTAAATGATAATATGACCTCCTCGTTCTTATAAAACTCATGGTACATGTCCTTGTAAAAGAACCCGTTTGCCTCTACTACTTCATTGTAGAGGTCTAGAGCGTCCTGTAAATTGTCAAACACCATGTGCTTTGTGTTGCCCTCTGACCTCTTGAATCTCTCTAGTCCAAGGGTCTGTGAACTTGCGTCAATCGATAGCATCACAGCTATCGCAAAAATTATTTTTTTCATTCGTAAAAAAGTTTTAGTAAGTTAATAAAAGCCCAAGCACAGCAGAATAATGTTATCGGAAATAACACTATCGCACTAAGTGTTGAGTAGATTAAATTTGTTCTGAGTAATAAAAATACTACTACTAGAATCGCTATTGGTATCATAGGCGTTGTTTATCTTACACCGCTTGCATATATAGACTTGAATTCATTGAACGACTTTATTCCGCCACCCTTTGACTTGATTATGTCGTCAGGTGTCACGTCATCAATGTATAGGTGAGGTAGCCTCATTAATACGTTGTGAAGTCTTCTGCTTACTGCATTCTTGCACAGCCATTCGTTTACTAGCATACGCTTCTTGATCTGCCTGTGGTATTTTTCGACAACGTCTAACGATTGGATGTACTCATCCCTCGTAACTTTGGTCTTTAGCATGTATGTAAATTATGTTGTTAATACTCGTACCGACCTTTCGTAATGCGTCACGGTAACTTGACGCTTCAATTGTTATGCCCGTGCACAAGCTATCGCTTATGTAGTAGCACACGTGATACTGCTTCATCATACTTCTACTTCTATTTTAGTTATTAATTGTTTTGTGTATTCTGGATCTGTCGAACTATATGCTTGGATGATGTAGCTCAACCATTCTTTCTTCGTTCCAAACTCCGAGCGTAGCTGATAGTCGAAGTGTAGGTCGATATCTTGGCCGTTGATTGTTACTGACGACCACTCGTCTAATTGGTCGAAATAAATTGTCTTGGTTTCAACCCCGTGCGAAATGTCTACGCATCGTAAGGTTGGATAGATTATTGCTTTCATATCTCGTTTGTTTTAATAAAGTTTTCAATGTACTCCTCAAATGATTCGTCCTCCCAATTTTTTGATTGGTCGTAGCTGTCTACAAACTTTTCGGATAAGGTATACACCTTATCGAATGATTGCCATATGCTTTCTTTCTGCTCGTATGCCCAATAAAAATAAGCAACGAATAATGCTCTGTCTTTTTCCATAATGTTAAGAATGTTAGAAATGAATAAAAAATGTTAAGTTGAAATGAAATCAACATAGTTGAATCCCTTATGGTAGCTAGGTTAATGTTAGAATGTTAATTTTTACTCTATAGAATGAAAAAAAAATATATATATATATATAATAGTACATATACTATGGTTAATTTTCTACGCTAGTTTTGGGTGAAAAATCAACATTCCAACATAACATATTGATAGATAGTGTTTTAAGTGAAAAAAATCAACATTAAATCAACATTTGTTAGCACTAAGCGTCATGAACATGACCAACTGCTGAGTTTTCCCACTCAAAGTATAACCCGTGGCTTGATAGTATGTGGTTTAGTTGTTCTGAGCCTCCACACTTATCTGTCGACCAATAGTCTAACCATTCGCTAGAATTTTCTTCTTCAGCAGACAACCAAAAGTGTCCCCTCGAATCATCGTGCCACTCCTTTACAGGACAACCTAACTTCTTTAGTTGGTTGTAGCATTTTCTTGCATGTGATTTCATATTACAATAGTGTTTAGGTTTATCATTCGGTAGGCTCTCTTGTGGATGTCGTACACGACAATCAACCCGTGGTCTGATGGATTGAACGATAGTCCTACACCCTTGATGTTTTTTCTTACTCCGATTCTCGCAGTAATTTTTCTGGCCGTTCCATCTTTCTTGATGAACGTCAATGAGAAGAACTTTCCTCCCGTTTGCATTATTTGTTCTCTTGTCATTTTATGTTGGTTTTAAAGGTTACAAAAAAAATCTTCCTCAACAAATACTGTCGAGCTGAATTCATCTTTTAATTGGTCGATTGTCATATCCTCTCTGTCGGATAGTTCAAGCAACTCGTCTTCGGTCAATTGGTCTATTGTTCTGTACATGGTTTTAGGTTTTTAAATGTGGTTTGTATTTCTTGTAGGTATTTGTCTTCTATCAACGAGGTCATCGTCTCTATTATTAGGTATAGTTGGAATGTCGACCTGTCGTCTAAGTCCCTCTGCTTTTCTAAAAAGTCTAGGGTCGTCTGTCTGTGGTTCACAATCATCGTCTAGAATGTTAGCTTGTCGAATTCTTGGTACATATCTACATACTCCAAGGGGAATCTGTCCTTTAGTGCTTGTAACAAGCTATCGTTGTCGTACTCCTCGTATCCGTCCCTCTCTGCGTTTACAAGTGGGGTTATTACCTCAACGATTTGGTCATCGTCAAGTGTTGTTACTAGGTAGAAGTCCTCTTCTGACCATGCTGATGTGTTGATTCTAATTACTCTCATGGTTATTTAATTTTATCGGTTAGTATTTCTCTTGCTACACGTATTCCATATTGGATTTCTCCCATTGTATATTCGTTAGTCAAAGCCATAGCTAGTACTGACTGCTTCTCATTGTCAGTTAGGCTGTCGTCATCTACATCTCGAATGCTCCATAAATTGTCTACGTAATATCCTGCATTACGTAATACTTCTTTTGCTTGTTCTGTTGTCATAATTTCTAGGTTTTTAAATTGTTTGTACTTTAATATCTGCTAAGTCATTTAACATGCTGTTGCTTTGTAGGTCAAATGCTATTTTTTCTGCATCTTTTCTGTCGTAGCAATCAATCTGTTTTCTTGTTAATTCATTTCCGTCATGGTCTTCATATATGAAGTTCCAAGTTTTTAATTCTGTTTTCATAAGTTCTAGGTTTTAAAGTTCATATTCGTTTCCATTCTCGTCATAATATACGTCATCGTCAATCTCTTCCCACTCAGTGTAGTAGTACTCCTCTAAGTTATACGCTTCGTTAAGTATGAATTCATCAGATAGACCTTCCATACCACCACGGCCTCTAAGCCAATCAATTAAGTGTTGCTCTTCAGAAAAGTATAATTCTCCATCACCAACAACATATCCATCGTTCATACCACGTCCCGTAGCATCACATTTTCTTGCATATCTTTCCATAAGTTCTAAGGTTTTATTGGGAACATAATTCCCAAGTGTTCATACTCATTAATTTTTTCTTGGTCAATCCTAATGACTTCACAATAAATTTTGCAAGCCTCATGTTTACCTTTGGGTCTTCAAGTTCAGAGCCTCCTATTTGTTGTACGACATAGGATGGAGACATGTTTAGAACCCTTGAGCAAAACTTTACGTCTTGCCCAAGGTAGAATTCTTTTTCGTCAACACACAACGTCCAATTGTGGTCGAAGCCGTAGCTACTGCTGATTAGTACTTTCATTTTGTTAAAATTTAATTGGTTAATACGGCATATCTCTATGCCGTTTCGACTATTGAAGTCATCTTCAGTTAACCTTAAATGTAAAGGTGAGGTACACCATCAATAATAATTATTACTACTAATCTAATTAATCCAAATCCTAAGGTGCTACCTAATACGATAGCCCAAATACTCATTAATTTTTCCATTTTGTAAGGTTTTAATTGGTTAAGACAGCACCTCGTGAGTGCTGTTTCGTCTAATCAAGACTCGTCAGTTAACCTTTGTTAAACATTTCTTTCTTGAATCGAATCAAGTGACCCTCCTCGTACTTGAGCAGGTCTGCTAGCTTACTTCTATCCACGTCTATTATCCCGTGTATAGGATGCTTGATATCGTTAATGCCGATAAAGTTAATATTGCGTTTTAATTGCTCAGTAATTGTTGTTGTTCTGATTGTTCCGTTCATAATTTCTAGGGTTTAAATTGTTAGTTAATACCACACCTCGTCTAAGGTGTAGTTGTACTTCTTACTTACATAAGTAATGAAATTGTTCATGTGATTTTCATCGTTAAATTTACGAGTCATAAATACATACTTCCCGTACGCATTCATGAATTGAATTCTTGCAATCATATTGTTACTTGTTTATTTCCACCCCCTTACTTTCATTCGGGATGTTTTGATTAATACTTTGTTAAGAAAATAGCCTATAATTTCATAGCCATTTTCGATTCTGATGATTTTACTTTCAATCATTGTTTCTAGGTTTTAATTGGTTAGTGGTGCAGTATGTATCGCTCATATTAATTAGTCATTCTAACTGCACCTTCTTGTTGTTACTTGCACCACATTTATATAGATGGAATCGAACCATCACAAGTAGGTATGTAAGCCACGTTAAACTGCTTACTCTCTTATTATTCCCTACGAGCATTTACCCTTTGTCTCGTGGTTTTGACGAGTAACCACCTGAGTAGTGTATTACTTGCCGTTGCTTCGGGGAGTCATTATACTTACCCCACAACACTAGGTATGACCGACCCCGTTATGTTTATTGTCTTATCAAGATGTAAAAAAAAGTAGCTCGTTTGCCTCTCTAAATACTATAACGCAAGACTATTTAAAATGTTACAATAAAAATGCATTTTTTTTCATTTTCTTTCATTTTCTTTAGATAAACCCACCAATATATGCTCGTAAAGTATTGATTTGTTGATAGTTAAGTAGTTTATTTTTTTTTCATTAAATTATTAATATTTGTTGTTTTTTATGTTGGATTGGGTCAGCCCCTCTCTTCAGGAAGTCTACCTGATGAAATTTCCGTGCAGATTTTCGGGTCAGATGATCAGCCGATCAGCCGACCGATTTGCTATTCTATTTAACATAATGTAAATTATACTACACACTAATTGGTCGGCAGTGTGGTGTGCTGATAGGTAGAGAGGTAGGTAGGTAGGTAGGTAGCGTATGTCAGATAACGTGTGTGTGGTGTGGTGGTGTAGGTAGGTAGGGGGTGTGGTATGCTTATGAAAAGCTAAAATATCTCAACCAAAAGTTCAAAATGCAGACCCCCCCCTTGATTTTCAAATCGTTTTCCTTTTCGTCAGCTCATCGTCAAACGTATATATTACCCACAACCTCTAAATATTTAATAAATAAAAAAAATAAACTAATAAATATTAGTATATTTGCAGTGTATATATAAACAAAAAAAAACAAAATGGCAAATCAAAGAACAACAACAAAAACAACACCACCAAAAAAAACAATGATCGGCACTTCTGCATCAGACATAGCAGCACAAGCAAGAGCCAGAGAGGCAGAACTTCAGAGAAGAGCGAAAGCGATGGGTTGGAAAACAGTATCAGAATATAAAAATTCTGGCTGGGCTCAAAATAAATCAGCCTTTAAAGCTAATGAATCAAAAGTTAAGACATCTAAGTTGAATGAATCAAAAGTTCAGACACCTACGTTGACTGACGAACAAAAGAGCGGTATCCCTTTTAAGAATAGTACTATCGATAAATGGCAAGGTACAATGGGCAAGAGTTATGTTGTCGGTAATAAATCAGGAGTGGATCTATACGGAACTAAAGAACAACAAGATTCAACTTATTCTGCAAATAATCTTGTGAATTTTACACGGACTAATGCAGCTCAAAGTAGGGGTGCTATAGGCAGTATGAGTGGGGTTACGACCAAACAAAGTTATGCAAAATCTGGTCGTAAAGATCTTACTGCAGAGCAAATTGCTGCTCTACCTGACTTTATACCACCAGCGAACACAGGTGCTGGAGCATTTCTAAAAAGATCTGAAGTTAAAAATGCCACTGGTTTTGGTAAATGTGAGTCAGGTTATGTTTTAAGAAATGGCGTTTGCGTTAAAATCTAATGAGCATCCTACTTGAAAATAGAATCTGGTACGGCATCAATTTAGGTTTTGAGCTATTCTGCCCAGACGATTTTTTTGACGAGTACCAATTAGAGATAAACATTCTTATAATAAAGATAACGGTGTTGTGGTAAATATAGCATGATTATTGCTATATTTGTATTAAAATTAAATTAAATGATAGTAAAAGAGATTCACTTTGGCTATGACGGCCAAAAAAAACTAAAGTCTGGCATAAAAAAGATTGCTGGAGCGGTCAAGAGCACGATGGGTGCAAGAGGCAGGACGGTACTAATAGAGTCCGAGAATCACATTGGCGGTATTACTGTCACAAAGGACGGCGTAACGGTCGCCAGGTCGATCAATCTTTACGATCCCACTGAAAATTTAGCTGTAATGATGATGCGACAGGCAGCTGATCGCACTGCTGTTGTTGCTGGAGACGGAACCACAACGGCAATTGTGTTGGCAGAGTCTATTATAGACAACGCTGACAATATTATCGACAGTGCTGACAATATTACGGAGGTGATACGTGAGATATCTGAGATAACGACTAAAATTTGCTCAAGATTGAGCAAGATGTCCAAGAAATTAAGTGGAAAGAAGCTACTTGACGTTGCCACCATCTCTGCAAATAACGACAGGGAGGTTGGCAAGATGATCGCTGACACATTTAGCAAGGTTAGTGTTGTTACTGTTGAGAACAGTCAGACTCCAAGCACACACGTAGAGATAATCAGTGGAATGAAGATAGATCGGGGGTTCTCTTCTAAGTACTTCATCACTGATCAAAAGAAGCAGGAGTGTGTACTTGACAATCCGTATGTACTGATCACGGACCACGAGATATCCAACATACTAAACATAGAGAAGGTTATCGCTCACGTGATATCATCAAACAAGTCGTTACTAATTATAGGTCAGCTTAGTGCATCTGCACTAAACACGTTAAACTTGAACGTTGCACAGGGCAAGATAAAGGCATGTAACATAATACCTCCATCATTTGGGTATAGGAGCAAGGACCTGTTGTTTGACTTGTCTGTCTCGTTGGGAGGAACATACTTCTCTGAGGACACTGGTGACGATCTATCTGTTATTGAGGTTGAGGATCTTGGTCGTGCTTCTAGGGTTATTGTCAACAAGGACATGACCTTATTTATGCCTTTACCAGCTATGACTGATGCTATAAACAAGAACATCGAGGTGTTAAAGGAATCAATTGCTGAGACTACAGACGTTAACGAGGCAAACTTTATAAACGAGAGAATCGCAAACATGTCTGGCGGAATTGGTATCATATATGTTGGTGCACTTAGCGACATTGAGCAAAAAGAAAAGAAGGACCGTATTGACGATGCTGTGTGTGCTGTAAAGGCTGCACTGGAGGACGGGATACTTCCTGGAGGAGGTATAGCATTGATAGATGCATTTGACCTTGAGTTTCCAGATGTAAGTACGACTGCTGAGAAGATAATGTTAAACGCTGTTGCGTCTCCATTCAAGCAAATCGTATTAAACTCTGGCAAGAATCCTGAATTAATTTTATCTGACATGCCAATCGGTAGAAACATTGGGTATGACGTGAAGAACGAGTGCTACGGTGACATGATCGGTATGGGCATTATTGACCCAACGAAGGTGACAAGAAATGCATTAATGAATGCTGTATCTGTTGCTACTACAATAATGAGTACAGACGCAATAATAACAAACATAAGAGACTATGAAGGTTCTAAATAGATTTATATTAATACAGAGGGTATTCGAGCAGAGAGAATCCAAGAGCGGATTAATACTCAGCGGTGACGACTCCAAGGACATGCGTTACCACAAGGCAACTGTCGTAGAGACTGGTGTAAATATAGATGGAATATCTAGTGGTGACGTTATACTATTTGACAAGGTATCTGGCCACGATGTGCTTATAGGCGACCAAAGGATGTCGGTGATTCAGGAGAAGGACGTTGTTTGCGTTCTTTAAGTTTATTGTTAAATCTTTTGACGGCTATAGCCACTGTTTTTTGTGAAAAGGTGGCTGTCTGATTATAGATTCGTAAGTTTGTCTCAGGGAACATATCTATACCGAGCAGCTTTTTATGCATCCCAGACACCATCTTTTTAGCCATTGGAGAAAGCTCAAATAGTTCAGCCTCACCAAATCCCTTTGTCCTCCACTTTGATATGAATCCATATCTATATAGTCTGTTGAATCTATCCTTGTCCCATGGCATGAAGTTGGCGTACTCTCTAAATGTTGTCCTGTTGAATAGGTGCTCACCATAGAGGTAGAGTATCATCTCAAGGTCGTTGACTTTTTTTATGTCGTACTCGTACATTGTAAACTTACGGACCAGTCCCCAATTCTTAAGGAAGTCATGCTTAACCTCTGATCTAACTACAATTTCTTTTTTTTGTTTTCTTACTCTTCTTTGAATCATTTTGATTATATTTGCATTATAGTATCAAAGATATAAAATAAACCTTTAAAAAACAAAAAAATGAAAGCAAAAAGCAAACCAATGGTTGAAAAAAAGACTGGCGAGAAGTATCCCTCTAAAATGGCTAAGGCTAAACACGAGAAGAAGGAAGGTAAAAAAGAGATGATCATGGAGTACGGAATGAAGGCTGCCATGAAGAAGATGAAGAAATGAGAAAAAACGGAGAATCAAAAGGTTTTTCTGTCTCAGAGAAAAATTCAATACCAATGAAAAATTCTTTCATTGATAAATTAAATTCTCTTAAGAGACAACAAAAAATAGAGTCGGGCTATAAAAAGGTAAATGACGATGAGTTAATGAATCCATATGCAGAAGGTGCCCGTGAAGCAAAAAAAAAGAAAAAATGAAAGACCCTAGATTAGAGAGAGCTGGAGTCGAAGGTTTTAATAAGCCTAAGAAGACACCAAGTCACCCAACCAAGAGCCACATCGTGGTTGCTAAGTCGGGTGATCAGGTAAAGCTCATTCGTTTTGGTCAGCAGGGAGTAAAGACCAATCAGACGGCTGGTCAGCGTGAGGCGTTTAAGAGCCGTCATGCAAAGAATATTGCTAAGGGTAAGATGAGTGCTGCATATTGGGCAGACAAGGTTAAGTGGTCACCAAGTGACACAAAGAGCCCTAGCAAAAAATGGATTAAGGGATGATAAACATAGTTGATAATTTCTTAGATGATTTAACGTATATATCAACTTACAATAAGTTATTAGATAATGATTTTGAGGAGGTAGTTGTTGGAGACAAAAGTTTTTGGGTGCAATTTAGCAATCCAGAGTTTGATCAAGCTATAATTGACAGAGTTAGTTCAATAGAGGGTGTAGAAAGAAGGTCTGTACTCAGTTTTTTTAGGGTGGCTACAGATGAGTTAGACACAGACTGGAGAATACACGCTGACTCTATAATAAATGGTGAGAGACCAACTAGGGCACTTGTCCTAAATATTTCACCTAGTAAAATGAGTGGACTACATGGTACCGCATTTTGGAGCCACAGAGACCTTGGTGATAGCCTACACGATGGGGTATCGTTTGAAGATTTTGACGGAATGCTTTTAAATGACTCAAATGATTTGTCTAAGTGGGACTTACAGTCTGTAGTTGGATATAAGATTAACAGGGCTGTGTGTTACCCATGCAATTACTTCCACAGCAAGTATCCGAATGTCGGATGGGAAGATGGAAGAATGGTTTATGTAATGTTTTATAAATAAATAATATATGTTAATACTAAAAAACAAGGGACTTGGTGACACGATTGCATCAATAACAAAGGCAACTGGTCTAGACAAACTAGTCGGTGAGGACTGTGGTTGTAAGCAGCGACAGCAAAAATTAAATAATCCAGATTTACTAATAAACAAAATATTTTATGGCACAAAGCAAGACATCGAAGTATTACGAGAAGAATCCGAAGGCAGCGGAGAAGCATAGGGAGTACCAGAGAGAATTAAACAAGAAGGAAGAGCAGATTAAGTACCGATCAGAACACGTGAAGGAACGTAGGAAGCTTGGTATTGACGGCAAGGGCGGTCCTGATGTAAGTAAGAAAAAAAATGGTACCTTTGTGAAGGAAAGCCCATCGAAAAACAGAGCTCGAAATGGGGCAAATGGAAAAAGTACTAAAAAATAAATAGACATGGCAAATTTAAAATTACAAACTAGTGTAGCAGCGGCTGTTACACCAAGCAATACGGTAAACATACCATACCCTGGAGACAATACTGCATCACCAAATACATCAGCGTGGCCTTGTGTCCTTTATGTAGGTGGAGCAGGAGATTTAAGAGTTCTTACTGCTGGCGGTAACGATGTTACATTGGTTGGGGTTGCTGCTGGAACATTTATTCCTATTCAGGTTGTTAGAGTTTACAGCACAAATACAACAGCTACAAGTATTTTAGCTCTTTGGTAGGCCATGCAAATAAGCATAGGCATATCTGTAAAGGGGACAAAAACATCAAGCCCACCATCTGCACCTGTTAATACGGTAGCTCCAGCGGTTGATGATTCGACTACAGCGGTACAATACTTTTTAACGACAGACAACGGCACGTGGTCAGGAAGTCCTACATCTTATACCTACCAATGGTATAGAGTACCACAGACAGGTGGATCTAATGACCCTATAATAGGGGAGACTAGCAATAGTTATGAGCTAGTACCAGGCGATGAAGATTACCTAGTTACATGTGAAGTTACAGCTATTAATGCTATAGGATCAAGCAGTCCTGCTAGCAGCAACTCATGTTATGTTTATGACTATGACTATTTTAATGTATATACATGGACAGGATACACCACTGTAGCTCAAAGCTACCTACAGAACAGACTAATGATGGGTATAAAGTCATCAGGTGCATGGGCTAAGTTAGATCTATTTATGTGCTTTGCTACAGATGGACTTTATAGTCTAGCAGGAATAAATTGGAAGAGCGGATTACCTCAGGGACAGGGAGTAAACAGCCCTACATTTACTGCTAATCAAGGATTTACTTTAGGTGGACTTAGTTACTTTGATACTCAATTTAATCCATCTGTTAGTGGTGTCAATTATACTTTAAACAATGCATCTAGGTATTTCTTTCCATATTCATTAGGTTCTGGACCATTAGATGGTACATCTGGAACAAAAAACTCCATTACAAGATCTAGTTCAGTTATCCAACAAATTAATCAAAATACTACTACTCTACTTACAGCATTTGAATATACAAATGATATAGAGCCTAAGTCTATACACAGAACAAATTCTACTAGTGTTAGACTATATAATGGTACTACATCAAGTAATAGGACAGTGGTATCAGTTGACATTGAAAACTCAACACAGCTTATAGGTTCTGCAAATGGGAATCAAGGTGATCATACAGTATCTGCATATGCTATGGGTGCTAGTATGTTAGCTGAGAATACAGCTTTTATAGCCGCATGGAATACTTACATAACATCTATATAACATGAAATATTTAGTTATATTACTTTTATTATTATCGTCATGCTCTTTGGAAAAAAGACTGGCGAAGTATTGCCCGTTGTGTGTACAAAAAGACAGTACAGTAACTATAATACAGCTTAAAGATACTACAATAACAATACCTGGTGAAACAATAACGCTAATCGACTCACTTTATTGTGACTCATTAGGCAACGTTATATCTAAATTAAAAGAGGAACTAAGAGATAAAGATGGCAACTTGGTGAGCATACAAACTAAGATTAAAGATAATGTGTACTACACAAAAGCTAAGGTACACACAATATATAAAACAATTAAGGGTAATGACGTGTACCACACTAGAGTAGTAACTAAAACATTAAAGCCAGAGAAGATAAAGTACATACCATGGTGGGTAAATTTCTTTGCTGTGTTAGGTGTAATACTATTTATATATATATTATATAGGTTGATTAAACTGTACTTGCTTAAAAGTTTTTAATTATGCAGATAGGAATAAATATAGCAGTAAAAGGTTCGAGTGCATCAACACCACTACCTCCAGCACCCGTTAATACAGTAGCACCTTTAATTTCGGGACCTAATAGTCCAAATTATTATGACGGAGATTTAATTACAACAACAAACGGTACATGGACTAATTCACCAATAAGTTATACTTATCAATGGTACAGAAATAGCGGTCAAATAATTGGTGAAACATCTAGCACTTATTTATTATCGTTTGAAGATATTGAAAATTCAATAAGCTGTCAAATAACGGCAACAAATGCAGGAGGTTCAACACCTATTTATTCTTCAAATAGTGCTTACATATACGGATAATGAGAACACAACTATATTTATTAATACTATCTATACAATCAAAAATTTTGACACTTATATCTATATGCCTTGCATTCTTTTTACCGATATCAGGGATACTTCTGATGATCGGAGTACTTATTGTTATAGATACTGTTGCAGGAATCTGGAAGGCTAAAAAGATAGGAGAGAAGATTACATCTAGAAGACTATCTGCTATTATAAGTAAGTTGGCACTATATGAGGTTACCGTTATAATGTTTTTTTTAATAGATGTATTTATTCTAAATGATATCATCCTTACTTTTTTTAGTGTGCCATTTATGTTGACAAAGGTAGTTGCACTAGTGTTATCCAGCATCGAGGTGATGTCAATCAATGAGTCATACAAGCAAGTCTACCATTTGGACCTATGGTCATCATTAAAGAACCTACTATCTAGAAGTGCTGAGATAAACGATGACATTAAAAAAATAAAGAAATGACATACACTAGAGAACAAATTGAAAAAGCTGTAAAGGCTAAAGGATATGTATACTTTGCAGGTGCTAAAGACTATGATGTGAATATTGTAGGAGTAAGGAACTCAGAACCTGGTCAAAAGGTAACTAATATCTTTGATGACAAATTAACTATCTCTTATAGAGTAGATGGCAAATGGCACTATCATGATTGGGATGCTACTACTGAGCCAGGCAAGAAGGGAGTAATGCAATTCCATAATGCTAAAGGTGTTGCAAGATTAGTTCCAGGACAATATAGAGGAGCTTATGCTGTATCTATGCATATGGGTAAATATCAGGCAGTATGTCAAAGACTAGCAGATGTGACTGTATGGAGAGATGGTAATAAAGACATGACATTTGATGAGTCAAAGACTGATACAGGAATGTTTGGAATTAACATACACAAGGCAGGAACTGTTTCAAACTTTGTAGAAAACTGGTCAGAAGGATGTCAGGTATTTAAAAGAACTAAGGACTTTAATGAGTTTATGGCTATAATTAATAAAGCTAAAGACTTTCATGGCAATCATTTTACATATACATTGATTGAATCAAATGACATTTAAAAAAAATATGTAAATTTGTAATATATAAATATAAAAAAAAAAAGATATGAACTACGGAAGAAGAACAACAAAAACAACAACGCATCGTGATACACCGCTATCTGCAACACCAGAGCCTAGATTTCAAAATTTAGCTGAAATAACGGTTACACCTAGTCAAGGACAAATAAAAAGTTATACTAGTAAAGCAAATGCAGAGGCTGATAGGCTTAATAAAGAGTCTAATATTAAAGGAGCATTAATGGCTGATGAGAAACTTCCAACTAATACAAACCTTAAATCCGTGTCATCTAGGCCTTCTGAATTTCTATTAGATTACGGTAACCCTGCGGACAAACCAAATCTAAATAAAATAAGCACATCTAGAGCTAATTTAGAAAAAGCAAAAAGGGATAATGCCTCTATAAATCGAAGATATAATAGACAAAGACAAGAATATCTTAATGCAGGTGGTGAAGATTAATTATAAATGAAAAAGCAATTAGAGTCCAGCAAAAGAATAGTTCGATTTATCAGTCGACCTGGCGTTCATGCTAAGAGCAAGACATCACAATTAAAGACATCAAAGAATTATAAAAAAAAATATAAAGGACAAGGGAAATGAAAATAAATAGCTATAACAATTCAACGCCAACAACAAGTACTACATTAATTGGATCAGACAGTACGGGAGAGACATTTAATTTTACTGTTCAATCAGTCTTTGATTTAATATACAGTGGTGTATTAAATGTTAACGCTTCTGTTGTTGCAACAAATTCAGCAACATCTGCTACAATTACTAGCACAAACACATACTTTACTGGCACAGTTGCTGGAGCTAGTTTTGCAATAACTTTTCCCGCTACAAATTCCAACTTAAATGGAATAAAGTACACAGTAATGTCCACAATTGCAAGACCTACTACAACATGGATATCTACTGGTGCTACCTTTGTTGGTGCACCTGCTGCATTAGTAGCAAATACCCCAGTATGTTTTCAGTACAATCACTCTGATCTTAAGTGGTATATATCATTATAATTAGTATATTTGCATAATAAATTTAATAAAATGAAAAAAATAAAAAAAGAGGAGCTCTCTAAGTTAGTTGAGCTTAACACAAACTTTCGGGAATTAAAGTTCCAATTGGCAGACATTGAGGTTACCTTCAATAGACTTAAAAGCCAAAAAATCGCTACACTTTCAAATCTTGAAACAGCTGCCTTTGATTTATCGTCTTATCAGGATGAGATAATTAAGGAGTATGGAGACATTAAAGTAAATCTACAGACAGGTGAATATAATTAGAAAAGTGTCTATTGGCCCTGACTACATGAAGTGCATGCACTATATGTTAGGGCAAGAAGTTCTTGATAGAACTTGGGTAATAGATTCCATACTAAAGGATGACTCTGGATCAATATCTATATGGATAATCAAATCTGGAGAAATAATTAAGTGGAAAACTTTTTCTAGTAACGTTCCAACATCAATAGAGTTTAAAATAGATTTTTAATGAAGTCACCATACTGTTTTATCATCAAGCCAGTTGATGGAAAGCGGTACGATAATATAAGAACTTACGGAGGTAAGCCATTTGTCATAAGCTCATCACAGGAGGACCACAAATCTACAAATAGGTTTGCTGAGGTAATATGCACACCAATGTACTACACTGGACCAATAATGCCAGGAGACATAGTCGTTGTTCATCACAACACATTTAAGTTTTACTACGACATGAAGGGTAGGCAAAAGAGTAGTTGGAACTACTTGTTTGACGACTTCTTTATTGTTCAGGACGATCAACTGTACCTTTACAAGTCAGGTGAATCTGATTGGATGGCACCGTCACCATTCTGTTTTGTGAAGCCAATCCCATCTGAGGATAAGGTGTTCTCGTCTTTGGGTAGTCTTGAGGAATTATGGGGTGAACTAATCTTTACCAATAATGAATTAGAGGGCGTATCTGTAGGAGATGTAGTTTCATTTACTCCAGACAGCGAGTATGAGTTTAAGATAAACGGTGATTTAGTTTACAGAATGTACAACAGGAACATATGTCTAAAAAAATAGAGATACTTGAGGCTGGTAAGAAGGCTATTGACGAGCTTATTAAGGTTCTGATGGAGCCAATTATTACTCATGCTGAGGACGACCTTACTGCCGATAAATTAAAAAATGCAGCCTCTGCTAAAAAGCTAGCCTTTGACGATGCACTATCTATGCTACATAAGATTGAGGAGGAGGAGAACAAAGATAAAAATGTAGACATCGTTAAGATTGATCATGGAAGGCAAGGATTTGCCGAAGGAAGAGCTAAGAATGGAAAATAACTTATACAGGGTTGTTTTAGATCAAGTTCCCAAAAGTGTTGTAACTACAAGGAACAAAAAAAAAGCATGGTCTTACGGATACAGTAGTGACTATGACTTTGTTGTAATATCTAAGGACGGTACTATAGGTGATATATACGAAATAGGAGGACTAAAGGTTGCACTTCCAAGCACCCCAACCAAGGTAGACAACTTTAATAATGTTTGGACTCCAAAAGAATACCCTGAAGAACTACAAAAAATAAAAACTATTTTTGATTGGAATAGGAGGGACAATATTTTTAAGTCACGGTATATAGACTTAGTCGAGGGAGAGTTTGACAAGAGGGAGTATGGTTATTGGTTTATGAATAATAACACCCCTACCTACGTGACTGGTAGTCATTACATGTACTTACAGTGGACAAAGATAGACGTTGGACTTCCTGATTTTCGTGAGTCAAACAGGATATTTTATATTTTCTGGGAGGCTTGCAAGGCTGACGCTAGATCTTTTGGTATGTGCTACCTAAAGAATAGACGTTCTGGATTTTCTTTTATGAGCTCGTCTGAGTCTTGTAGCACTGGTACTATAGTGCGTGACTCTAGAATTGGTATACTATCTAAGACAGGTTCTGACGCAAAAAAAATGTTTACAGATAAGGTTGTTCCGATAATACGTAACTACCCATTTTTTTTCAAGCCAATACAAGACGGTATGGACAATCCAAAGACTGAGCTTGCATTTAGAGTTCCAGCCTCAAAGATTACAAGAAGGAACATGGACGATGAAAAGACTGAAGAGATTGATGGTCTTGATACTACAATTGACTGGAAGAATACTGCTGACAATAGTTATGACGGTGAAAAATTACTCTTACTAGTTCATGACGAATCTGGAAAATGGGAGAAGCCTGAAAACATATTAAACAATTGGCGTGTAACAAAGACCTGTCTTAGATTGGGATCAAAGATTGTTGGTAAGTGCATGATGGGATCAACGTCAAATGCCTTATCAAAGGGCGGTGATAACTTTAAGAAACTATTTAACGATAGTAACCCTGCATCACGATCTGCCAATGGTCAGACTAAGCAGGGATTGTATTCTTTATTTATACCAATGGAATGGAATATTGAGGGATACATTGATAGGTATGGATGGCCAGTTTTTGAAGATCCAAAAACACCAGTTATTGGAATAGACGGAGAAAAAATAACCAACGGTGTTATTACTTGGTGGACAAACGAGGTTACTGCATTGAAGTCTGATGCTGACGCACTAAATGAATTTTATCGACAGTTTCCAAGGACTGAGTCTCATGCATTTAGGGATGAGTCAAAGCAGTCATTGTTTAACTTGACAAAGATATACCAGCAGATTGACTATAACGACTCATTAATTAAGGATAGGGTCTTAACTAGGGGTTACTTTCACTGGAAGGACGGTAAGCCAGACACAACTGTTGTATGGACCCCAGATCAGAAGGGTAGATTTCTTGTGTCATGGATACCAGAGCAAAACAAAAGAAACAACGTAATAGACAGGAAGGGATTAAAGTATCCTGGAAATGAAAATATTGGATCGTTTGGGTGTGACCCGTATGACATATCTGGTGTTGTAGGTGGTGGTGGATCGAATGGTGCTCTTCATGGAATGACTAAGTTTCACATGGAAAATGCACCAACAAATGAATTTTTTTTAGAGTATATAGCACGGCCTCAGACAGCTGAGATATTCTTTGAGGATGTTCTTATGGCCTGTGTATTTTATGGTATGCCGATACTAATTGAGAACAATAAGCAACGACTACTGTATCACTTTAAAAATAGAGGGTACAGACCATTCTCAATTAATCGCCCAGACAAACACTACAGCAAGCTCTCTAAGACAGAGATAGAGCTCGGTGGTATACCTAACTCATCTGAGGATGTAAAACAAGCCCATGCGGCAGCTATTGGCTCTTACATTGAAGAATACGTGGGCATGGATCTTGAGGGAACATACCGTGACCAAGATTCTATGGGGTCTATGTATTTTACAAAAACCCTTGAAGATTGGGCTAGGTTTGATATAAACAACAGGACAAAGCACGATGCCTCAATTAGCTCTGGTCTTGCAATTATGTCTACAAAAAAGTACATCGTTAACCAAGAGAAAACAAATACAAAAATAAGTATTAAATTTGCAAGATACGATAACACAGGCAACCGAAGCGAAATAAAAAAATAATGGATAAACCATCAGTCTTAATACAACAAAGATCATTCCCCAACCAGAACGCAACAGATGAAGAAAAAGCAACAATTGAATATGGCTTAAAGGTATCAAAGGCAATTGAGGGGGAGTGGTTTAAAAAAAATACAAATAGTTGTAGGTTCTACAATCAGTGGGGTAATTACCATACACTTAGATTATACGCTAGGGGTGAGCAGCCAACTCAAAAATATAAGAACGAGCTATCAATTAATGGTGACATGTCTCACTTAAATCTTGATTGGACTCCAATACCTATAATTCCAAAGTTTGTTGATATTGTTGTTAACGGAATGTCTGACAGATTGTTTACGGTAAAAGCTGAGGCTCAAGACGTTATGTCTGCTGAACAAAAGAATATGTTTCAGGACATGGTAGAGTCAGACATGATCGCAAAAGACTTCCTTAATCTAACTAAGTCTGAATTTGGAGTTGATGCATTTAATGTTGACCCAAATGAATTACCAGAAAACGATGAGGAATTATCGTTGTACATGCAACTTAAGTATAAACCTAGCATTGAAATTGCGGAAGAAATAGCAATAGACACTGTACTTAAGATGAATGAGTATTCAGAAACAAGGACCCTAATCGATTACGATATGACTACAATCGGTATTGGCGTAGCAAAGCATTCATTTTTAATTAATGATGGTGTAAACATTGAGTATGTAGACCCTGCTAACTGGATACACAGCTATACTGAAAAGCCTGATTTTTCTGACTGTTATTATTTCGGAGAGGTAAAGATGGTTCACTATACTGAACTAAGAAAGATCAATCCAAACTTAACAGATGAAGAATTAACTGAGATAAGAAACGCTAGTTCTGCTTGGTATGATTATTTTCCAATAATAAAAACGTATCAGGACGATGCTTTTTTAAATGAAGTAGTAACACTTCTTTATGTTAACTACAAGACAGACATGAAGTTTGTTTGGAAGAAAAAAATATTAGAGAACGGTGGCGAAAAGGTAATAAGAAAAGATTCATCATTTAATCCTCCAGTTGAGGAAGGAATGATGTACGAGAAGATAGAGTCTGTTAAGGATGTATGGTACGATGGTATATTAGTTGGTGGATCTAACAAGATGATAAAGTGGGAGATGATGAAAAACATGGTCCGACCAAAGTCAGCTTCACAGAACGCTATGCCTAATTATATTGCATACGCACCTAGAATGTATAAGGGTAATGTTGAGTCTCTTGTTAAGAGAATGATACCGTTTGCCGATCAGATACAACTAACGCACCTTAAGCTACAACAAGTAATGTCTAGAATTGTTCCAGATGGAGTATTTATTGACGCTGACGGAATAAATGAAGTTGACTTGGGTACAGGTGCAGCATACAATCCTGAAGATGCATTAAAGATGTACTTCCAGACTGGTAGTGTGATAGGAAGAAGTTATACTCAGGATGGTGATTTTAATAATGCTAGAATTCCTATTCAGGAGTTAAATACAAATAGTGGTCAGTCTAAGATAGCTGCACTTATTGGTAACTACAATCATAACTTAAGCATGATTCGTGACGTTACTGGAATAAATGAGGCCAGAGATGGATCGACACCTGATCCAGATGCACTAGTTGGAATACAGAAGATGGCTGCACTAAGCTCCAATACAGCAACAAGGCACATACTAGAGGCTGGTCTATCTATAACAAAAAGATTGGCAACTTGTATATCATTAAGAATTGGTGACATACTTGAGTACTCTGATTTTGCAGAAGAATTTTCAATGCAGATTGGTAAATACAACGTATCAATGCTTAATGATATTAAAGACTTGTACTTACATGACTTTGGTATATTTATGGAGATTTCTCCAGACGAAGAGCAAAAACAAAAACTAGAAAATAATATTCAAGTTGCACTACAGCAGCAAACAATTGACTTAGAAGATGCTATTGACATTAGAATGATCAATAACATGAAGCTAGCAAATGAGATGCTTAAGGTAAAGCGTAGAAAAAGAATGGAGCAGCAGCAAAATCAAAAGCAACAAGAGATGCAGATGCAAGGCCAGATGAACATGCAGTCACAACAAGCGGCAGCAGAGCAGAAGGCACAGTTATTCCAGCTTGAGGCTCAGGCTAAAATGCAGATAAAAGAAGCTGAAGCAAGCTATACTATAAAAACAATGCAAGCTGAAGTTGAAGCAAAGAGATCCTTGATGGAGCTAGAATTTCAGTACAACATGCAATTAAAAGGTGTTGAGGTAGACGGAATGTTAACAAGAGATAAAGACAAAGAGAAGGCTAAGGATAAAAGAATTGACCTTCAGGCTACTAGACAGTCTGACTTGATTAATCAAAGAAAAAATAACTTGCCGCCAATGAACTTTGAAAGCACTGAAGATTCGTTAGATGGATTTGATTTAGAATCTTTTAATCCTAGATAACAATGAATAAAAGAACAACAAAAAAAACAACGGATGATCCTATTAACGTGACCCCATCTTTAATGGGTTCATATAGTGGGAGTAATCAGGATTTTGGTAGTGTCGGATTAGGTGTTGGAAATAGAATGTTTAATGTAAATGCAAGCAAGTCTTTTTATAGAGGTGGCATGGGGTCAAATTATGATGCGTCAATTAATATACCATTTAAAAAAAGTACGCTTACGATTGGAGGAAACATAAATACTTACAATACGGGCTCTTTTAATTATGGGGTAAACGTTGGTGCAACTATCCCAATAACCTTAAAAACAAAGAAGAAAAAAAAATTGTAACTTTGTAAAATATTAAATTAAATAAAATGGAAGGTGAATTTAAAGTAAGAGCTGTTGAGTTTGAAGAAAAGTCAGCAGTTGAGATTGAAGAAAAATTGCTTAAGGAACACGAAGAGAAATTAAACCCTACAAGTGAACCACAAGAGCAAGTAAATATTGCAGAAGTTCCTGAGGCAGATATTGATGAAAATAAAATCATATCTTACTTAGGAAAAAGATACAACAAGGAGATATCATCTCTTGATGATATATGGGAACAGAGACAGGTAAATGAAGAACTACCTGAAGATGTTTCAGCATTCTTGAAGTATAAAAAAGAAACAGGTCGAGGGATAAATGATTTTATGAATCTTAGTAAAGATTATAATTCAATGGACCAAGACTCTTTGCTTTTTGATTTTTATCAAGAACAAAACAAGGAGCTAGACTCTGATGATGTTCGTTGGGAGATTCAAAATAAGTTCTCTTTTGATGAGGACTTTGATGATGAAAAAGACATAAAAAGAAAACAAGTAGCAAAGAAAAAAGAGCTTGCCAAAGCTAAAGAGTATTTTAACAACTTAAAAGAACAGTACAAAGTGCCACTTGAGTCAGGTGATTCTTTTGTTCCACAAGAAGAAAAAGATGCTTATAAAGCTTACAAGGAATATAGAGAAACCACAACTGCAAGCGAGCAGGATCAGGAGCGTAGATCTAAGTATTTTGCTGACAAAACAAATGAATTGTTTTCTGACAAATTTGAAGGTTTCAAGTTTAGTATAGACGAAGATAAGAAGTTAGTTTACAAGCCAGCTGAATCACAAGAACTATTGAAGGAGCAGTCTACATTAAAGAACTTTATAAACAAGTTTTTAAATGATGATGGCTACCTACAAGACGCTGAGATGTTCCATCGTTCTATAGCTGTTGCCTCTAACCCAGAGAAGTTTGCCAAATTCTTTTATGAAAAAGGCAAGTCTGAAGCGGTAGAAGGTGTTGCAAGAGAGTCTAAAAATATAGATATGACTCGTAATGCAACGTCTATAATACCAACTCAAGGGTTTCAGGTAAGATCGGTAGATGCGGAGCGTGGAAATAGATTAGTAATTAGAAACAATAAAACTTAGAAATTATGGCTGGATCAATAGCAGCAAGCCCAGGGATAAATATTACCCCTAGTGCAGTAAAGGCAACATTGCCTACAAATTATATTACAAACTTTCAATTTTTGAATCAGTATCTACCTGATACATATGAGCAAGAATTTGAGCGTTACGGTAATAGATCAATCGCATCATTCTTACGTATGGTTGGTGCAGAACTTCCTTCTAACTCTGACATGATCAAGTGGGCAGAACAAGGTCGTTTACATACAAAATATACAGATGTATGGACTACTAATGCAGCTGGAGCAACTTCAGCTACAATTACTTACAACCTTCAATCAGGATCTGTATGTAACTTTAGACCTGGACAAACTGTATTTATTTCACAGAATTCTGGAACAGCTACAAATAAAGGTGTAGTAATAGCAGGTGGTACAACAACGTTCACTGTTGCTTATTACGAGGCATCTCAAGCAATTGTTGCTGGTACATCATCTACTAATTTATGTACTGTATTTGTTTACGGTTCTGAATTTTCAAAAGGTGTTTCTGGAATGGTAGGAAGCAATGACTCACAAGATTTGTACTTTGATAATAAACCAATTATCATTAAAGATAAATATGCTGTTTCTGGTTCTGACATGGCACAAGTTGGATGGGTTGAAGTAACTACTGAAAACGGAGCTAGTGGATATTTATGGTACATCAAGTCAGAGCACGAGACTCGTCTACGTTTTGAAGATTACTTAGAGATGGCTATGGTAGAGGGTATTCCTGCTGCTGCATCTTCTGGTGCTTTAGCTAGTTTATCTCCATCTAGTTCAGCTGCTCCTGGCACAACTGCTGGTACAACTGCTGCTGGTACAATGGGTATGTTCAATGCTATTGAAACTCGTGGTAATGTATGGTCTGGAGGTAATCCAACAGCATTATCTGATTTTGATTCAATTGTACAACGTCTTGACAAGCAAGGAGCTATTGCTGAAAATGCATTGTTCTTAAATCGTCAATTCTCATTCGACATCGATGATATGTTAGCTGCTCAAAATTCTTACGGAGCTGGTGGAACTTCTTACGGTTTGTTTGATAATTCTGAGGAGATGGCGTTAAACTTAGGTTTCTCTGGATTCAAGAGAGGTTATGAGTTTTACAAGACTGACTGGAAATACTTAAACGATGCTACACTTCGTGGTGGTCTTGTTGGCGGTAACATCAATGGTGTTTTAGTTCCAGCTGGTACAATGAATGTATACGATCAAGTTATCGGTAAAAATGCAAGACGACCGTTCTTACACGTGCGTTACCGTGCATCTGAAACTGAAGACAGACGTTACAAGACTTGGATGACAGGTTCAGCAGGTGGTGCTGCAACAAGCGATTTAGATGCAATGGAGGTTCACTTCTTGTCTGAAAGAGCTTTGTGTACACTAGGTGCAAACAACTTCTTCTTATTCAAGTAATAGGATTAAATCAAGAGAGGGACATCAGTGTCCCTCTCTATTTTTTTAAAATAAATTAAATTATATAAAATGGAAACAATTAAAAGAGTAAAACTAGAGTCTAAGGACAGAATCTATTTATTAAAGGGTGATACAACTCCCTTAAGTTATTACATAGCATCAAAAGACAGCCCAAGAAAGAGGCTACTTTATTTTGATGAAGAAACAAACATAAACTATCCGCTTAGATACGCAAGAAATTCAAAGACTCCTTTTCAGGATGATCAAGATCAAAACGTTATATTAGAGCCAGTTGTATTTGAGGACGGTGTTTTAAGTGTACCAAAGACAAATCCTGTATTACAGGAATTCTTATATTATCATCCAGGAAATGGAACTGAATTCTATGAGTTTGACAATGAAAAAGACGCACAGGAAGACGTGACTATGCTATACGATCAACTTGACGCACAGATAGCAGCTAGAGACTTAGATATATCAGTACTAGAGTCTGTTGCTCGTTTGTTAATGGGATCGAATGTTGAGTCAATGAAGACTACTGAATTAAAGAGAGACGTAATGTTATTTGCAAAGCGTTATCCACAAGAATTTATGGAGGCTGTTAATGACCCATCACTAAGAATCAACAATATAGCTGCAAGAGCACTATCTGATGGCTATTTGATTTACAAGAACAACAAAAAAGAGATATACTTTAATTTCAAGGACAATAAAAAGAAGTTGCTTACCGTTCCATTTGGAGAGGATCCACTTTATGTACTGTCTTCATACTTTCAGTCAGATGAAGGTTTAGAGTTGTACAAACACCTTGAAGATAAGTTGTCAGAAAATTAGTATATTTGCATTATTATTAACCCATTTAAACTTTTTAAACAATGGAAAAATTTATCAGTATCCCCGTAACAACAACGGGAAATCAATTGATTTCAAGTAATCATGTTCTAGCGGTTATTTCAACTGCAACTGGAACTACGACAACGATTACTTACCTTAGTGGAAAAGTTGTAACAATAACAACAGCTGCTCAAACTAATTACAGTGTACGTGATGCAATTCAAAATGCAATAGCAGCTTCTGCCGCTATTACATGGTCAGAGCCTGTATATGTTATTAGTTCATTACCAGTTGCTTGTAGTTTAATTACAGCAGCATAATTAGTATATTATTAACCCATTTAAACTTTTTAAACAATGGAAAAATTTATCAGTATCCCAACAGGACTTGGGGCAAATCAATTAGTATCAGTTAACGATTTAGTAGGTGTATTTGCAGGTACAGCAGCAACAAATAATGTAAATTCTGTGGCAGCGGCAAACACTGTTCTTACATATCGTAATGGAAAAACTGTAACATTAGTTCACGCTTCTCAAAGTAATTTCAATGTGCGTAATGCAATACAAGATGCAATTGTTGAATCTTTAAAAGTAAATTGGACAAAACCAGTGGGATATGTTATCCCTTCACTCCCTGTTTCTGTTACGAATCTTACTATAACTACAGTATAAAAACCTAAGAGGCACTTTTTAATTAGAGTGCCTTTTTTTGTTTATCTTTGTAAAAAGACTTGCAATGATAAATGATGTTAGAAATACTGTTCTGTCAATAATAAGTAAAGACAATCGGGGTTACATTACTCCAGACGAGTTTAACTTATTTGCAAAGCAGGCACAGCTTGAAATATTTGAGCAGTATATATACTCTTACTCCAATTCGATTAACAAGCAGAACGCTAGGATGTTTGGTGAGGGATATACAGATGTTCCAAAAAACATAGGCGAGGTTATTGATGAGTTTTCTGTTCTTACAACACTAACTTATTCAATACCATATTTTTTACCTCCTGTAGATTACTACTACCTAGAGAGAGTTATGTACAATAATATTGAGGCAGAAAAAGTTAGCCAAAGAAAGATATCTGCACTATTAAACTCAAACCTAACAGCTCCTGATGTTTCATATCCAGTGTACACACTACAAGAAACAGGACTAATTGTATATCCGACAACAATAGTAAACAATATAACGGCTCAATACATAAGATACCCAAAAGATCCTGTATGGTCATACACAAATATTTCTGCTGGACAGCCAGTATTTAATGCAAGTGCATTTAACTATCAAGACTTTGAGCTACCCTTAAGTGATTTTGCAAATTTAGTGGTAAAAATATTACAGTATGCTGGAGTTTCAATTAGAGAATTGGAAGTTGTACAGGCGGCTAAGTCAGAAGAAATACAAGACTCACAACAAAAACAATAGTAGATGCCATATATAAATAATTACCAGTACTACAAAAATAACGGAGCTATCCCTGAAGATGAAAATTGGGGGGCGTATCAGTATGTTAGCCTGTCTGACATTGTTAACAACTTCATGTTGATGTATGTGGGCAATGATAAACTTGTAAACAATGTTGATAGATACACCATTCTTTTTCATGCAAAAAGATCTATACAGGAACTAAACTATGACGCACTAAGAAACATAAAGGTCCTAGAATTACAGCTTGGAACTGAGCTAAAGATGATCATGCCTCCAGACTATGTCAGCTATGTTAGAATGTCAATGTTAATTAACGGTGTTCTTATTCCATTGGTTGAGAACAGAACCGTCATGTCAGCTACGGCTTACCTACAGGACAATAACTTAGACATTGTATTTGACTCTAACGGAGAGATTGTAACGGGTACATCAAAGCTTGACATCCTTAGAGGAGACAACATGTTGTACACTGGTGGAGGAATATACAATAATCAGATGGGATACTGCTGTGATGGTCAATGGTACTTTAATTATAGCATTGGCTCAAGGTATGGCATGAACACTGAAGACGCAAACATGAACCCTAAGTTCACAATCAATAAGGAATCTGGGGTTATTGATTTTTCATCTGGAGTTGAGAATGCATTTATTGTTCTTGAGTATATTTCAGATGGCATGGAAAATGGTGACTCAACAAAAATTACTATAAATAAATTAGCAGAGGAGTACGTGTATAACTACTTAAAGTGGGCTGTATTAAATAACAAATATGGCGTACAGGAATACATAGTAGCGAGGGCTAAGAAAGAAAAAAGTGCAACGTTAAGGAATACAAAAATTCGATTAAGTAATATGCACCCATCAAGATTGTTGATGAGTTTAGCTGGTCAAGATAAGTGGATTAAATAATTATGGCGGAAACTAAAAATACATTTGTTGCTGGTAAAATGAATCAGGATGTTGACGAAAGGTTATTGCCTGATGGTCAATATAGGTCTGCAAATAATATTACAATAGAATCAACTGGTGGCTCAAATATGGGTGCCGTACAGAATGCAAGGGGGAATTCAAAGTTATTTGACGTAGTAAGTTTTTTATCAACTCTTGGATATACAATTACAGGAACTAAAACGATTGGTGCTGTAGCATACGAACCACTTGGCCTTATTTATTGGTTTATAAGTGCTGACAATTTTGATGGTATATTTGAGTTTAATCAAAATACTCAAATATCATCTTTGATTTTAGGTAGCACTACTGGGCAACTAGAATTTGATGCTACTGCGTTAATTACTGGCGTTAATTACATACCCACAGAGGACGGAGGATTTTTACTTTGGACAGACAACCTCAACCCACCAAGAAGAATAAATATTTCTAGAGTTAGGTCATATTCAATAAATGATTCTAGAATAGATATTGATATTAATGTTATACTTAGACCTCCATTAAAGAGCCCTAAAATAACACTAAAAAATGATACGGATAATATTGATTCAAACAACTTAGAAGAAAAATTTCTTTATTTTAGTTATAGATACAAATATGTTGACAACGAGTTTAGCTCTATGTCGCCGTTTTCATCTGTAGCTTTTAACGCTAAACCTCTTTCATTTGATCCAAATACTGGAGACAATATTGGAATGTTAAATAAGAATAATTTAGTTAATATTTCTTTTGAGACTGGAAATCAATTTGTTAAAGAAATTCAAATTTTAGCAAGAGACACAAGGTCATTAAATGTAATGATAGTTGAGACGCTAAATAAAAGCGATGAAGGATTTGCAAATAATTCATTTGCAAACTTTATATTTAGAAATAATAAAATATATGCCACCCTTCCGTCTGATCAAGTAACCAGAATGTTTGACAACGTTCCACTAAAGGCACAGGCACAAGAGATTATTGGCAATCGTTTGATATATGGAAACTATACCCAGTTTAGGGATGTTCAGCAGCTATCATATACAGTTGACTTTGGTAGTAATTATACTGCTGATGTTGCCAATCCAAAAAGAACATTTAGGAGTGATCGTGATTACGAAGTTGGAATAGTGTATAGTGATGAATACGGTAGACTTACAACTGTATTGACATCTAAAGATAATAATACAGGCAACAATAGCTCAAGCTCTGTGTACATACCGCCATCTAATTCAGATAAACCAAACTTCTTAAAGACAACAATAAAAAGCCTTCCTCCAAGCTGGGCGACAAACTACAGATTGTATATAAAACAAACTAAAAAAGATTACTACAACTTGTTTCCAATTTCATTTCAAGTTTTAGGTGAATATAGATACATACTAATTTCAGAGTCTGACAGAGATAAAGTTTCTGTTGGTCAGTATATTATATTTAAAACGTCTAATACTGTTGCAACTCATTCAAATAAAAAATTTAAGGTTCTTGAGATAGAATTAAAAACACTTGGGCAGTTAAATCCAGCATCAGCCGCTGGATTATATATAAAAATAAAGCCAGATAATATTAGTGGATCATCTTTTTTAGCTGCACCAACCATGATAACTACAAATAGTGCATATTGGGCAACATTACGTACTAATCAAAGTTCAGCTGGTGGACAAATACCCTATTGTTTTAATGCTCCAGTTCTTCATTATGATACAGTATTTTATAGATCTGGATCTAATTTTTTTACTAGTGCTCTTAATTTTGCACCAGCAATTGGACTAACAGGATCTATAACTAAAGATGATGTAAGATTAAGAGTAAAAATAGTTCCTGATCCATTAAATCAAAATAGTTCTGACGCAACTCATTTTATAATTAATATAGATCCAGTAAATCAAAATAGTTGGACTACCCCAGTTTTAATTCCATCTGGATCGACATATAGTGTTAACACGCAAGTACCATCTTCTGCTGGTAATATGCAATTAAACTTTGGTGTTGGAAATTATGTATTAGGTGATGTTTATGTTTTTAATATTCGTGGATATTATTTTAACTCAATATCTGGTAGAGCATCTGTTAAGTCTCCAAGAGGTGGATCAGGACTCCCTGGCACATTTAATAATTCCTATCAATCTTTACCAATAACAATGCCAGTAGATGGCGGATCTCCTAATCCAATTGTTGCACCCTGGCAATATAATTATACTGGTGAACTTTCAGTTGCATTTGCAGGACCTATATATATTGGAGCTAAAATAACAATAACAGTTAGAGAAGGTCAAGGATGTACTTGTACTCCAGTGGAGACTTTTACCACTATACTTCCAATCGCTACAAAAAATTACCCATCATTTGAAGAATTTTTTTGGGAGGAATGCACTGGTGTGACAATTGATGTTGTTAACACAACTGGAACAGATCCAAGCAATATAAATTATGCTTTTAGATATGTTAATTCACAAATAAGTGTAAGTGGTGGATGTAGTGGTGAAAGCACTTGGATAAATAATCCAATTGCTATTCAAAATGGTGGATCAACGTTGGATGTAAATGGAAATGCTTTGTTTAAATCAGCTTTATTTTTTTGGGCAGATGCTCAATCTAATTCTTGTGGAAGAACTCATTACGATTGTTCAGCCACACTAGAGCAAGCAAAATCTCCAACATATATAATTGAGACAGTTCCAATCGAAGTAGAGACTCCTATATTTCATGAAACAACAAAAACATATCCAATTAAAAATGGTTTTCATGGTGTTGGATGGGATTATCAGACAGCTACTAGCACCGCTGTAGCAGGTGGATTTAATGTCCTTCTTACATCGACAGACATGCATTACTTTAGTGTCGGTGATTCTGCATGGCTGAATGGATTTCCTCATAATGTAGCAGCGGTAACATCTGAAAAACAAATAACAATATTTTCTGTAACTTCTTTCAGTGGGTCTGGGACTATCTATTCAATGCAAGGTGAGTCTGACCAAACAGCATTAGGCAGTGCTAATGTTATTTTAAATAGTAACAATGAAAATTCTGATTGCAATGCATTTTGTTATGGAAATGGACTGGAATCTTATAGAATAAGAGATTCATTCAATAATGCTACTATGAACTACAGTATAAGAGCAAGTACTGTTATTGACGATTATGAGCAAGAAGAAAAATTTGCGTCATTAACATATAGTGGAGTTTATCGTGGTAGTTCATCTATTAATAGATTAAATGAATTTAACTTATCAGTTGCAAACTTTAAAAACCTTGAGAAAGACTATGGATCTATACAAAAGCTATACACAAGAGACTCTGATTTATTGGTATTACATCAAGACAAAATAACGTCTGTTTTATTTGGAAAGAATTTATTAGTAGATGCTTTAGGTGGTGGTCAGGTAGCATCAATCCCAGAGGTTCTGGGGAATCAGGTTCCGTATCCATTAGACAATGGTATTAGTAACGACCCATCAAGCTTTGCAGTTAATTCAGGTAATTTGTATTTTACAGATGCAAAAAGAGGAGTTGTTTTAGAGATGATAAATGAGCAGAATGTGATTGAAATTTCATCAAACGGGATGAAAAATGCATTTAGAGATCTTCTTACTACAAATGTAAACACACAAAAAATAGGTGCGTACGATCCTTACCATAAGATGTATACGCTAACCACAAATAATATAAGAAATACATTATGTTCTTTAAGTATTAGTAGACCTTCTCTATTTGTTTTTTATACTGGCACATCTTCTTCTACATTATTATTTAGTATAAATACTAATGAGAGCTGGACCATATCATTGATAGATACTGGATTTGGTACAGATTGGTTATTAATAGACCAACTATCTGGAACGGGATCTCAAAGTATATATGGAACAACATCATTAACACAGCCTCCTGTTCTACCAAGAACAATAACAGTTAGAGTTTCTTATTGTGCAGGTAAATATGTAGACTTCTTATTAACACAACAAAAATATTCTCCTGTAGTTGAACCAAATATTATTATTAGAACTTAAAATGGATATACTAAATCAATCAATACAACTTTCAGGTGAATCATTAAAGGGAATAAATAATGTTGTTTCTTCTGGATCAGAGATATTACTTTTCGATCAGTATACTGGTCAACAAATATTTGGTCTTTCACCAGTGCATGGTCAATTAGTTACAATTAAAAGTGGTGGAACAGGTACAACAAAAGAGTTAGCTCCTTCATTAAATAATAAGCTTTACTATCTTGTATCAGACGTATCATATAATGAATCACAGACAGATGAAATAATATCTTTAGCCACAGAAATACCTGTCGTTTTAACTAGTGGAATTTTTGTTGGTGAGTTTACATTTTTAAATCCAAATAACTATGAAAACGCATATTTTTTATGGGATTATTCAGATAAGATACTAAACTCTGCGTCATACATTGGGGTAACTAGTAATAGGTCTATGTCAATTAGTTTTAATAATAATGCTGGTAGATGTGGTATTAATTATAATGCAGATTCTAAACCAACTAGATTTCAACTTGTAGTAAATGGAGGAGTTCAAAAGGATACTGGTTATGTTGGATTAAATACACAACAAAATTATGATGACTTAATTGCTGCTGGTGTATTGCCTAGTGAGATATCTCTTTCATCACCATACAATGGATTGGTAAATAATGGAAAAGGGAGTTTAATGACTGTAAAAAATATAGGAGCTCTAGATGCTTCTGTAGTTGTATCATCACCATTTAGTACGTCATCATGGACAATAAAAAAAATAAATCCATACACAACATCTTTTAGCATAAATCCAACGAAAGACAACACACCTTGTGGAAAGTCTACAACTAATACTTATCTTCATAATGGATCAAATTTAACGCCAGTTATTGGAGACATTATTTATTATGACAGCAATAAAGCATTTGTTGGAGAGAATTTAAACTATTATATTGGAAATAGTATATTTATAAACATAGATAATGACGGCGTAGTTAAAAATATAGACGACTGTTATTCAGATGGGCCATTTGCAGTTCCGTATATATATGAAAGTAATATTGTATATTCTAATGGAGGGGAGATTAAAAGACCAGTTAACGCAATAGGAAATCCAACATCTTGGACTTTAGTTTCAAGCAGTCCAGTTTCACAATCAATATATTCTAATGGGAACTGGAGTATAGATGAAAATACAGCAAAGGGAGAATATGTAATAACAATCAATGCAACAAATTCTTTTGGTACAAGTCCAAACAAGACAATTAATGTAAGTGTTCCTGACTTAGCGGTTACTAGACCAGTAGAGATAGATATAGAAAATATTCACTACGATACTACTGGAATATGCAGTTCTTCTGGAAAGGTTCTTACTACCATGTTTTTTTCAGGTCCAGATAAATTTCAGCAATTACCAAGCAAGGGTAGCTTTATTTATTATGATAGTGAAGGATTAAGACCTTTTAATGGTGGAGGTTTTTGGTACCATCAACCAGAGGTGGCGTTAAGAATAAGTGTTATTGGATCGGTAATAGATACGCATACGTGTGGTGGAACCACTACAACTACAACTACAACTACTACTGTACCAGCAGGAACTTATTACAATGCTAGGTCATGTATTGACCCATCTGTAGAGATCACTCTATTAGACACACTAAGCCAGGGTATAGTCGTTGGAAATGTAGTTAAGACGGCTGTTGACTTAAATTGTTGGACCATACTTTCTGTTATATCTGGTGTTTATCCATATAAATTAATCGTAAGTTCTGCTGTAAAGTATGTAAGCTGTAGTGCGTGTACTACTATTAGCACTACTACAACTACTACTACAACAACAACTGCACCTACATTTACATCTTTTTCATTAGCCCCAAATACACTATCAAGTAGTGCTTACAATAGCTGTGTCTTTGCGTCTCCAACTTACGTAGCCCATTATCATAACGGAACGGCAACGCTTCCAATAGTTGGTGATTTCGTGTACACAAATAACACTGGAACGACAGCATTTGATGGTCAGTTTAAGTGGTACATAATGTTGAACGCTGTTAAGTTTGCTGTAAATATATCAAACACTGGTCAGGTAATAAATGTTATTGCGTGCTCAACAGCTACAACTACTACTACAACTACAACTATACCATTAAGAAAGTGTTTAGCAACAAGGTGTGATAATGGAGCAATAAGTCAAATACTATCGTACACTAATATAAACACTTTGCCTGTAGGCACAGTATTGAATGATCAGTTTGGATTCTGTTATACAATAACAAACGCAACTGCTGTTGGTACAGCATATTCTGGCGTTAATTTTCTGTATAATAAGTGCTCTGACTGCTTGTCTAGGACAACTACAACAAGTACTAGCACAACCACAACTACAACAAGTACTAGCACTACTACGACTACAACAACTGCTCCACCAGAATTTAAGGGTGTTCTTGCATTTGTTGAGATAAAAGACGACCAATGTTTGGGTGGGGTATTTGGTGACTACTACAGCAACGGCCCACTATTTGTTAACCCATATATCTTATATACTGACGAAGCTAAAACTATAGTAGCTCCTGCTGGTAAGTATAGATTCTTGATCAATAAGCAGGGTGCTGAATGGAATGGTAGTTCTTGGGTTAATCCATTTTCTTGCGTATGATGAACTTAAGAATGATTTCAGCACAGCCAGCTATTGATTACTATACTTGGCAGGTTGAGGTTTACCTTACAAACTTTATTTCTCTTGGATACAATGGAAATAATATTGATGTTGTTGCAGGTTACGAGGGGTCTGTTCCAGATTCATGGAGAAAATTACAGCAAAAATTTCCATATGTAAGGTTCTTCTTTTACGAAGACACGATGGGGGAATGTAAGTATTTACCAGCAATTCAGGCACACCTATTAAAAAAACATTTTAAGGAGCACCCATACCTAAGTGAAGAGGCTATATTCTTTCATGATGCTGACTTTGTGTTTACAAGGTACATGGACTTCTCAAAGTTTTTAAACGATGACAAATGGTACTTCTCAGACACTATTTCATACATCGGTTACGATTATATAATGAGCAAGGGAGAAGAGGTCTTAGACGCAATGTGTGACATTATAGGAATAGACAAGTCGGTAGTTAAGGACAATCAATTAAACAGTGGTGGTGCACAGAAGTTATTTAAAAATATTGACTACAAGTACTGGGAAATGGTAGAGGAATACTCAAATAAACTACACGACAAGCTATCAAACATGCAGCACGTAAAGAAAAATGAAGACCCATATGGGATACAGTCTTGGACGGCAAGCATGTGGGCAGAGCTATGGACTGGTTGGAAGTTAGGTCATCAGGTTGTTGTTCCACCAGAGTTTGATTTTTGTTGGGCTACATGTCCATCGTCTAGGTGGGAAGAGGTTTATTTCTTCCACAATGCTGGTGTACCATCATCCAATCAGGGAATGTTTTATAAGGCTCAGTACATGGACAAGCTTCCGTTTAATGAAAAATTAGAACTGTCTGATTCTAGGTGCTCTTACATGTACTACAATATTATTGAGTCTGTCGATAGTTGTTTGGTTTAATTTTCGTAAATTTGCTGTATGGCGTTAAGTACAATAACATATTCTGACAACACTAGTGGTTGGACATCTTTTTGGGATTACTATCCAGACTGGATGATTGGATTAAGCAATGTATTTTATAGCTGGAAAAATGGAAGCCTATATCAACACAACCTGAGTAACACTCGGTGTGTTTTTTATGGTACACAGGTGTCATCAATTGTAAAGACAATATTTAATGAGGACCCATTTTCCGTTAAAATGTTTAAATCAGTAAGCTTAGATTCAACAAGTCCATGGACGGCAACACTGAGTACTGATTTAGATTATGGATCAATCGCCTCTACTGAATATATTGAAAAGGAGGGCACATGGTTTGGTTACGCAAGAGCTTTAAATAGTACTTCAAATAGTTTGAATTTATTATCAACTCAAGGTGTTGGTTCTATATCAACAGTGTCAGGTGCTACAGCTACATTTGGATTTAATATAACTACAAGATTGGGTGTTGGAGACAGACTGTATGTAAACAATGCATTTATTGGAACCATTGTTAGTGCTACTGCAACAACAATAACAATAACTGGAGGTGTATTTACGGGTCTTGCTGGAGGGTATGTTAGGATTGAAAAAAATTCAATCGCTGAGTCTTATGGACTACGTGGATATTATATGGACATTGAGCTTGAAATAACTTCACAAAATGAAGTAGAATTATTTTCAGTATCTAGTTCTTTATTTAAAAGTTATATGTAATGGAATTTAGAATGTTAAATGAATCAGACTATGACACATTTTGTTCATGGTGGAAGGACTGGAGGTGGACACCTCCTAGTGTAGACTCGCTACCTGAAAATGGTATGGGTGGGGTAATGGTGTCAAGTAATGGCGTTGAGGTTTGTGGGGGATTTGTTTACCTAACAAACTCAAAGACAGCTTGGATTGAATTTATAGTGTCAGACTTTAAGTACAGAGAGAAAGACAGACAGGAGGCTATACTATACCTGATAAACATATTGATAGAATTGGTTAAAGATTCTGGAGATTACAAGTACATATACACATCATTAAAGAATGAAAGCCTTATAAATACATACGCAAGTTGTGGATTTGTAAAGGGAAGTGCTAGGTGCACAGAAATGATTAAGACATTATAGGATTTTTTTTAGTAACTTTGAATAAAAAAAAATGGCAGCAGTAACAGGAGCAGCAATAGCAGTAGCAGGACTTGGAATGAGTGCAGTACAAGCCGTTAAGGCCAGTCAAAGCATGAAGAAGGCAGACAATGCAGCTCAAGCTGCTAAGAATGATTTAGCAAAAATAAGCGAAACAAATGCATTTAAGCAGGTTCAAGTTCCAACACTTGGCCTTAATTTAGCACAACAATCTCAGGCACAAAGAAGTGCATCAGCATTGTCGGCAGTACAAAGTGCTGGTGCTGAAGGGGTTATTGGTGGAGTTGGACAGATCATGCAGGCAGGAAACGAGCAAGACTTAAATTTAGCAGCACAGGCTGACGAGGCAAAATTCAAGAGAGATGCCATGCAGGCAGAGGCTCAGACGGGTATAAATGCTAGAAAGCAAGAGAGAGAATATCTGATTGGTACAAATGAAATGACATCACAAAATTTAAGAAGAGCACAGGCAGAGACCAATAGAAATGCTGCAATAGAGGGAATGTTTGGATCGGCTGAGGCAGCCATTACAGCTGGAAGTAAGATTCAAGGTAAAACAAAGACATTTGAAGCTGGAGATTATAATAAAGATGGGGAGGTAGATGCTAGTGATTATGCCTATAGAGGACAATATATTGGAGACTAATAACAATTAAACTATGCCAACTAACAACTACTACGGGTACGTTCCACCATCAAACACTATAGACTGGGCTAAATTGACTGGTGGTCTTGTCGACACAATAACTGGAATTTCAGATGAACGTCAACAACAAAGAGAGGAACTAGGTAAATTAAACATAACAAATCAGCAGATAGTTTCATCTGTTGATAGTTATTCTAACCAGACCTTAAATGAATTTGTATTGTCTGGATCTGAGGAGGCAAGATCAACTATGAAGACATGGTATGACCAGCTGAGAAATAGAGAGATTAAGCCTGCTGAATACAAAAACAGGATGAACAATCTAATGACAAACTGGACGGACTTTGGAACGGCAACAAAAACATTTAACTCAAGAATACAGGAGGGCCTAAAAAGATCAGTTGAAGGTGTAGAATCAGGATTTGGTTTATATAAGATAGATCAGATGGCACAACTAAGCGACCTAAAAAATAAAAAAATCTTTATCGACCCTCAAACGGGAAATATAATGTCTGGAGCACTTGATCCAATTACTGGTGTTGTTGACCCAAATACACTTGTCACAGGGGCGGCACTCAACAACCCTGAAAACTTACAGTCACCCAAAGTAGACCTCAATGGAATTGTTGCTGCAAAAGTAAAAAATTGGGGTGAATTTAGGGATGAAAGGAATGGAACTACAAAAGAGGGACAGGCATTAAATCCTCTGTTTGCACAGGCTGTAGCTTCTCTTACTGGATCTCTTATTGGTACTCCAGAGGCTATAGCTAGTATCATTGACGATAACACAGACACTGAAGTAGCTTACTACATTAATCAAACTGAACTTAATGCAATAATAGAGGATAGAATTTCAACACAAAATGATGCTCGTAAAATTTTGGGTCAAGAACCAATGACACAAGAAGAGTCAGACAAATTTATTGATGATAATAGCTTTAGCATGATGCAAGTTCAAAGAGACAATGGTGTAATGCGACCTATACCAACTCAAGAGCAGATAGATTTTGCAAAAAAAACTATTCAAAATGAAATATACATTCAGATGGATAGTGAGCAGGTGATAGAACAAAAGGAAAAAATAATAAAGGAAAAAAGATCTAATGACAATAAACCTACTGAAAATCAAAAAGATGCTAAAAAGAAGGGTGCTCTAATACGTAGTATAATATCTAGTCAAAATAATGTAGCGGCAAGGTTAAAAGCAGAATCTGGTGGAGTGTATAATTTTAAATGGGACAGTGCAACTAATTCATGGTCTGCAGTAAAAGAAGGTGATAAACATCCTAGTTTTAGTGGCATGAAAACTTCGGCTGATATGTATAAAATATTTAGTGGTGGAGAAGAAAATTATTATAAAGAAGGTACTAAACAATTGAATTAAAATATGAACGCTAAATATAAAAACCTATACCAAGAATTAGTATCAAGAGACATGACAAGCCTTGATGAGGATTTGTTTTATAATGAATACTCAACAAATGACGAAAAATTCGCAAATCTATATTCGTATTTAGAGGATAACAATCTGACTAGTCTAGATCCAGAGACGTTTAAGTCCGAGTATTTTGGTGTAAACACCGTTGAAAAAAAAAATCCAGACGTTACGGAATTACCTTCGGAAGGTGTTTTATCGGAGCGATTATCACCAGAAACGACTAAAGATCCAGTAAGGGATTCTTGGGATAGACCAGCAAGTGATAAATGGTTTGGATATGATCCAGGCAAAAAAAGATATACTGAAGGCCCAAATAAAGGTCTAACTTATAGTGACGTATATTCTAATTCAGGTACGTATATTCTTGAAAGTAATCCTGGAGTTTTATATAAAAAAAATGGACAAAATTGGCTTAAACAAGTCGGTGGTAGATATGTTCCTCTAACAAAAGGAGACATTCAAGCTAGAGAAAAAATACTAAACGAGCAGGCTGTTAAGGCAAGTCAGTTTGAGATTGATCGTATTAAAAATACCCCAAAAGAAGTTAAAATAAATTATGGAAGTGTAAATGAGCCTGAAATATTAACTAAAAAAAGATGGGAAAACGTTACTGTAAGCCCAATTAATCAATTAGCTCCAACTGATCAACAAATAAAAAGAGAAGAAGAAGAGGCTAGTGACCTTAAAATGCCTGAAACAAAAATAGAACCTGCAACTTTTGAAGGAAAGCTTTACATACTAGAAGAAGGAAAGGATAATGAGAATTTCTATAATAATCCTGTAACTGCTGAAACGTTTACATACTGGCTAGACGAAACAGGGAAGCCAAGACAGGGCTTAGATCCAGTTAAAAGTCAACAAGCAGTAGATTTTGCAAAGAAATTTATAGGTGAACCTGAGATGGTACAGCTATCAAAAATAAATAAATTAGATAAAATAAACCTTAACTTTTCATCTGCCGATAAATTTTTAAACAAAGAATTTTATAACTCAAATTTTAGTTTTGAGCAGGATGGAAATCAATTAATAATTAACTCATACCTTCCAGGAGCAAAAAATAATGAAGATTTTGGTGCTGGAGATGTTGAAAATACTATATCAATTGATCTGTCTGGTAAAAATTCAGGGGCTACAATAAAACAATTCTTAAGAGATAATTTATTTTACAAGGTAGATGTAGACAGACTTAATAAGGCATCAGAAAATACGGAAAACTATATTGATTTTATACTTTCATCTAGCGATAAGCTAAAAATGACAGACGATAGAAAAAATAAAATTCGTGATTGGCAGCAACAAGAATCTGCGGTAATCGAGGCGGATATTCAAAGAAATGACTTAAATAATCTAGATAAGGAAATTAAATTGTATGAAAGTGCAGTATTGTCATTTAATAAAAAAGTTGCGTCTGGAAAAATGACTCAAAAAGAATTTGATGAAGAAAATGATAACATATCAAATCAATACAAAAAAATACTTAAAAAACAAGAAATATCATCAGGGCTACTAGAAAGAACAAAAAGACTTGAAGAAGCACAAAATCTACTTGAAATAACCTATCCAATAGAAATAAAGGGAAGTATTTTAGGATCACAATTACGAACTTTTGTGCAAAATGTTGTTGCAACTCCCTTAAAAACGGGATTAGATATTAGTTTAGCTGCTGGGAACCTTATGATGGGTGATGAAAAATTTGCCAAATTTATAGATGGAAATTACGATGTTAAAAAATCAAGGGGATTAACTGATGCTGAAATAGCGAATAGTGCACAGGCTAAGGTAAAAGAACTTAATATTGGATTAACTGATTTAGCTCTTACTCAGGTGACAGGAACTAATAAAGAATACATACAAGATCCAAATAATAGTATGATTTTTCAAGCACTAAATGCCGTTGTAGAAAGTGTTGGTACAGCAGTAAGTGGTGGTGGTTCAAAACTTTTAACAGCTGCTGCATTCTTCTCTCTGTCTTACAATGCGATGGAAGATCAAATGAGAGGACCAGACTTTGATCACTTAACTGAAAACGAAAAGAAATTAATATCAGTTCCATATGGTCTTGTTATAGGTCAAATGGAAAAATTTGGGTTTAATGTTGCGGCTGGTGCTGGAAAAAATCCGCTATTTAATAAATTTGCTAACTCTGTCATAACAACAGCATTTAAAGGTTTACCTAAAAACGCTGGATTAGTAGAGTTAAATTCAGCAATACAAAAAAATATAGGTGCATCAATAGCCAAGGGCTTGATTAAAGTTGTAGGAGGAGGTTCTTCTGAGGCTATTGTTGAATTTAATGAACAAATATTTGAGGGTGTTGAAAAGTTTGCAGTAAACGAAATATTAAAGAACGATAACTTTAACCAGGAGTACTTTAAAGACGGTCCAGACCTAACAAAGGAGGGTGGATGGAAGACCTTAATAGCCCAAGGATGGGATGCATTTAAGCTAGGTTTCTTGGCTGGTGGAATGACCACTGGTGGCAGCATGATTAAAAATAATATTGTAGATATAGGTTCTAATAATAAATTTGATATATATAAAAGTCTTGTTTTAAATAAGGAGGCAAGAGAAGGATGGATAGCCAGTATAAAGGAAGATCAAAAGAGTGGAACTATTTCATTTGAAGAGATGAATAAGAAGACGGACGAAATAAACAGATCATACTCTACACTAATAAAAATACCAGCTTCACTAACTACACAGTCTCAAAGAGAAGCTTTTTCTTTACTACAAGAAAGAGAAAATATAGAAAACGAAATAAAAGATAAGGAACCTAATCTAGTAGTAAAGGAAACAAATAGAATAAAAGAAATAAACGAAGCACTAAAAACAACATCAGAAAATGCCACTAAAGAAGACAACATCCAGCAACAAAAAGGTACAGCAGAAGGCGGTATCAGCGAATATCAAGGAACTAGTGAAGGACAACAAGAAGTCGGGGTCAGCGAAGGGGGACAACGGGAAGCCACGGTCAATGAAACAGATAGTGGCGATAGCACTATCCCAAGCAAAGTACAGCAAGAAGAGCAAGTAGCTACCTACAGAGCTGAAGAACAGGCTGAACTTATTAAGGCCATACCTAAAATAGAGAGCTACAAAGTAAATGGTGAGATAGATAAAACTCTCATGCCAAAAACTGTATTGGCTAAGTATAATAGTATATACAACAAGTATGACAACTTAATAAGTCCTCTATTAGAGCCTACAGCTGAAGTAGTAATCGATAAGCCTGTTATAACAACCAACACAACGGCTGAGGTAGAGAGAGTTAAATCTCTTACACCTGATTCAGAAGACGGTGCCACATTCAATATTGACGGAACCAAGTACGAGGGTGTTGGTTTAGTTGTTCCAGTTGATAGTATGAACACTACAACAGAAGAATTGACTCCAGAAATGGTTGCAGACTTTGTTGCAGAACGTCAAAAAATGATTGGTGATGCTGGTGTCGTTAAGGCTGGAATATATAAGTTTCCTAATAGCAATCAAGTATCAATTGACCTTAGTGTTGTGGTTCCTGAAACATCAAGAGAACAAGCACTTGAGTTTGCAAGACTTGCTGGTCAGGAGTCATTATTTGATCTAGCAACATTTGAAAATATTAAGACTGGAGCAACTGGTGAGAACCCTATGAGCTTTAGTCCAGAGCAGCACAGAGAAATCTCTAAGGCTTTAAAGGAAGGAAGAATTCCCAATGTATTTGGAGCTACAACTGAGACAACAAACAACTTACTAACAAAAGAAAACATTAAGGAAGTTGAAATAAAACAAACTACGCCTAAAAATAAGTTGATTGTGAAAGCCGCTAAAATGGTTTTAAATGCGATCCCTGGAGTTAAGATATACATGCACAACAATGGCCAAGAAATGGCTAGTGCTATTGAGTCATCAAAGAAACAATTAACAAAAGAAGAAAAGACTGGGCTTACAGAATCAAGCGGTCTATATGTAGACGGTGATATTCATATTAACCTAGAGTCTGCAACTATTGGTACGGTGTATCATGAAGCATTTCATGCGTTGATTGAAAAAAACGGAATGAAGTCTGGGTCAATATTATTGATGGCAAAGGGACTTAAAAATATTATATCTGACAAAGGTATTAAACAAAGATTAGATGATTTTGTATCTCAATACAATGAAGATGAAAAGGCAGAAGAATACATATCAGAGCTTGGTGGAATACTATCTGAGGCAGAACAAGAATTAACTACAACAAAGCTACAGCAATTCAAAACATTGATAAATAATATCGCTAAGAAGCTAGGTTTGCCAGTTATATTTTCTGCATCAGCAAATGCACAAGACGCTGCTGACTTTATTAATACCATGTCTAAGAAACTTAGGACTGGGGAGGAGATTGAGATAAATTATCCAGGAGACGGTGGTGAAGTTGGAACATTTAATATCCCTAAAATAAAATTTACAAAAGCAAAAAGTGTATCTGAAGATCAAAGGGATTTTATTAGAGAGTTTGTTGAAGACTTAGATATACGAGAACTTAATGGTGAAAAGTTTATTACTAATATGTATGATTTTACAAACGCAGGTAAAACTGATTTAGGTAATGGATTTGAAATAAACATGTTAGGAGGAAAAAATTATGTTCCATTAATGATGTCATTAAATAATAAAAAAATTGGTGAAGTATCAAACCTTGCAGCATTTAATACAAAAGCACAAGCTGAAACTTTTGTTAGAAATGCTGAAATGAGTGGAGCTAAAATATTTGCACCTCATTCTGGAACATTAAGTAACTCTTGGCAGTTTCAACAGCATACCTTTGCTGAATTATCTTCTTTAGTATTAGATAATGAAATACTTACTAAAGATAAATTAATAGATGTATTTAATGATGTAATAAAAACTAATAAATCAAATCAAAAAGATTTTAATCAATTTGCAGAAAAATATGCAAAAAAATATGAAGAGGACATAAAAAACTTTGATTCATTTAAGTCAGATCCTAAAAAAATTATTGAGCTATTAGATATAAAGAATAATTATTCTCCTAACTTAAGAAAGGCTTTAAACAATGCAATATCTGCAAATAAAGAATTTCAAAAAGCAATTGGAATAAAAAACAAACAAGAGTTTTACAATAGAATAATGGATTTCTTAAATCAAGGAATGACTGGTGGTGAGATTATGAATATTGTTAAGTTTGATCCTAATACTTTTGAAATAGTTCAAACAAAAGAAAGTGATATAGATAATCATCCATCATTTGGATGGACTCTTTTAGCAAAAATAAATGGTATTTATCAACCGACAGAACTATATAAATCAAGTGATATTACTGAGACATACACAAAGTATAATAAAGGTGGTGAAGAGGTATCAAGAAAATCAGAAGAGCCTAAATTTGAACAAAAAAATGTTTCATCTAGTGCAGGAGCTATACCAAAAGTAGCGGAGTTTAAAGAATCTCCATCTAAGATTAAGTTCCAGAAGTCTTCTGGAGTTGGATATAGATCAGGAGATTTAATAAATAAAGCTGAAACAAAAGGTAAATTTGAAGGAGGAAATAGAAGCACTGGTCATTTTGGTACTGGATTTTATTTCTTTGGAACTAAGAAAAAAGCAGATGAATATAGTAATAGAGAAACAAGTAGTATTGATTTAAGTGGTTACAATCTAGCTAATGGAACAATTAAGTTACACGATTTACTAAAAGATGTAAACACATATGCTATTGGAACTCAAAAAGAAAATGATTCTTTAAAGTATAGTATTGAAAACATAATTAGATATTTTAATAAAAATATAACTATAAATAATATTAAAGACTTAAATGATCAAAATAATAATATAAAATCAATAGTAGATAAAATAAATAATAGTAAGATAGACTCTCCATCAACAGTAGTCATGAAAGCTTTAGGTTTTGATGGAGTTGATTCTAGAGGCACTGAGCTAGATAATGCACAATATGGAAGTGTAATATATTCATTAAAGAAATCTGAAGAAGGAGATCCATCTAAGATCAAAAAACAGTTAACACAAAATTGGGTTGCTACTCCTGTTAAAAGTATGATGAACAGTCCAATCGCAAAAAATAGCGATAACCTTAGATCTGTTGCAATTGATTTAGCTAAGGGTAAA
>Ga0209086_10000283_pt1 | contig 43660 bp, 39 predicted proteins | sample M_130207_XF_Meta_FD_187312 | JGI IMG/M metagenome (GOLD analysis project Ga0209086, IMG submission 187312) | Freshwater microbial communities from Lake Montjoie, Canada to study carbon cycling - M_130207_XF_MetaG (SPAdes) (version 2) | ecosystem: Environmental > Aquatic > Freshwater > Lake... | reverse complement strand
ACATTTACTTTAACTGTTTCTGCTGCTTATATTTCAGGTGTAAGTGTTTCTGGTTTAGGTTCTGTAACTGTAACCGCAATGGCTTCTAATACCGATTTAGTCAATATTACTGTTAGTGGAACAAAGACTGCACAATTCTCTGCAAGTGTTACTTATAGCGCTAGTCTTTCGGGCTGGGCTGTTACCGTTGCCTCCACATTTACTTTAACTGTTTCTGCTGCTTATATTTCAGGTGTAAGTGTTTCTGGTTTAGGTTCTGTAACTGTAACCGCAATGGCTTCTAATACCGATTTAGTCAATATTACTGTTAGTGGAACAAAGAGTGCACAATTCTCTGCAAGTGTTACTTATAGCGCTAGTCTTTCGGGCTGGGCTGTTACCATTGCTTCTACATTCACTTTAACTGTTTCTGCTACTTATATTTCAGGTGTAAGTGTTTCTGGTGCAGGTTCTGTAACTGTAACCACAGTGACTGCTAATACCGATTTAGCCAATATTACCGTTTCAGGGACAAAGACTGCACAATTCTCAACAGATGTTACTTATGTTGCTAGTCTTTACGGATGGGCTGTTACTGTTTCCGTCGGCATAACTTTAACTGTTTCTGCAGCTTATATTTCAGGTGTAACTGTTTCAGGTGACGGTGCTGTAACTGTAAGCACCGCAATAGCAACGACACAAAGTTTTAGTGGCTTACCCGAAGGCGCTGTATTTTCTCTAGGTGGTGTAGCCGATACAGCAATGCCTGCTTCTTTTTCAACAAACGCCGCTTTATCTATTACTGCATCAGTCGCCAATAATAAAACAATTACCGGTTCAGGTATTGTAACTGTAAGCACTGCAATTTCATCAACACAAAATTTTGCCGACTTACCTAACGGCACTATATTTAATGCAGGTGGTGTAGCCGATACTGCAATGCCTACTACTTTTGTAACAAACGCTGCTTTATCTATTACTGCAGTAGTTGCGAATGGTAAAACAATTACCGGTTCAGGTTCTATAACCGTTAATAGTAAATTAGCAGGAACACAAGATTTTAGTGGTTTACCTAATGGAACAGATTTTACCGGTGGAAGTGGAAATTCAACATCAAGCTTTAATGGTAATTTACCAGCTTCTTTTATTTTTGGAGGAATAGTTACTTATTATGTTACCGTTGTATCCGTAGTGGGCAAAACTATTACTGGTGCTGGTAATATAATTATTACAAATTGGGCTGGTGTAACTACTGGTGATTTTTCAAACATAGATGTAAGTAATTTAACATATACAATTGATAGCAATGTTAGCGCATTTAGTGGTAAATTGAAAAATAGTTCAGATATTATAAATTTAAATGTTAAAACTTCCATAACATTTTCTATTGCTCACAACGATATAATAGAAGTTTCGAGTTATGGAGTTTCTGGATTGCCTGCTGTTATAGTTACTAAAATTGGTGCAGGAACATTAACTCTATTATATATTGACGGCACAAGAGTTGTTTTCGATGCTAGCACAAACAATCCTTATTTTACAGATACACGATTATCAACCCTTTTGACATTACCCTCTAATACAGAGTATAGGCTTACTAAATCGAATGGAACTATTCAAATTGATATTGTATAATTTAATACCCAAAATAACAATATTTAGTTAAGAATTAAAAAATAATAATAATTATAAAAATAACAAATTTTTATAATTATTTTGCATAAGAATTATTACGAATTATTATTCCATATTTTCTTATTATATTGATAATATTTTATAATAAAGTTAATATATTATAAAAAATTGAAGAATAATAATATATATTATAGTATTATAAACAGTCATATACACTACGCCAAAAAACAACCATGTCGTCAACCACAAGAGAATACTTCCAAAACTCAGAATACTATCCTCATCATTACACCCCGATGATAAATGTTCCAACTACAAATCGACTCCCAAGTCATGGGGAGCTTGTTGCCTCTGTCGAGTTGTTAATAGCCCATATTACGCAATTCTCAACTCGTCTCGATCGTATTGAATCACGTATCAACGACTGGGTAAATCTCGGATTAGCTGAGCGCATGATGAATGCCGAGCACGGAATTGATGTCCTCAAAACGTGTCATAATGAAAATGGTATAAAAATAGCATCCACGAATATAGAACTAGATTATGCATTCGATTCGATAAAATGTGCGAATGAGCGTATGGTAGAAAATGAAAAAATGATAGACAGAATATCAGATATTCTTGAGGATCATCAGTCTAAGCTCCGACATGCAAAACAACGTTCGCACGATCTCGCCAAAAAATATGCCGAGATCGGTATTCTGCGTAGGCGCATATCTAAAGTAGAGGAATTTAATACCGAATTTGCCGAATGTTTTGAAACACCCTCGCAGCTTAGGGGTATAATTGCACAAACGAGTGAACAAACAGAGGAATGTGATAGGACGCTGACACATATGGTGCGGTATGGGTGTGGAGGTGGATGTTCCCTGTCGGCATTTTCGCGTGCCGATGATATAGAGGATACGTATATGAGTAAAGGCGAAGATGATCTGGAGGCGTTTAAATATATAGAAGAATATTTTGCAAAATATGAGGAGACAGAATCCGAATGTGCTGGTGCTGGTGCTGGTGCTGGTGCTGGTGCGGGTCTGGATGTAGGGGTGAATATGGTTACAATGATTAATGTTGAGTGTGTAGTTAATAAGGAAGATGCTGACAATAATGACATTGACAACAACTCTGACGACGACGATGATGAATTTGAAAAACTGTAAGAAAAATATGGTGATATGATTGAAAATATTGTAATATATCGAAATACGATACATTACGATAAAAAGTAATGTAATACCCTATTTTTTATCGAGGAAGTCAATAGCGGCGATAAGAATTTCTTCTTGATCAGATAATTTTTGGAAGATGAGAACTTTGTCGAATTTTACGATAATGGGGCGTCTATATGTATTGCGGCATACTAAACATGCACCATCATTATTTAAAAAAGTATTTACAAGAATGGCACCTTTCGTGAGTTTAATTTCGGCTGTTTCCACATTTAAAGGGATCCATCTTATATATCGCCCTACTTGCAAATCGTTTAGTTCATTAACATATCGATAACTTTTAAGACGTATATGTAAATCTTTTAATTCTTTTCCTGAAAGTTGTAATTTTTGAAGAATATCATTTTTCTCTTTTTTTATTTTCGAGGATGTTAATCCTGAAACACCTGTATTATTTTCATTATCAAGTGCGTTAAGCAAATCTGCAACGTTTATGCTCATTTGTCTGTGTTTTGTGGTTAATAATATGCTATAATATTATCTTTGATTTATTCTACAATACGTATACATGTATTATAGAATTTTATTTAAATAGTTAGTATAATTACTAAAAATATCTAATATATCCAATATGTCTGGTTATTTAAAAAATACAAAAGATCCCCCGAAAACACACATCCTTGTTTTATGAAAAACACCCTCCCCCAAATTTCTACCCATCTTTTGCAAAATTATCGCGATCATCGCATCCACTGCATAATGCTCTAAAATATAAATAAATAAAAATAGAATTCAAATCATAAAGGTAACCCCGCGAAAATGGCAGGGCGGATGCCGAATAAGTGATGATGTATGAAAATTTCAACTCTCTACCCCCATTTTCAGAAAAAGGACATTTATAAATGTCCTTTTTTCAAAAACCAGATCTAGATTTAAAAAAAACGATGAAAACATCACTCAGAGCATAATGCTCTAAATTTATTTTTAAGGTTGAAAATTTTGTTACGATAACTTTTTAACATCTTATATATAATATATGAAAAAGGTTTAGGCATTTTTTTTGTATACTACTATAGTATACACAATTATGCCAAAAAATGCTGTTTTTTTTTTATGTGATGTTTGTAACTTCAAATGCTCTAAAGAGTCTAATTACAATGTTCATCTTTCCACACTGAAACATAAAAAGTTTACATCAGTATACAAAGAAAATGCCGTTACTGAGAATGCTCACAAGTGTGACTGCTTAAAAACATACACAACGCGTATGGGACTTTGGAAACATAAACAAAAATGTCAATTAATGAATGATAAAAGCAATACAGCATTAGCGTTAGAGTTAAAAGAGATGGCGAGTAGGGACAAAGACGGACTTATTTTGAAATTATTAAAAGACAATGAGGAAATAAAAAAAATTTTGAGGGAGGTGTTACCTAAAATAGGTAACAATACTATAATTAATAATAATAATAATACTACAAATAATAATACAACTAATAATTTTAATTTGAATGTATTTTTGAACGAGCACTGCAAAGATGCTTTAAATATATCAGATTTTATAGATTCGTTAAAAATAACATTAGAAGATTTACTATTTTCAAAAACAAACGGTATATCTCGTGGTATAACCGATGTTATGATAAAAGGACTAAAAGAATTGGATATTCATAAACGTCCTATTCATTGCACAGATATAAAACGTGACATCATGTATATAAAAGATGAAGACAAGTGGCAAAAAGATGAGAATCACGAGATGATGAAAAACACGATTATAAAAATTGCAGACAAGGAGCGCACTGCATTGCAAAAATGGGCAATAGATAATCCTGACTGGATAGAGACGGAGCGTAAGCAAATCGAATACTTGACGATGATGCGATCAATATGTGAACCTATTGAGAATTATACCAATTATGAAAGAAAAATAATAAAAAATCTTGGAAAAGAAATACAAATAGATAAAAAGATTTACGGATAATAACATCGATGTATGAAAAATTCAAGTCTCATAGCCATTTTTCAAAATTGGACATTTATAAATGTCCTTTTTTCAAAAACCAGTTATAGATTTAAAAAAAACGATGAAAACATCACTCAGAGCATTATGCTCTAAATTTATTTTTAAGGTTGAAAAATTTGTTACGATAACTTTTTAACATTTTATAAAATATATATGAAAAGGGTTTAGGAGTTTTTTATGTCATCATTATATATGATGACAATGATGACAAAAAACATCTCTTTAAAAACACCGAATTTTATTTGCGAAAAATGTGACTTTGTATGTAGCAATAAAAATGATTATGAAAGACATTTGTTGACACGTAAACACAATAATGATGACAAAAAAACTCAGAAAAACTCAGAAAAAAATGTATGCATTTGTGGTAAGAGTTTTAAATACAGACAAGGGCTTTTTGTTCATCGCAAGACGTGTGTGGTTTATACAAATAACGATACCACTAATGATAACGTTTTAGAAACTAAAATTAAAGAAAAAATAGACTCTGCAACAGATAAAGAGTTGAAGGATTTAGTTAAGGACTTAATCAAACAGAATAGTGAACTTATGAAGACGATAAATAGTATAATACCGAAAATAGGTAATACAACAAATAATAATACAAATAATAATACAACTAACAATTTTAATCTGAACGTATTTTTGAATGAGCAGTGCAAAGATGCTTTAAATATATCAGATTTTATAGATTCGCTTAAAATAACATTAGAGGATCTACTATTTTCAAAAACCAATGGTATAACACGTGGTATAACTGATGTTTTAATAAAAGGGCTTAGAGAGTTAGATATTCATAAAAGGCCTATTCATTGCACGGATATAAAACGTGACATCATGTATATAAAAGATGAAGACAAGTGGCAAAAGGATGAGAATCATGAGATGATGAAAAACACGATTGTGAAAATTGCATATAAGGAGAGAAATGCATTACAACAATGGGCGATCGATAATCCAGACTGGACAGAGACAGAAAGAAAACAAATAGAGTATTTGACAATGATGCGCTCTATATGTGAACCGATTGAGAACTATACCAACTATGAACGTAAAATAATAAAAAATCTTGGAAAAGAAATACTGATAGATAAAAAAAATTAGGGTGAGAATAGTTAGTTATAAAAATATATAAAAGTAAAATTAATAATATATGTAAAGTGTAAAAGACAATTATATAAAATACCGCCCCCTTTTCAACTAAAATGGTGTTTGAGAATTTCACATATTATAATATTTTCGAGAATGTTGCTAAACCGCCTGTAGACGAGTTAGCATATCAGAGGATGCAGGAGACGTCAAATGTAATGAAGCGAACAGATAGTGGAGATTTATATTATGATACGGTATATAGTCCACGTTTGCCATATACGACGATTAGATCATATGACGAATATGTAAAGTATAATAATTTAATAATACACCATAAGATGTTAAATGACAAGAAGGAGATGAAAGAAAGTGGTGTGATATTTTTTCTACGAGAGATGTTTTGTTGCAGGTGATATCAAATATCGGGAATATATTGTTGTTTAATGAGCGTGTAGTTATTATCGCGTAAACTACTTAAAAACAACAATATATATTTTATTTAGGATGTATATTTATCAATCCGGTGAACATATTACCATGAAGACCATGAGCATCCGCCACCTAAAACAGCGTTAGCTGCCATTGGTTCCATATACATATCTTCCATACCCTGTGTGGCGCCACCGGCCATAGAGTTTGCTGGGTTTGAATACGTGGGTGCTTGTTGAGCTGGAATATTACCTCCATAATTGGGCATAGGGTTTTGCATTACAGGGCCTTGAATAGGTAAGGGTGCAGGGGTAGCATATTGCTGAGACATTTGTTGTCCGCCACCGCCACCGGATGATGCAGCTGATGCAGCGCCACCACCACCGTTACCTGGTTTTTTCTTGCCTTTTCCATTTTTAGCATTAATATCTATTAATTCTATATCATCGCTAAACATATTAAAAGGTTTTGGAATCATTCCTAGTTTTTTAGCAATAATATCATCAATTGTGAACCAGTCGTCGAATCTTCGGAGTAGAACCCTTGTTCTGTCTCTAAACCCTCCATGGGTTATAAGCATAAATAATATAAAAACAATAATGATGGTGGTTAAATTAATTGTTTCGTAATATTTGCCGCTGTAGGTGGGTATATAATTAATAATTCTATCGATAAAAAATATACCGACAATCATAAACATAATTTCAATAAATGTTACAATAAATACATATAGTGATGCATCATTTTCGCTTACAGTTGGGAAATATTTCTTTGTAAAGTAAACAAATAGTATAACAGGTATGATAGACAACATTGAATATTGAGTAATGTTCATAAGATCTTCTTGTTTAAATTTTGATAATTTAAAAACATATGTAAAAAATCCTTGATTAGTAATTGGTTTTATACTATCATCATCCATTTTGTATATGAATTATATTAAGAAATTAAATAAAATAATACAAAATAATAGAAATAATACAAAAATACAAAATAATAGAAATAATATAAATAATATAACAATAAAGATACTAAAGATATATAATGAAATAAATAAAATACAACAATAATGTTGAAGAGACTTGCTAAAGGTAATATGAAATGTAATTATATGAAACATATTGAAAATATATGCGAGGAACATGAGGAATATCAGTATCTAAATCTTATTAATGATATTTTAGAATATGGCACTATGGAAATGGGTCGTAATGGAATGACTAAATCTATTTTCGGTGCTTCTATGGTATTCTCACTATGTGATGGTAAAATTCCTATATTAACAACAAAACGAACTGCATGGAAAATGTGTATGAAAGAGTTATTATGGTTTATTCGCGGAAATACAGATAACCATATTTTACAGGAACAAGGAGTGCATATATGGGATGGTAATGGATCTCGTGAATTTTTAGATAGTAGAGGATTACATGAAAATAGAGAAGGCGATTTAGGACCTGTGTATGGACATCAGTGGCGCTATTTTAATGCTCCATATATGGGGTGTGAGGTTGACTATAGTGGGAAAGGTGTAGACCAGCTTCAGCAAATAATAGATACACTTAAGAATCCTGATCCTACGACTAGAACAAGTAGACGAATGGTATTAAGTGCATGGAATCCTTGTCAATTAAACGATATGGCGCTCCCTCCGTGTCATGTGCTCATGCAATTTAATGTAACAGATGGGAATAAGCTATACTGTGCGCTATATCAGAGGAGTGGGGATGTAGGATTAGGTGTTCCATTCAATATAGCGAGTTATTCAGCATTGACGCATATAATTGCGAAACATTGTGGGCTTATTGCGCATGAGTTTATATACCATTTGGGGAATGCGCATATATATGAAGAACATATTGAAGCATTGAAGGAGCAAATGAAGCGAAAGCCGTATGAATTTCCAAGAATTGAAATATGTGAGACGGATAAGAACCGTGAGAAAATAGATAATTACAATATTGAGGATATTAAATTAATAAATTACAAAAGCCACGAATCAATTTTTATGAAAATGGTTGCATAGCGTGTGTGTGTGTGTGTATGTGTAAAAGTTTAGGAAAATATTGTAATATTTCAAATATTTATATATAAAAACATGCAGAATATTAATTAAATGTTTGCGTATAAAAGGGTTTAAAATACTATTCATAAGAAATATATACGATTATTAATATGAGTAATAGCGCTTCGATATCTGCAGCAAAAAAGAGACGAGGGGGTATGCCGCCACCAATGGCAGGAGGACCGGGACAACCAGGGCAACAAATGAGTTTACCTCCAGGACTACCTCCAAATTTTCGCCAACTTCCTCCACAAATTCAGCAACAATTATTTCAGCAACTTCAGCAAAGGGCGGCTGCTGCGACTGCGTCATCGCAACCTAAACCGGCAACAGCCCCTCAGCAATCATCTATGCCACCAGCACCTTTACAAACGCGAAACCCATCGAGTGGAATGAATAATGGAAATGTAAATGGTGCTACTATAAATGTGCCTGGACCATATACGGTAAATCCTGTTATACATAATAGGGCTATGGCGGAGGTGAATGGTATTCATATTCGTGATTTGCCTATTAGTGCAGCGGGATTGCCGTGTTTGCCATCAGGTGCAGCACTTCCACCAAATGTATTGTTTAAGTTACACCATGACGAGTTGTTGAATATGGATGCAATTTTAAACGAGCATTCAAATAAGATACAAATGTTGTCAAATCGGGTAGATAAAGCAGATAAAGCGGAAAGGATGCAGGGAGGGAGTGGAAGTAAAAGCGAACAAGTAAATAATAACATTCAGGTGGAACAACGCGGTGGTTCATATGATGATATAATTAACAATACTGATTTTATAGCAAAACTTCTGGATAATATATTAACAAACACAAATTTATCCGATATAATTAATCAAATAGAGCCTCTTCAGAAGGAAAATGAATCTCTTAGAAGTCTACTTAATTCGCAACAAACTACATTGAATGAACTATCTGGGCTTGTAATGAAACTTATATCAAATGGACTACCATCGTATACAACTGGAAGTGATAATTGCGAGAGTGGTGGCGATGGCGATGGCGATGGCGATGGTGATGGTGGTGGAGGTGATCTTGAACACGCTTATGAAATTGTGCAAGCAGATATTACATCAAGTGTATATAATCCATATATAACAAACGATGACAACAACACCGGTAACAACATAAGTAATGATATAGTCGGAAACGATGGGGGTAATTATAATGAAATGAATTATGGAATGAGCGAAGGCGGTGGTGGCGTATTTAGTGTATCACTTGATAACTTAGAGGAGGTGCATGATTAAGAGATTAAGAATAAAAATATGGTATGGTATAATATAAATTCTACAAATAGATTTTATATTATATTATTAATTTTGGGTAACAATGAGTATAATTATGTAAAAATTAGTATAAAAATAAAGTAGTAAAAATAAATATATCCATACATTCATACATCCATCCATGAAAGAAGTTATAGCTATTATCGTATTTTGTGTTGTTTTATTTATATATTTGCACGTTTGTTTCCATTTGAAAAAGGTAGATGATTTGGAAATATATGAAATATGTCAACCATCAAAGGATAAATTAGAAGAGGTATGCGATTTGAGGCAACCGGTTGTGACCGAATTTATCAACGATAATTTAACAAATAGTTGTAATTTTAATAATATAAAGGCGAATTATAGCGCACATGATATAAAAATAAGAAATATAAAAGAATATGACGATGAAACAGAATTATATGTTCCTTTAGCGATAAACGAATCTGTGGAATTATTTAAAAAAGACAAAGATGCGAAATATATTAGCGAACATAATTCTGATTTTTTAGAAGAATCGGGATTAATTAAATATTATAGAAACGGAGATATGTTTCTTCGACCATCTATGGTATCATCATGTTCTTATGATATATTATTCGCATCTTTAAATGCAGAAACGCCTCTTAGATATGATTTGAATTATCGTAATTATTTTATAGTTACACATGGCAAAGTCATAATAAGACTACTACCTCCAAAATCAACAAAGTATTTATATGCTGTAAACGATTATGATAATTTCGAATTTATGTCACCGGTAAATGTGTGGAATGTTCAGACACAATATCGTGCCGATTTTGATAAATTAAGAACAGTAGACGTCACACTAATACCTGGACAAATGATACATATACCTGCATATTGGTGGTATAGTATAAAATTTGTAAAATCGAATACATCGTTGTGTGTATTTAAGTATAAGACTTATATGAATACGCTATCAATAAGTAATCATTTAGTAATGTCATTATTACAGAGACAAAATACAAAACGTGTTATTGCAAAAAAGATGAAAATAATGGACAAAGTGGAAACAATGGAAACACCCACACATAATAGTGTGATTGAAGATGGTAATATAGATGTAAGTATAGATATAGTAGATAATCGCGCGAAGAGCGAGGTGAATACATCATAATATTATACTGAAGATGAGACAAGGAGTGCATCTTCTAGAAGACTAATAAAATTGGAAAGATTAATATCCGATTTTTTGCAAAGAATAGACATAAATATGTCGTGAAATGGTTCAGGTATTTGAAGTAAATATTTAGGTTTTACATATTTATCCGTAGTAAAATAATCCAGAGGATAATCCGAGTAATAGTTATAACATGTTTTAAAAATGATAATAGTTGAAAATATAAACGCGATAGACCATAAGTCGTATTGTTTATTATTTATACCCCATATATAATCATCGTTTATCATTGATATATTTTTTGTTTCGGGGCAACAGAATGGTTTTGTGCCACCTGTTCCTGCAGATAAACCATGTAGTCCTGATAATCCGAAGTCGATAATATATGGTGTGTTTGTATTTTTTTCAATTAGAATATTGTCGGGTTTTATATCTCCATGAACTAAATCATGTGTATGCATAAATAGTATAGACTTTGATATAGTAATACACAATTGTATATGTTTTTCTATATCGGTATGTCTATTTTCGCGTAGATCAATCCATTTATGTAGTGCTATTGTATTTTTAATACGCGGTTGAACACTAAAATGCATAGATTTTTTTGTATGATTTCTATTGAGTTTTACATAATATGGAAGAACTATATTATGTGGTTGTATTATTCCAGAACTGATGCGTAACATTACTTCTAATTCGGAATTAAATATTTCGGCATTATTATCTGCTTTAATAATGAAATTTTGTGTTTCAAAAACACCATAACGCGTATATTTATTAACTAAATCATTTGCATATATTTTGATAGGAGAAAGCGATGATAAAAAAACGGCATTAGTGTGTAAAAATCCCATAATAATTTTTTCAAACTCGTCATAAATATATGGGTCTAAACGATTATTTAAAATAGCAAATTCTTGTTGTTTCATATAAAAATATTCACATTGTGATACATATTTGTCGTTTCTATTTTCTTTATTATTTTCGTATACAATTGTATCGATGATATTCATATCAATAATAGATGAAATAACATTTTCGTTAAACGATGTGGGAGTTTCATATGGTATAACCGGTTGTATAAAAGTTGTGAAATTATTAGTAGGAGATGTGTTGGTGGAAGAATTGGACGAGGATGAGGAGGAAGAATCGGATGAGGAGGACGGAGTAGTAGGAGGATGGGTCATATATTTTGGGGTATGAACAGAGGAGGATGGGATAATAATATTTTGTATAGTTGTAATAGTTGTTGATGTAGATATTGTAGTAGTTGTAGTAATTATTGTATTTGATAATTTGGACGAATCAGGACTTGTAACCGATGTTTTTAAATTATGCATTGAAGTTTTCGAATATAATAATGGGTTATTTGCGTTAATATTGTCGTTGTTATTATTACGGGATATATTTTTTTTAAAAATATCTATTTTATTTTTAAAAAATGATGATATATTTTGCATTATATGAGGGAAAACATAGTTTTCAAAAAGCATCATATCAGTCTTAATAATGGTATACTGTTGTGATAATAATTATTTAATATACGCAGATATATACTTATATTGTGCTATTATAACATATAATAATGGTTCTATGTTTATATAATATATATATTTTTATCCGAACGTAGATTCTTCGCAGAATTCTATATATAAGAAACCATCTTCGTCACGATGTTCTTTATAAATATCACCAATGGGTGTAATAATGGGGAATAGTTTATTGTTAATAAAGAAGAAGAGAGCGGTTACAGGTTCGATTTTAACTTTATCTCGTAATATTTTAATGAATTGTCCCATCGTAATATCATAAGGAACAAGATATTTAACTTTATGGGAAGATGCTATATATGTATTATAACTTGCAGAAGAGGATGACATTTCTACAATAACAGGAATACGATCGGGGTAAAGTGATGTCATTTTAGTTGATTTTTGCAGTCGTTCTTCAAAAGTCGTTGTGTTTTTATAGGATGAAGATGAAGATTTTTGAGGCATTAGTTATGAATTATTATTACTACTATGTAAATATAAATATATAAATATATTTATGTGGTATGTTGTATATATATTATACGATATATATTATACGATATATATTATATGATATATAAATATTATATAATATTATATAATATTGTCAAATAACAATAACAATAAAAAAATTAAATAGACGACTTGTCAATAGTAAATACAATATCATCGTAACGATTTTTATTTTTTCTTAAGTCATAAGGTTTTACAAACTTTTTCAAATGTTGCGGAACTTCTCTATACAAAATGGGCCACCAGTCAATAGACTGAACATCCTCTATAATTAATATACCATCATCCGTCATAACTTTTGAGTATAATCTTATAAATGTTTTCATACTTTCTAATGTATGTGGACCATCATCTAACATGAAATCAAATTTCAAATTTTTTTTCAAAATATTTTCATTGAAAAATTTCTCATCATATGCGTTAGTGCTAGTAAATAAAACAACTCTTTCGTCATTTACAAGTTCATCAAGGACGCGATGAATGGGAATAATATCTAATGCGTAAATTTTAGCGTTTGTGAAATAAGCTTTCCATAATTTTATACTACCTCCATTTTTCACTCTATAGTCACCGATACCTATTTCTAATATATTTTTTGCAGTATCTTTCTTAGAAGATAATAATGTTTCATATAATTCTAAATAAGAATGAGAAGTATTCTTATCTGTTTCGGCATCATCCACTAAACTAAGTAAACTCATTATATGTTATAATATGTTATAATATGTTATAATATGTTATAATATGTAAATAAAACGCAAATTAAAAATTAATAATATCTTGTGATAAAAATATTTTATTAAATGAGCAAAATATCGAATATTATATAATATTTTATCTTGTATTTTTAATTAACATAAATAATTGTTCTGTATCTTGTTGATACTGTAGTTTTAATTTATTTAAAATTCTAAGAAGAATATATTTATGATTTCCTTTAATGAATTGAATACTTTTTTCTATTTTCTTTATACACGTGTTTAAGGTATGCATGGAATGAATATAGCGAGGTATATTTTTTACTGATTTTTTATTATCATTTTTATCGATTGACGGTAATGGCGTTGGTATTGGCATAGAATCATAGTTGTTTTGTTTTTCTAAAATATGTTTAATATCATAAAATATTGCATTATAGTGTTGTCTTAGATGTAAACGCGCAATAATCAACTGTTTATAAAGATTGTATTCGTCATTATAAAGTTTTAATTTTCTAAATAAATTATCAACATGCGCATACGAACGTCTTTGTGAATATTTAATATTTTGAATAATTATTTGGATGTGAGGGGAAATAACAATAGTCGGCACACGAATAGGTGCAGATGTTTGCACGGGAGTTGGGTGTATTGTTGTCGACACACGAATAGGTGCTGATGTTTGCACACGAATAGGTGCTGATGTTTGCACAGGAATAGGTGCAGATGTTTGCACACGAATAGGTGCAGATGTTTGCACAGGAGGTGGTGCAGATGTTTGCACAGGAATAGGTGCAGATGTTTGCACAGGAGGTGGTGCAGATGTTTGCACAGGAGTTGGGTGTATTGTTGTCGACACACGAATAGGTGCAGATGTTTGCACAGGAATAGGTGCTGATGTTTGCACACGAATAGGTGCTGATGTTTGCACGGGAGTTGGGTGTATTGTTGTCGACACACGAATAGGTGCCGATGTTTGCACAGGAATAGGTGCAGATGTTTGCACGCGAATAGGTGCAGATGTTTGCACGCGAATAGGTGCAGATGTTTGCACACGAATAGGTGCAGATGTTTGCACAGGAGTTGGGTGTATCGTTGTCGACACACGAATAGGTGCTGATGTTTGCACGGGAGTTGGGTGTATCGTTGTCGACACACGAATAGGTGCAGATGTTTGCACAGGAGTTGGGTGTATTGTTGTTGACACACGAATAGGTGCAGATGTTTGCACAGGAGTTGGGTGTATCGTTGTCGACACACGAATAGGTGCAGATGTTTGCACAGGAATAGGTGCAGATGTTTGCACGGGAGGTGGTGCAGTTGTTTGCACAGGAGGTGGTGCAGATGTTTGCACAGGAGTTGGGTGTATTGTTGTCGACACACGAATAGGTGCTGATGTTTGCACAGGAGATGGGAGTATCGTTGTTGACACACGAATAGGTGCCGATGTTTGCACAGGAGGTGGTGCAGATGTTTGCACACGAATAGGTGCAGATGTTTGCACAGGAGTTGGGTGTATCGTTGTCGACACACGAATAGGTGCAGATGTTTGCACGGGAGGTGGTGCCGATGTTGATGGCAATGGAATGGTTATAGTATTTGTATTTTTTTTCCTACAGTAAATATTTTTATTTGAATTATCACTAGTCCAAAGCCATTCAGCCTGAAGACTTATATCCTGACGCTCGTGTTGAAATATTTGAAAACTATTATTTTGATAATTTTCACCAAAAGACGTAGCCATATTCCAGTCACTATCATCATAATCAAAAGTAAACCAGTTAGGAGGAGGAGGAGGAGGAGGCACTTTATTTACACTCTTTGAAAAATCCTTACACTTCCATTCCTGATGTTTTGTATAATCTTTACCCTCATTGAAGTCCATAACAAACCCATTCAAAAACCCCGAAAATTGTCCCCCCATTCCATTAAAAGCAATTATTTTTGGACTTTCATTATCAATAACCGGATAAAATTTCTTTGTAGCGTTCCACCCTGGATGTCCCTCTTCCCAGTTCTCGACTGTATTGACTTCAGTATTTGCTTGTTCGATATATTTATCATCTACATATAAATAATAATCGCATTCACACGCGATATGTATTGGATACTTTATACTTTCACTTGGTATAAGTTGAACTGGAATTGCATCTACTTTTATTGGTATAGATGTATAAAATAACCCAATAAATAAAAATGCATTAAAAAACAACGTATTCTTCTTGTTAGATGTCATTTTCCATACTTATAACATATATTTTAATTCTTTTATATCAATTTATAATTTGGTATAACAGAATGAATAAATTACATTAAATATTAAATATTTAATCTATACATACATATAATGATGCATACTTTATCATGGTTTGCAAAAGAGAATCCCGAACAAATACAAAATATTTATAATATAATAAACTATAAGTCGGCGCAATATTTTTTATTATTTCATAATAAAACAATAACATCACGCGAAATTTTGATTTTTTTAAATAATAATATAAATACTATAAATTCCGATTATTATAATCAAATTGAAATAAAAATATCAAACACTTTTCCTAATGTTAATTTTCATATAAATAATATATGCGCATTTATTATTTTGAAATACATTTATGATAATAATATCAATAAAATAATTTTTGATGTATCAATAAAAAAATATATCAATAATAGTAATAGTAATAGTAATTTATTAAATGTTTACGATATAATATTATATCTTAAAGATATAATTTTTTTCATTCCAAATATAGTAACAGATGTATACATATCTGAAAAAATAGATGACACATGTAATGACATACTTAATTATACTACTAACTTATTCATAAGAAACCCAAACCTGTATAGCTATTACATAAATATGAAGTCGTCTATTGATACAACTACAGTAAACTTCCCTAAATTATTTTATATAAAATTTGCAGATATATGTCCACTTAATGGTAGTAATGTAAAAAGTATTAACAATAATATGAGTAAACTTATAATACATAAATATGAAAAAGGTGTTACATTTGGAACATTCGATTTATTTCATTTTGGACATGATAATATATTAAAAAGATGTAGATTTTTTTGCGAATATCTTTGTCTAGGTTTATCTAGTGACGAATTAAATCTACAAAAAGGTAAAATAAGTGTATATGATTATGAAAAACGTAAAAACATTATTGAATCAGGGGGCGAAAAATATGTGGATGCGATATTCAAAGAAGAGAGTTTAGATTATAAAAACAAATATGTTACGGATGTGGGTGCGGATATATTAATGATGGGAGATGACTGGATTGGAAAGTTTGATTGGGTTTCGTGCGATGTATTATATATGGAACGAACACCGAATATTTCTACGACGATGTTAAAAGAACTAATAAATAACTAAGCGACTAAGCGACTAACAAATAATAATATTTATAAAATTGATTTATAAATATTGCATAGTATAATAATACAATAAAACAACCCATACAATTATACTTCATAACAACTTTTATACCGAAATAATAACCTGCAATGTCGAACGCATCAGCTACACAACAACCCATAGTATTTGAACAAATAGATTCTTCGATGGTAACAGAAATACCTGAAAAATATAAGAATAGGACGCTTATAAATTCTAGATACGTATTTGAAAAAAAGATAGGATCGGGAAGTTTTGGATCAGTATATAGAGGGATAAATATTATATCTGGAGATAGAGTAGCGATTAAATTTGAAGCAACTACGACAAAAATTCCAACACTACTATGGGAATCAAAGATATTAAATCATTTAGCTGGAATACCCGGTGTTGTAAAGTTACGATATTTTGGATCAGAATCAAACAAAAACATAATCGTTATGGATTTATTCTCGCGCACATTATGTGAAGAAATAAATAAACTAAAGGCTGATAATTCTATTATTGATGCATCACTGCATACGAGAAATGAAAATGTTAATTTAGTTTTACAGCAACAACAACAACCGCGTCCACATCCATATCCACAATGCTCAGATAATGAATCTCCAAACATTGAAAATAGTAGCATAAATGATGATGTTAATGAACTAGAAGAAAAAAATAGCGAATATTTAGAAAATTCACCCCCCTCGTCACATCTATGTGCTGATATAAATACAGAATGTGTTGATAATTTGATGAAACAAATTCCGTCATATACAAAAGATGTTACGAATTATTTGATATCAATGATACAAATTATCAAAAGGGTTCATGATGCGGGTGTAGTGCATCGTGATATAAAACCAGAAAATTTTATGTTAAGCCTGCATTCATCAGAACAAAAATCCGGCGATGATGAAAAAATATTGAATATAATAGATTTTGGGCTTTCAAGATTTTATATGAAAGGTGAAAAACATGTTATAAATACATATGACAAGTCTATGGTTGGAACGATGCGGTATACTAGTAAACATATTCATGAAGGGAATGTATATTCGAGACGCGATGATATAATTTCAATAATGTATGTTGCGATCTATTTATTAAAAGGAACATTAACTTGGATGGGTTTAAGTTCAAAAAAAGGAGACACGCGAACAAAAGAAGAATTGGTATACGATAAAAAAGTAATGACTACATCGGAAGAATTATGTGAAGGGCTTCCTACCCTTTTTCAAAAATTGCTTGACTATTCTTATAGTTTAGAATTTGAAGAGAAACCTGATTATTCATATATGATACGACAGTGTAAAATGTTACTTAAAACGTTATAATATTTCAAATAAGATTACAATAACTATTTTAGAATATAATAAATAAAATCAAAATATACTTAAAGCCACCGCATATATTATAGTATCGACACATAATAATGAGTTCTGAGAGTTCTTCTGTTACATCAGCCCCTGTTCGTCTTACTGGGCGCGTGAAGTGGTTCAATAACAAGACAGGTTTTGGTTTTATTTCGGTTGTTGGCGGCGACGACCTGTACAAAGATGCTAGCGAGATCTTTGTTCACCACTCAGCGGTTACTGTAAGTCAGGAGCAATACCGTTATTTGGTAGAAGGTGAGTATGTGGAGTTTGTAGTAGTCAGCACTGACTCTGGAACTCATAAGTTTCAGGCTGGAGATGTTCGGGGTGTAAAGGGAGGCAAGTTGTTTTGCGAGACACGTCATGAGCATCGTGCATCGCAAGAGAATAATGGAAGTGGTGAGAGAGGTAGGACTCAAGTGCGTGGAGGTGGTGGTGTTCGTGGTGGGCGTGAAGGTTATACTGGCGGAGGCGATCGTGGAGGTGAGCGTAGCACTGGACGTGGTGGTGAGCGTAGCACTGGACGTGGTGGTGAGCGCAGCACTGGACGTGGGGGTTATAGTAGTAGTCGTGGCGGTGGCGGTGGCGGCGAGTGGATGCTGGTTCGTCAAAACCATCAGGAACATAGTGACTCACGAGGTGCAGACAGAGAACGTTCAGGACGCGATGATAGGTCAGGACAGTCTACTGAGAAGCGCCCTACCTTTGTCCGCGCTGCACCCACTGAACAGTCTTCTGCAGTAGCCGCTGACGAACCCGACACTCCTCGTTCAGCCCCAGCAAAGAAGCCTCGTCAGTCTAAGCCGACTGCTTAAATCATTTCCAACAAACAAACAAAACAAAAAATATATGTATAAAAGCTATTAATTTGTTATTATAAATATAACAAATTAATTCATTGTTTAATGTTAATATATTTATTTTTTTTAGTCAACGACTGTCTTCTAAGTTTTTGTTTTTTTGATAAATATTTACTTCTTTTTATAAGGGAATATTTTTTTCCAGGAAATCTTAAAAGGCTCGGATGCTTTTTGCATGTAAAGTTGCTATGACGAATACCTTTGCGACGAAATATAGTATCGTTGCAAATAGCTATAGCGCGTGATTCGTTTGCATCTTTGGAATCAGTGTTAGTTTCCGTATTATTATCATGACTATTTTTAACCTTTTTAATACACTTGCATAATTTTTCCGCGAGTATTTGTTCGGCTTTATTTTTTATTTGTTTAGATGTATCTGAAGAAGTAATGGGTATATCATAATAATCTAAAATTTTTATGTAGTCATTTTTTTTTAAAACACCCATCAATAATTACAGTTATATTAAAGTTATATTAAAATTAGATAATATTTTTAATATAACTTTCCATATAAAAATATATATAAAAATATATATAAAAATATATATTTTTAAATGCCTAAATTAATAAAAAACATAAAAAAAAAAGTTGTTGTTTTTGATTTAGATGAAACTCTTGGATATTTCGGCGAGTTTGGTAGATTTTGTATATTATTAGATGAATACTATAAAAATAACGATAAAGCATACAGTATATTTAATGAGCTAATGGATTTATATCCTGAGTTCATTAGACCTAATATGGTTAGTATTTTAAGATTTTTGTTACAAAAGAAGAAAGAAAATAAGTGTCAAGCAGTTATGATTTACACAAACAATAATGGAGAACGAAAATGGGCTGAACATATTAAGGGTTATTTTGAACATAAATTAAATTCAAAAATATTCGACCAGATTATAGCCGCTTTTAAAATAAATGGCGTAATTATAGAAATAAATAGAACAACGCATGATAAATGTATCGATGACTTTTTCAGATGCACAAAATTACCATCCGAAATAGAAATATGTTTTGTCGATGATATATTTCATCCAAAAATGGGACACGATAATGTATATTATATTCACGTAAAAGAATACAAATATATTTTACCATCAGATGAAATAGTAAATAGATTTTTAAATTCACCCCTTTCAAATGATATAGCAAATAAAGAAGAATTCAGAAAATTTTCAAAATCAAGACTAAAATATAATGTATTAGAAAAAAGCACACATGAGCATGATATAGATGTTATTGTTAGTAAAAAAATGTTAGAACATATAAAAGAATTTTTTAATAAAGATGAACCGAAATTAGAATACAAAGATTTTAAGCACCTATCTAAATCATTCAAAAAGCATCCAAAATATGGTAGTAGTAGTAATAATAAAACACTTAAAAAAAATAAATTTTACCATCCATAGTTTAAAACCATACAACAGTTGAATAACTTTACATATGGTCTCGAAGTTTCGATGCCGTGACAAACTCAAGTGCACGCAAATGTTTCTTGGTCTTTTTGTGACTGTTCATGTTAAATAACTGAACTTCACATCCACACTCGCAACTAATCTTTGTTTTTGCTTTCTCGAGAATTTCATCCCTCCTTTTTTGGTAATAATCCTTATTATAATTTTTAATTTTATCTCCTTGTTCTTTATTGTATTTCTTCTGATATTCTAATTTTCTCTCCCTATTTTTGTAGTAGTATCCACTCTTTTTTTCACCTCCCGTATCACTTGCATCATCATGTGTGTCATCCTGTTCACCATCAATTACAGGTAATTCTCTCTGTTCGATTTCTATTTCATTTTCTTCTTTGTGCATATCGATTTGAATCGTATTATTTATAATATCATTTATATTGTTGTTGTTATTGTTGTTGTTGTTGACAGCAGCGAATAAGTTGATTCGCAGATGCTTCACTTTGACAGATTTGATAGATACAGATGCCATCTCAACAACGATGTGTGCTTTAGGTTGTGCATATAATTAACATGAATAATTTCGTTTCAATTTTTTATGTATTGAAATATATACCTTCAATGTAAAATTGTTACAATTTAGTATAAGACCTGCAAAAGAATTTGTCAAGTTTTCCTAAAAATATTGCATTCGTTTCTTTATGTCTTGTCATTACTTCATCGGTAAGTGTAACATCTGTAACAAGAACCTTTTTTTTCTCTTGCAACCAATATGTATATGGAGGACTTTTTATAGTTTTTCTATTATCGTTAGTATTATTCATTCTAATTTTATGCTCTGTTTGTTTTCCCATTCTGGATGCCTGAACTTCTTCGGAAAACCATCCATAGTATTGGATCTCGTCGCATCGTTTAACAATAAAACTATCGGCAATTTGTTGTTGTGTTTCTAAGACTTTATCTAAAAGGCTACGTGCATTATCGGTTTCAGACATAGACGAATGTGAAGAGATGGACATATTAAAATATAATTGTTTGTTTTGCAGTATATTTGTTTATATTTATTCATAAATTATTTTCAATTTTATTTTAAATTAAAAATAATTACAGTATATTTAATTCTAGATGCGTCATTATATTACTATGCAACCACACTACCTTCGATAACGTCTCCTTGAGTTTCTACGCGCAGCTGACTTACGATGTTTACGCGATTTATGCGATTTATGCTTCATGTGTCTTCGCCTGGTTCGTCTTCGTGTTTGCGTTCGTCTTCCACCACCCATCATGTGTTCACCTTTACTGGGTGAGGGTGATTTATTTTTTGGCGTGTTGTTTGTTAGTATAACTAAATTATTATCGGAGCTTGCACCTTTTTTCTTTAATATCCATTTTTTCAAATCTTCATAACTACGGTCCCCAGTATATGATTCAGGTTTATCAGGTTTGTTTGGATTAAAATACAGTATTGTAGGGAATCCAGAAACCGATGGTTTCAAACCATGTTTATTAAAAATATCCATACCACCACTTTCAATCGCTCCCAATATAATTTCATTTTTGTGTTTTTCTTTAAGTTCATTTATTAATTTATTCCACGTCGGTTTCATTACAACACAGTGTCCACATCCATTCATATAAAATAACACAACACCGTGCTTATTTTTTAATTCCATAACTTCACTTTCAGATAATATTTTAGGTTCATCAGGAACTTCGATCATTGTATATAATAAAACAATATTATTTATTATACAAATAGTATTATACAAATAGTATTATACAAATAGTATCGTTAAATATATAAATACAATAATATTTTTATAATAAAATAATATATAAATGGCGTTAAAAAATTTATCAATCATTGTTTTATTTATAATGGTTACATATTTTGTATTAAATTATACAACTGCTGATTTTAAAGAAGCATTAACAATGCCTGCAGCAGATTCAAATTGCCCAAATGTATTGATCCAAAAAGGAGCACAGCTTTATTTGTATAATTCGAAAAAAAAAGAAATTCCTGGTGTAAATCCTATAGTATTTAATAATTTAGAAGAATATGTAGAATTTGTCGATTTCCAACGCGCTTCAGGAACCATATGTCCTGTATTGTATCTCCAAAATTCTATGAATACACAGGGTTCGGAATCTTATAAAATACGCCCCGGTCCTACAAATTTACAAGGAGGATTAAGTGGCGTTCCCGCTTCCGCATTCCCATATTCACCACCCCCACGAAAACAAGTCACCAAATTACTCGATGCATCCCATAGTGACCCCCCCTATAATGTAAATTCATATCCAGGATATGATAATTCTAATGTTGACCAAGGCGATTTTACACCCGATATGATGCTCGACTATATAACTGAGTCGACCGGATTAAGTCCAAATCCTATGGACCCAAATTGGGGAGGTTCAGATTTTACACAAACACTGGTTGACAAAGGTTACTATGCCGACGATGAAGTATTAAATATATACTAATATTATCACGACAATTATTTATTCGCACATAGAAACTTTTTAATATTATCCACACAATTTTTATTAATTTTACGCATATTACCTGATTCCGTCTTTATCATAAATGTATTTAAACATTCGGGTTCTTTTTCAAGTTGATATAAGAGATTTTGTATTGTCTTATATTCACTCATGACCTGTGTGGCCGTTTTCGAATTTATAGTCGGTATACACGACAACATGATTATATTTATATTTTCAGGAGTTATATATTCGTTTTTTTCTTTATGACCCTTAAATGCATCACAATATTTTTCACTTTCATCCTTGTCCTTGTCCTTGTCATTGTCCTTCTCTTTTTTAACACAACTATCATCTTCTTTGTAATCTTTAATAACATCATCATGTTGTTTAAGATCATAATAAGGTTTACGTGTTTTATCACTTATACACGTTTTATCATACTTGTCTGCAAAAAATACAATTGTATCTGCTGTTTCGAAAATTGTATTCGTTCTTATTACTGAAAACCCCTTGTAATATAACAACGAAAACATACTACTCGTAAGTGTTTTTTTAGAAATATGTGTCTTTTTTTCGTTATATCGTTCAATATCCCCTTCAATAATGTATATAATATTGTGGTTATGTATTGCTTCTTTATCTAGTCGAAAAGATTGTTCAGTATATCTACCATCTTTAATACTCGCAGCCAAATCATTCAACGTTTTTCTTTCAAAGATAAGGATAGGACTTCCAGAATCGTTTTCGAATACAATATCTCCGATATGAAGTTGTTCTATTTTCATTTTATGTATTTTCCTAATTTCTCTCGCATCTCCTGCATCTGTATCTGTGCCTATACCTGCAGCAGCACCACCATTTACTGATAATACTTCATTACTCACATCTACCTCCTGAAACATATGAAGCGGAACTAGACATCCATTTTTTATATTTTTTTTTGGTATAGTTGTTGTAGTTGTAGATGTAGATGTAGAAGATTCTAAAGCACATGCTTCTAATCTTCTTTCAATTAAAGGTATTAAATCTGTTTCACGATTGTCTGCTTTTATTATCATACCTAGGCTAGATAGATGGGATATAGATATGTAATACTTGTGTTTATACAATATATATACGCAATTTTTATATTGTTTATGAAAGTTATAAATATGAATTATAGTCGTAATTCATATTTACATAGACTTGATGCTCCGATGTCCTAATATATACTGTATTCGCTTATACATGTATCATTACAACATGGGACCGGCGTGACGAGGAGCATTATAGTATTGTCTAAATTTAAATAAAAAGTCTTTGTTCAAAGCAGGAACTGCGATATGAGTTCTTTGACCAAAAGGAATCATAAATCCTGTTGCACTAGGCTGTGCTCCACCCTTTTTCATTCCACCACCATTCTTTGTATTGGTATACATACCATCGGTTGAACCAGGACCGCTAAACAAAACACGACGAGCGGTAGCGGAACGCCCGTTATGACTTCTTGGACCATTTCTCTCAGGCATTAGATTAATTCTATATAATCTTGTAATATTAAATTTAAAGATTATATAATGTCAAAATATATAATGTCAAAATATATCATGTCAAAAATATGTTAATAAAATGTAATATTTTTATTAAATACTATTCTGTTTTCCACCACCCATTAATCTGTTAAAGCCGGGCATATACATCATTCTTCCTACACCACCCGCACCTTTGTTACCGTTCAACAGACCTTTCGCTTTCAAATAAGCAAAACCGTCTTTGCATCCAGGAGGAAGACAATAGTTGCAATAACTAGTTTCTTTCTGATATACGCTTACAATACTTGCGGGAACACCGATAGTAGGAGGCATTCCAGCCATACTTCCAAAAATACATCCTTTATTAGTAAGAGAACTTATTGCCGAAACCCTTTTAGGACCACTTAAAACCATTTTCTATGTTTTATATATATGCTAAATATAAAAATATAAAACAAAACAAATAAAAATATACGATTTATATTATTTTTTTTTATTTTGTTATGTTTTATTTATTTTGTTCTGTTCTGTTTTGTTTATTACTTATAAAGTAAAATAAAATAATTGAAATCATTTAAAGATAAAACTAGAATTAATAGTAAGATTTAATAAAAACAACAATCCTAACTTCTAAATATCCACCATGTCAACGTCAACACAAACTACGACAAAAAAAACATCCGAATCAAATTCGCCATCTCAATCTCCTAAATTAAATACATCACAAGGAAAAAATATATTAAATGATATGGATATTGTTCAATGCGATGAAGGTTATATATTTAATCCATACAATCACGAAAATAGAGAGATTACATTGAACGAAGTTCAATCTATTCTTTCATCATATGGTATTCCTACAACACTCAATAACTACGAGCTATATCGCCGTGCTTTTATTCATGCATCATATACAAAACGCCCCCAATTAGAAAATGCACGAGAGAATATTAAAATTATGCCTCAACCTGCAAATTGTATGCCCCTTAAAACAAAATCAAATGAACGTCTTGAATTTCTCGGTGACGGAGTTCTAGAATGTGTTACAAAATATTACCTGTATCGTAGATTTCCTAAAGAGAATGAGGGATTTATGACCGAAAAAAAAATAGCAATCGTAAAAAATGAATCTATTGGGAAATTGGCTTACGATATGGGACTACATAAATGGTTTATTATTTCGAAACATGCAGAGGAAAAACATACACGAACGAATCTTAAAAAACTGGGATGTCTATTCGAGGCATTTATAGGTGCATTGTTTCTAGATTTCAATAAAATTACTGTGCATGATGAAGGCAAATGGTTCGAAAATGTGTTTGTTACTGGACCAGGATTTCAGATGGCACAGAAATTCATAGAAGCTGTTTTTGAGAGACACATTGATTGGGTATCATTGATTAAGAATGACGATAATTATAAAAATATTTTGCAAGTAAAAATACAGAAGGAATTTAAAACGACGCCTGATTATTTAGAAATACAGCACGATATGGATATGGGCTATACTATGGGTGTTTATCTATGTTTGGGAAAAGAAATATACCAAGTTGATTATAAAAATGCTGTCAACTACAGAGAACTAAAATCATTTACAAAAATTCGAGAAATATATGAAGAAAAAGGACACGTTTTAGTTCATTTTGCATCGGGGACACATAAAATCAAAAAAAAAGCTGAACAATTTGCTTGTGAATTTGCGCTTCAAAATATGTAATACATTATTAACGCTAGGTGGATATGAACCATAATAAATATTTATATTTTTATTATTGTTGTATATAATAGTTGTTGTATATAATAGTTGTTAATAGTTGTATATAATAAATATTTGTATAAATATATTATAATGGCAGATCAAGAATATCAAAAAATAGAATCACAAATAAAAGATTTTAAAAAACGATTACTAGAATCTAAAGACGATCCACAACAACAAAGAGAAATTGAAGGTTCATTAAGAAGATTAGAAAGTATTGCTCAATCTTATTCTCAGCGCTCATCCGCATCGGTTTCTTCGTCTGCCGCAGTCGCATCATCTCGCGCTGTTGTTAATGACCCGTATATCCAATCGGAACAGGAAGGCGAAGGCGAAGGAGAAGAATCAGAAAATGTTGCAGAGTCATCGGCAAGATTAGTATCTGAAAAGGCAAAATTAGAAAGAACAGAATTATCTGAACGTGCAAGAGAAAATTTACTACAAATGTCGCAGGCTCCAGATGTAGGACCTCATATCCTTCCAAGCGGGAAACCAGGAGTCAATTATGCGCAACAAACTATGATTCATGCACTTCAAACAAAACTAGCACCTGCTTTTATTTTAGAAAGATTAGAAGCAAAACCTACTCCTGCTACACAATCTAATCCTAATCCTGCTAAAGATGTTGACCCTCTAAAACCTAAACCACAAGCTAGGCAAAAAATAAAAATTACTTTTCCTACACATCGCGATACTCAACCCGGTATGGGGGAAGGTGAAGGCGCACTCGCCTCAATACCTAAACCTCATGTTGATATTGTAGATAAACGTGCAGAAAATATATTAGTTCGTTCTGATATTTTAGAAAGACTTCGCGGAGTTTTACATGTTCATGTAGCAAAAGCTAGTGAAATTACACAAAGCGAACGAAGCAAATTATCACCTAAAATGGGTTCAATGCTATCAGGTCTAGTGTCTGTGTCCGCGGCTGCAGCAGAAGCAGATACTTCTTTACTTATGCGACAAATTATTATTATACGAAAATTACCACGCCATATACATTTGGTTGAAGATGTTTCACTTTTTATGAGCGCTGATAAGGCTCTGGCTGTAAAAGAACCAGCAACAATGGGTGTAGGTGTGGGTGTGGGTGCATTAGCACCATCTTCATCCAAACGTGTAACTGAAAAACCAATATGGGGGTTAATATCAGAAGAAATAGAACGAATGGAAATAAAAGGCGAAATTGTCGTCAATCGTCTACCACGGCGTCCTCTGCCTAGTGTATCAGCTTCGCATTATTATATGACAAATCGTCAAAAATTTGTCAATTTTATTAATGAACTTTTTTTAACATATCATGATGAAATTGTGAGCCAGAAAGAGCAAATTTCGTGCGATCCTGCTGCCAATGCCGAATTCTCTCTTTTAACGCACCAAAAAATAGTTAGAGAATATTTAAATATATATACCCCCTATCGTGGACTGTTGTTATACCATGGTTTGGGAAGTGGTAAAACATGTTCTTCAATTGCGATAGCGGAGGGATTAAAAACATATAAAAATGTTATCGTAATGACGCCTGCATCTTTGCGCAGAAATTATATAGAAGAGATGAAAAAATGCGGAGATGATATTTATAAGAAGAATCAATTTTGGGAATTTATTCCTATAACGAATAAAGCTGATCCAATGATTCAAACATTAGCCGCGATTTTACAATTAAAAGAAAAATTTATTATTGAAAAACGTGGAGCATGGTTAGTAAATGTAAAAAAACCTTCAAATTATGTTGGGTTAAACGCGGATGAAAAGGAAAGCCTCGACCATCAAATAGAGCAAATGATAGATGCAAAATATACGTTCCTTAATTATAATGGTATGCGCATGAGTCATTTAAAAACATTATCGTCCGATTTTACACAGAATCCGTTTTCAAATCATGTAGTTATTATAGATGAAGCACATAATTTTATTAGTCGTATCGTTAATAAATTAAAACGTCCTACATCAATGTCAATGAGACTATATGATATGTTAATGACGGCCGAAAATGTTAAAATTATTCTTCTTACAGGCACACCCGTTATTAATTATCCGAACGAAATTGCGATTATTTTTAATATTTTGCGCGGTTATATAAAAACATGGAAAATCCCACTTCAGATTGCATCTCAATCAAAAATAGATAAAAAAGCACTCACGAAGATATTTGAAGGGTTAAATACGCTCGACTATATGGATTATAATGATAGTTCCCATGTTTTAACAGTTACACGAAATCCGTTCGGGTTTTTAAATGTAGACGATAAAGGGCAGTATAACGGAGTATTGCGAGTATCACCCGAAGGCGAAACGCCTAATATGACAGATACCGATTTTGAGCGTCTTATTCTTGGTATATTAAAAGGACGCGATATAAATGTATCACCAGGGAGTATTACTATTGAAACATTTAAAGCTTTGCCTGATTCTCTCGATGCTTTCCGTTCTTATTTTATTAATTCGGAAACAGGACAAGTTAAAAATATAAATATGTTTCAACGTCGTATATTAGGACTCACATCGTATTTTAGAAGCGCACAAGAACAGCTTATGCCTAAATATGATAAAGATATGGATTTTCGTGTTGTTGAAGTGCCTATGAGCGATCATCAGTTTGTAGCATATGAACAGGCCCGCGCTGCTGAACGAAAATTAGAGAAGAAAGCCAAATCTAAAAAACGCCCTGGAGCAAAAGCATCGGGTGCGGCAGGTGCAGCAGGAGCAGGTGCGGGTGGAGGTGACGATATTTACGAAGACGCTGTTTCAACATATCGTATTTTTTCGCGTCTTTTTTGCAATTTTGTATTTCCGACAGAAATAGGACGCCCTTTACCGAAAGAAGATGAAGATGTTGAAGGCGCAATTCGTGAAGGTGCGAACGAAGAAGATGTAGATGCAATAAAAGTAAGCGAACGGTTAGAAAATCCGAACGGAGAACATACTACCGACGAAATTGAAGAATTAGCACAAGAAATAACGAAAAAGGTAGATACAACATATGATAAACGAATTATTGCTTCTCTAGCTCGTCTTAAAAGCGGAATGATGAAATTTCTGACAAAACCGCCCCAGGGTGAATTGCATATATATAGTCCTAAATTTTTAGCAATGTTAGAGAATATTCAAGAACCGCAACATCAAGGATTAAATCTGGTGTATAGTCAATTTCGCACATTAGAAGGAATCGGTATTTTTTCACTTGTTCTTGAAGCAAACGGATTCGCCCGTTTTAAAATTCGTAAAAATGATTCGGGCAACTGGGTATGTGATATTAATGAAGCCGATCAAGGGAAGCCGATGTTTGCACTATATACAGGCACAGAGAGCGATGAGGAGCGTGAGATTATTCGAAATGTTTTTAATAGCACATGGGACTATATTCCTGTTTCTATCAAAGAACAATTAGTTCCTAAATCTTCAAACAATTTTATGGGTGAAATTATAAAAGTTCTTATGATTACAGCATCAGGTGCGGAAGGTATCAGTTTGCGGAATGTAAGATATGTGCATATTATGGAACCTTATTGGCATCCTGTAAGAATAGAGCAAGTAATTGGGAGGGCTAGACGTATTTGTAGTCATAACGATTTGAAAGACGAGAAACTTCGAACAGTTAGTGTCATGTTATACGTAATGAGTTTCACACCAAAACAAATGAGCGAGGATTCCTCTCTTGAGCTTAGATTAAATGATGTTAGTAAACGAGACTCTAAGAAGCCGATAACAACTGATCAGTCTTTATTTGAAATATCTACTATTAAGGAAGAAATTAATCGACAGCTACTTATGGCAGTAAAAGAGTCGTCTATTGATTGTTCGATACACCGAAATGTCGCATCAAAAGAGAAATTAAAATGTTTCACATTTGGGGTAGTAAATTCAAACAAATTTTCATTTGCACCGTCTATTGATAGTGAAGAATCAGATGCATCTATGGCACAAAATACGAAAGAAACCGAACTTAAATTGGTAAAAATTACATTGACGATTGGTGGCGTTAAAGGAGATTATGCATTTGATAAGAAAACAAGTATTGTATATGACTATAGTAGCTACCTTGCAGCTAGAGAAATGGGAGGTGAACCATTAGTCGTTGGTAAAATAGTAGAAAAAGAAGGCGCAAAATCATTTGTTAAGATGAGTGCTGCGATGGCTACATCATCAGCACATGTAGCATCAACCCCTGCTGCTGCAGCCGCGTCTGCTAAACCAAAAAAGAGTGATAAACCTTCTCTTAGTGTAGGTGAAGAAGAATCAAAATCTAAAAAAGAAGTGGGAGCATCAGCAGCAGCAGAAGCGAAAGCCCCAACAGCACCAGTCGCACCCGTCGCAACAAAAGCAAGTAAGATTTCAATAAAGGTTTCTTCTGCGCCTCCGCTAAACCTGAAGTAAAAGACAAGTAATTAAACTAGAGACGTAAGAGAACCGTGAGATTAATCGAAAATCGTTTTATATAATTAGTAACTTTTTACTAATTATAAACAATTATAATATGAGTGATTAAATATAAATGAGTACATATATAAATATAAATGAGTACATAAATAAATATAAATGAGTACAGAAATAAGTGTATCAAATTCTACCCAAAAAAATTGTAAGGACCTTTTAAAAATTATGCAAAAATACGGACAAGACTGTAGAGTTATAGAGACAACGTCTGTTGTTGAGAATAAAATTGAAAACGGCTGTAGTATAACAATGGATACGTTTAAAGATAAAACTCATTTAATAAATCTTTGGAAGATTATGAAAAAAAATGGGAATTATAATTGCGCATATATAAAAATAGATGGTGGATTTTCTGGATGTATAGATAATTATATCAATTCATAATTTCATAATTTAAATCTTCAATGGGTAATAACTTTTGTTGATGTTGCAATTTAAGTAATTCTAATATTTTTTCCTGTGTATTTTTGATATTTTCCATATCATTTTGTATTTTATTTATGCGTTCATCTAATTTATCATAATCTCTCGCTTCTCTTATGTCTCTAGTTTTTTCATTTATGAAAAGATGCATACCTGAAGATGAATCATCGTCGTCATCATCTATAGAATCTCTATTATTGTATTCTGTCATAAAATTATCCAACGGTATTTGCATCGATGGATGAATATTACTAGTATTATCGTTATTATCGTTATTGTCATTTGTTGGTATAGGTTTACGTTTTAATTTTGAAAGAAATGATAACGGTTGACTGGTTACAGTGTTATCATTACCATTACCGGAATCTTTATCTTGTAAATCTGTATTATAAACGAATTCACTATTATCTCTTTCATTAAATGATACATTTTTCTTCTGTGCTAATACGGGAGAAACTGGTGTAGAGACAAGGGTTTGATTTTGTTCCCGAGGACGTTTTATATCTTGTGAGCGTTTTATTGCAATAGAAGCATTTAGTGCATTGGCTACAGGATCGTTTGAACCAGATATCCATTCTTCGGCATTTTTAGATTTGTCTAGAGTTTTATTCATTGTCAAATGTTCTAATTCTTGTTGTCTTGATGATAAAGCATGAGCAATCAATCGCTCCATTTCATCACTTGCAAGTTTATTATCGTTCAGTTTATTATCAGAAAAATCAATATGTTCAGGCTTCTTTGTATTCAACATTGTATCCATCTCTTCCTGCTTTTCCTTTAGTCGCACTTCTATTTCAGACATACGATGCTTTTGTAAATCATCTGCGCGATATATTTCCTCTATTTTCGGTTTTTTACCCATAGAAGAAGAAGAAGCTAGCGATACACGCTGTGGATCCATATTTATAGACGATTCGGATTGCATACGCGGTGGAAGTGGCTGGTGGTGGGGTTGTGATTGTGATTGTGATTGTGATTGCGGTTGCGGTGGACGATTCTTAAATTTTCCAAGCTCAGTAATCATTTTTTTAATTACCCCTTTATTACTATTGATTATCATATCTGATGCCTTTTTATCATAGTCTTCATCGCCTTCGTCGTTTTTATCAAAAAAAATATCGAATTCGGGTTTCATTGATAAAATGGATGCTTCAAAAAGCTGCTTTACATTTTCAAATCTATTATTTGGAATATCATTAAAAATTCCTCCTTCTTGTAAAAGTCCCCATATAATGCTCTTATTATCGGTTTTTATAAAATCAGTAAATGACATTGTGTAAAAAAGATGTATATAATTATAATTTATATTCTATAAAAATATTTAATATATTTTTTATGAAATACAATTACATATATACAAATAATTATTAATACGCTAAAATCGAATTAAATATATTTTAATACATATTGTATTATAATATACATTACATATGGACGTAAAAAACAATTATATCATTTTCAATCATTCGGGTAGATTCGGAAATGCAATTTTTAGATATATGGCTTACGCAATGTTACAAAAAAATATAGACGATAGTGATAATGACGATAACAGCGATAAAAGTAATAAATTTACATATATTTTAGATTCGGATTTTTCTAAAATGCCGGAATATTCAGAACTAAAAGAAAATTCGATAACTATAAATGAAGATAATTTTTTCGAATATGTCAGCACAAATATTACAAATATTACATGTAAGTCAAAAATACCAAATAATACAAATATATCATTACAAGGTTACTTTCAATATGATGAAATTTATTTACAAAATAAAAATTATATTTTAGAATTTATAGAAAAAAATAAAAACGTTAATTGCATAAGATCTGATAATGATATTTTTTTAACAAAATACATTATAGATGATATGGAATTAGATCCATCAAAAATCTACGAGAATGTTATACATATACGTCTTGGTGATTTTAACGGCAGACCTGATTTTATAGAAACAGAATACGTATTACGTCTATTGGATGGAATAAAGGAAATATTTGTTAACGCAACTGAAAATGCAACAACAAATTCAACAGCAATTGTAATGGAAACACCGTCAAGTGATGAAGATAAAAAATATGTAGATACCGTATTAGCATGGTTTATAAATAACAATATCCCTCAACCGGTAATAGAATCAAATGATCTGATAACGGATTACAATATAATGAAACAGGCAAAAGTAATAATAAGTTCAATGAGCACTTTATGTTGGACAGCAGCATATTTTTCAAAATCGTTGGAAAAAATATATATGCCGAATTATAATTTTTTTCATATAGATGACAGAAAAAACGGATGGTTTAAAAAACCTATACAAAATACGATCCTATATGATGTCAAAACAACAAAATTCACCGATATAAAAGTAATTATACTAACACTTGAAAAATATTCACAACGAATGCATAAAGTATATGATTTAATAACCAAACTTTCACAAATAGGATTGCAGTGTAGTTTATTTTATGGAGTGAACGGAGAAGATATACAAATTACAAAAACGGAACATCCAACCTTATATAATTTAGAGTATAAGAATGAAATAAAATATTATGATTCCTCTATTAGAATAAATGGTGTTCCTATGAGACGTGGTGAATTAGGGTGTGCTTGGTCACATATAAATATATATAAGTCATTATTACATGAAGCTCGTGTAGATAAATATTTAATATTCGAAGATGATGTAGAATTTGTTGAAAGTTTAGAATATTTATATGAATGTTTAACTAGTATTCCCAATGAAATTGACATGTGTCATATTGCAAAATCAGATTGGTATCCATTTATTAAACAAACAAAAATAAATGATATTTGGTATACTGTAGCAAAACAATATTTTAATAGACTAACAGCTTATATTGTTTCAAAAGAAGGAGCAACAAAAATATTACAATATGTTGCAAATTGTATCCATGTTCCATGTGATGATTTATTGTCAAATATGCACCTTGCTAATAGATTAAATGTATATGTCCCTGATAAATATATTTTTCATGAACCGGTTGATACAGTATCTATAACAGGGAATATAAAATAGTGAATCGTGAATAGTGATATGAATATAACTTAAATGTGTTTAAAAATATCTTTATAAATATTTTTAAATATATAAAACACAATGTTTCAAATGAAAAATATAAATGCAGTAATTCAAAAACCATATAAACCACAATATTTTGCAATAAATAATTCAAAACTACTTTTTTTCGATATTATACACAAAAATAATAAAATATATTTGATAATGCCTATTTATAATACTCCTGCAAACCCTGATAATATCATAGTTAGTGTAAACAACTTGTCATTAAAATTAACAGAATCATATGTAAAAGATTCCGATGAACCTATTTTAATATATATATATGAATACAATAGCGAACCAAACAGTGAAACAAAAGTAAATGTTAGTCTTGTTAACAATATGATAAAATCATACAATATAAGGCATATATATACAAATACTATTCCCGGTAACAACACCAATACCACCACCATTACCAATACCAACACCATCACCAACACCAATAAATTTCTAGCATTAACTACTTTATTTAAATATGATTACTACATATTTCCACTTTTTTATAATTATTATAAGTATCAAGGGGTGCAACATTTTTACATGTATTATAACGGTATTATTACACCAGAAATAAGCAAAATATTTAATAAACCCGATGTTACACTAGTTGAATGGAATTTTCATTATTGGAATCCTCGTGGAACTAAATATGCGCACCATGCTCAAATGGGGCAGATGCATCATGCACTATATAAATATGGTAAAGATGTATATGACTACATGATTTTCTGCGACTTGGATGAGTATTTGCATATCCCAAAAAATAAATTTGTCGAACCGCATCCACAACCACAATACCTAGATAATACAATACGAGAGTTTATAAAAAATAACAGCGCGATTGATGTGTTCGGATTTTGCAATATTTGGGCAAATACGATAAACGATACAATTCCGGATAATCGGCAACTACCTAAAAAATTTTTAACTGTTTCAACAAAAAATGAATACAAAGAACGAAGTAAAAATATTTATAAAGTATCGTCTATAAATACATTCGGAGTTCATCAGACATGCACTGATTATGTCGGTTTAAATTGTATAACCGATTTAAATATGTATCATTTTTACAAATGGTCTTCAAAAAATCGTGTAATAGAAAACTGCACAAATATAATAGATTTATCACTTTGAAGTAACATAATAGATACGCGCAATTCATATTACAATTCGCTATTGAAATAATGATTGCGAAATTTTTGCATTTCTTCATCAGGAAATGTATCAATAATAAAGTCTTCCGGTTTTTTTGTGCCCTTTAATATATTAATAATCATAAAAAGAGAATACACGCCACACTCGGTGGGTTTTTTCTGATGATGTTTTTTATTTTCTATATAACGTAATTCTATTCCAGCAACCTTGGCTTGTTCTATAATTTTTTTAATTAATTTTTTAACTTCTTTGGGCGGGGCGTGACCGGTGCTATCGAAGAAAAATACATATTTCTCTTTAATATTTACAAACATAGATATCCAATGTGAACCTGACAAATAATGTGGGTCGGTATTAAATACGAACCCTATTTTATTCCGCCCATTTCGAATAGATATATTCAAATCAAAATGACACAATTCTTCCCATACACATTCGCCATACATTTTGGGAGAATCAAAATCTATCGGTGCTGCACCTATAAAATCAAAATATGGATATTCTTTCTCATATTGTTTCATAACAGTTTCAATATCTATACTATTTAGCCACTCGTTGGGATTTTTCTTCCAATCATCGGGGCTTTTTGGTGCAAAAGTATAATTCAACATTTCTTTATCTACACCTGATGCTGCAAAATTTTGTTTTAACCAACATGATTCCTTATTGCATACACTTTTTAAATGCCGTTTTAATTCTTCCCATATAGCGCGTGGTTCATTCGTCGTTATTTTCACATCCGGGTGACGTGCATTCCATAATTCCTTAAGTTTTATAAGAGATTCATTGCTATAACATGTGAAATCATTTTCTTGGATTTTTGGACTACATTTTAATTTTAGAAATCCGTCGGGGTGTTTTTCTACTCCGATCACTAGGTTTGTTTTTTTATTTTTTTTATTTAAAGAGTTTGGCTGGGTAGTAGTGTTTGTATTTTTAACTGTTTTTGACATATTTGAACGTTTTGTTTTTACATTTGCTCTTCTTCTACCCCTGATTTCTGATTTAAATTTAATGTTTTTATCTACAAATTTTAATATATGCTCCATTTTTTTTGTTTTCATGATTACGTATTTGTGTATATATTATTTCAGTATAATTATAAAAATATATTAATATTTTAAAGTTAAATATTTTAAAGTTAAATATTTAAAATTAAATTATTCAGAAGATATTGAAACTTCTATATCGCTTTTTTCTTTTTTTGTTACCTTAACATTTATTATATTGTTAGTATCTGCCCATTTTACACCTGCACCTGTGCTGTGACCCCTTTTAATATCCTTCTTTTTATATTTCGGATCTTTCAAGTTAAAATCTTTTGTTTTTGGTAATATCATTTCATCTTGTGGAGGTGATGTCTTTATTACAAAATTATCCATTGTTACAACTTTCTTATCAACTTGTTTCATAAACAATTTATTTGCCTCGTCTATAGTATTCTTATTATATTCTATAAATTCTAAATCACTGCAAAGGTTCGCGTCATTAACAATATTCCCGGTAACCATATCTTTATAATCGCCCTGTATTGTATCCATTGTATCTTTAAATTTAAAATGTGATACACATAAACGTGCAAATGTATTAAACGCGTTTGTGATAATATCGTCGATAGGACTATCGATATTATTATTAATATTATTATTTATAATATCTTTTGCCATAGCAGTAATACGCTTCCTATAGAATCTTTTTTCTTTTTTTAATACGGTATCGTGGTCTAAATTATTCTTTTTTAAATATTTATTATATGTTTCTGAATTCGCCATAATTTCCAATGTAAGATAATTAATACTGTCTATTTTATTCACATTGGACGTATTGGATGTATTATTCAAATTATCACTATTTTCCATTTAAGATGCGTTCATAAAAAATAATATTATTTTAAACACGATTCGTGTTATAAATAATAAAGTAATATAATAATATAATATTATCAATTATTTATTTAACATAAAAAGAACAGTTAATACACATAAAACAATATTAAAATATTGTTCATAAATTCCTGCATCAACAATCGACCCATTTTGGTTTTTTATAGTTAATAAGTGGGTAACAAACGCTAAACTTCCTATGCCGTATAATATAAAAAAAAGTATTGGAACTTTACAATTTTTAAACGCAACCATAAAACATAAAAATGCTAAACTGATTCCTTTAATAATAGGTCCGTAACCGTAAAGATCCATTATTATATATAGTAATAGTATATTATATTATATTATTTAGAATTCTAAATAAATAAATTTTAATATCTATTAATACTATTTAATTTGCACAATATTGTTTCTCTTCGTCTGGAACAATATCCATATTATCATTTCTAGTGCTATTATTAAAAAAACTATTTCCTAAATTATTAGGATTTGGATTATAATGATCAAATATTTCTTTCTTAAATAAATCGGGATAAGGTTGTTTTACAGGTTTTGGAGGAACATATACATTATAGAGGTCGCTTCTTGATGAAGGAACATACTGCGATTGTTCACAATCTTGTAGTCCAAAAAATTGACTACGCAATACCGATTCAACATTTACATTGTTAGCAAATCCTGAAAACGGCGCCATATTATTTCCCGGATTAAATGTTTTATGGGGATTAAAAACAGGATAATTATTAAGAGGCACGGTAATAGGCTTACTTTGATCTAAAATAGGCATATAACCGTATTTCGTTGAAACGGGCACCTGGTAATAAAATGGCTGTAAAGGCGCTGAAGGTATATTTCTTGATGATATTCTATCATTTATTTCATTTTGTCTATCATACTGACAGAAATATAATTTATCCACAACACCATGCATTTTATTTTTATCATATACTTGTGAAACAGAATCCATTCTATTATACTATATTTACTAATATTACTATATTATTATATTATATTTTGATATTTTGATATTTTGATATTTTGATATTTTGAAAACAGGTTAAAGACAACAATTAATATTATATACCCATTCCTATAGTTTATATAACTCTTTCCTTTACTTGAACTGATTTCAAATGTGCGGCATATTTTTTGTTCAAAACTTTATATCTAACGACTCCCATGGAGAAGGACAAAGACAAAGAAAAGGAACGAAACAATACAAAAAAAATCTATTAGAAAATTTAAAATTATACCAATCCGATTTTTCTAAACTCTCGCATCGCGGGCCAGACAATAGTTTTTTTCTAAATGACACCGTAGACAACTTTTCTAAAAATTATGCATGTTTTTGGGGCTTCCATCGTCTAGCAATCAACGGCCAAACCCCCGAAAGTAACCAGCCATTTTTTATTAAAAATTGTCGTCTTATTTGCAATGGAGAAATTTATAATTTCCGAAAACTTATTACTGAGTTTCAGCTTGAATCGGAATATAAAAGCCATTCGGATTGCGAAATTATTATTCATCTATATAAAAAAATCGGTATGCGCGATATGCTGCGGCGCCTTGATGGTGTATTCGCGTTTGTTTTACATGATTATGATACAAATACAACATATGTAGCACGTGATCCTGTAGGTGTGCGTTCATTGTTTATTTCAGGATATGATAATAATTATAGTAACAGTATGATTATTTCAAGTGAATTGAAAGGAATCAATGAGTGTTATAGACCGAATGCTAAACAATTTCCACCTGGTTGTTATGCGGTATATAATAAATCTGACTTCGACAATGTAAATACTCCTTTTTTAAATTTTTATAGTTATTATGAAAATGTATCTATTACACAAGACACAGCAACCGGGGAAATCGAGAGAGTATATAACTACCCTACTATCGAAGGAACTGAAGACACAGAAGAAAATATTTGTAAAAATATCGTCATCTTGTTCGAAGAAGCCGTCGTAAAGCGTCTAATGAGTGATCGCAAAGTAGGTGCGCTTCTTTCGGGGGGGCTGGACAGTTCGTCAGTCGTCGCAATCATGTGTCGCCATATGCCTGCAAAAGATTTGAATACGTATAGTATCGGATTGAAAGGATCTACGGACCTGATGTGGGCGCGAAAAGTGGCGGACTATTTAGGGACAAATCATCATGAAGTTTGTCTTACAGAGGAGGAGTTTTTGGGCGCGATTGAAGAAACTATTGCACAAATCGAGAGCTATGATACGACATCTGTTCGCGCGTCTGTGCCAAACTATTTGGTAAGTAAGTATATTTCTGCGAATACAGATGACTGTGTTATTTATTGTGGTGATATGTCGGATGAAATTTTCGGCTCATATCGTGGATTTATGAAAGCGCAAACAGAGGAAGAATTTAAGCGTGAAAATGAACGCATGGTTCGCGATGTTTGTTATTTCGATTTGTTGCGTTCCGATAAAAGTATTAGTGGCGCGGGATTAGAAGCACGTGTGCCGTTTGCAGATAAGAAGTTTTTGCAATATGTGATGAGTATTCCACCGCGGTATAAGATGTTCAGCGATGAGCGAATGGAGAAATATATTTTCAGGAAAGCGTTTAGTGGACTTTTGCCAGATGATATTCTATGGCGTAGAAAGGAGGCGTTTAGTGATGGTGTGAGCGGTCATGAAAGAAGTTGGTTTCAGATTATTAAGGATCATGTGGATAGACATGTTACAAATGAAGAATATAATAAAAATGCAGAAACGCTTATGGATATGGATGACAGCGATTCTAAATCTCATAATGCTCCTTATGATAAAGAGAGTTACTATTATAGAAAGATTTTTGATACATTCTATCCGGGGTGCGAATACACAATCCCATATTTTTGGAGACATCCGTTTTGTGAAGAGAAAGATCCATCGGCACGATTGTTAACGTGTTATAAAAACACCGACTAAGGTCACGATTGATTTAGTTAATACAAAATATGTTCTATATGACTACATATTTTGTATAATTTATTTTTACGAATTATATATTAATTTAATATTAAATTAATAGGTTCTTTTGACATGATACTATTTACTTTTGGAAATTTACAATGATATGGGGTTAAGCGTTTCAATGTTGAGAAATATCCATCAGAATTATACTGGTAAATAAATTTTGTATTAATAACAGTTCCATTGCTAATACTACCATCTTCTGTTACAAGATCAATTGTATCTGAGTTATATCCAACCATAACAATATTATTATTTTTATAAATTTTGTAATAATATGCTTCGTCGTATTCTATTAGGGAACTATTATTTGGAGTCAAACCGACATTTTTAAAGATAGAATAACTATTGGGTAAAGATAGTTGCCCACCGCGATAATGTTGCATAAATAAAGATTGATCTGTATTAATTATAACATTTTTTGTAAAAAGAACTTGATATTTTCCATACGGTGCCGCATTAATATTAGAATCTAAATAATTGTTAGACAAAGCTGCCGGAACAGATGAACTACCATAAGCATTAAAATTAATATAATTAGTTTTATTTAGAGGAAGACCATTTGTTGTAAATTTACTTAAAACGAAAAGAATATCATAGAGAGAAAATATAGTATAATATATTATTGTTTTGTCTACAATAGCATCATATACTTCTTTACTAGTAGGGGTAAAATTTATCGGGAAAGGGAATAATACTAATGCAGGGATTCTACCGAAAATATCTTCATAATAGCTCTCACTTAATGCGAAAAAACATTTTCGTGGAATATTGTCTAAAAATTCGGGTGTTATATAAGTATTTTTCAAATGTTCTGGATCAGATAATATAAAAATAGCTGATTTTTTTTTAATATTGTATTTACTTACACCTGCACTTAACATGTTAATTGAATATTTAATACCAAGCAAATTTGCTTGAGTAACTATTTCGTCCAAAATAGTTTTATAAAAACTACCATCGGGTATACTTTTCTCGCATAATATTTTCACTTCTTTCATGTTATAATCCGTATAAAATTGGAAAAAAGCCATAACTGAATATTTGTTATAGGGAGCATAAGTAAGAGTATTATTTAATGTTTTTACTATATTAGAATTTGCACCAGGTGAAACATTCATAATATCGATATTGTTATCTTTGCAATATGTATCGGAGTCTTTAACGATAGAAGAATAATTGGAAATAATTGCTCTTTTTCCTGATGGATGGCTTGCAATAAATTGTTGAACAGCATTAATTGTTTGTATCGAAGAAGTATCTACAAAATAATTTTCAATCACCAAATTATTATTTGGATACTTTGTATTAAAAAAAGTTACAACATCATTCCATCTTGTGGAATTATAATACTCCTCAATAGTAATAATCGCAACATATACATTTTCGGAAGCCATATTATTTATATATATCATATACAGATAATATTATTTTTATTTATTTTTATTTATATACAATTTTTTTAATTTTTTTCGACATTGTAGAGTTAATCAAAGGCAGTATACCATCGCCAGGTAGTAAACGTTCTAACTTACTAAAGTATCCTTCATTATTAAATTTATAAATAAATCTAGTTAAACATGTTTTACCTATATTTAAATTTTTATCATCTGGAAAATCAACTATATCACTATTAAATTTTACTGCTAATAAATTACGTTTTTTGTCATAAATTTTATAATAATCCGCATCATCATATTCAATAAGTGACGGATTATTGGGAGTTATACCTGAAATTTTTAAAATAGAATAACTATCCGGTAACTGTTGTTGTCCTCCATCATAATACTGTAAAAATAAGGGTTTGTCATTTCCGACTATTACATCTTTTGTAAAAGTATATTGATATTTCCCAAATGGTGCACTATTGATTATGGGCGATAATGATGTATTTAATAACCACGCAGGTGGACTACTTCCATATGGATTAACAGACGTATAATTTTCTTTCGTTAACTCTAATTCATTTGTTGAAAAGTCGTTTAATACAAATAATATATCATAAAATGTATATACAGTAAAATCAAACCCATCCGGATTATTTTTAACAGAATCATAAACACTTTTAGAAAGTGTTGTATAATTGATATTAGTTGGTGTTTGAACGAATGATGGAATATTTTCAAATATATTTGTTATATTTCTATTCACTATACTTAATAAAATAAATGATTCTTTTGGAAAATTTTCTAAAAATTCAGGAGTGACATATATATTTGTTATATCTTTTGTATTTCCTAACATAATAACCATTGTTTTTGGAGTGATATTATAATTATACTTTCCTTGTTCAAGAAATGAAACAGAAACATTTATATTTAATAAATTAGATTGATATTTAATCTGATCCAGATAGTCATTAAAAAATACATCATTTGTTGTATTTTGTTGATATAATACATGAATTTGTTTCATTTGATAATCTTGATATATCATAATGTTATTTATAACAGCATATTGGTTTAAATATCCATAAGTTAGTACATTTGGGACAGTTTTTATTAAATTGGAAGATGCTGATATAGCAATGCATAAAATATTTAAGTTATTTCGGATAAAATAGTTGGAAGAAGCAATTAAAATTGTAGAAGATGTTGTGGCAGATACTCGTTTTCCAGAAGGATATTTTTGTATAAAAATATCCAGAGAATTTTCTGTCTGAGAAATTGAACCATTAACTAAATATTTTTCAATAATAAGTTTATTATTTGGATATTTTGAATTAAAAAAAGTTATAACATCATTATATGAAGACAAATTACTTACACTTTCGCTATTTAAAATCAACGCAATATACACATTTTCTGCAGCCATATTATATATACCATATACAGATAATATTATTTTTATTTATATACAATTTTTTTAATTTTTTTCGACATGGTAGAATTAACCAACGGGAGTATACCATCGTATGGTAGTAAACGTTCTAACTTACTAAAATATCCTTCACTGTTAAACTTATAAATAAATCTTGTTAAACATGTTTTACCTATATTTAAATTTTTATCCAGTGGGAAATTAATTATATCACTATTAAATTTTACTGCTACTAAATTACGTTTTTTGTCATAAATTTTATAATAATCCGCATCATCGTATTCAATAAGCGATGGATTATTTGGAGTTATACCTGCAATTTTAAAAATAGAATAACTATCTGACAGTTGTAACTGTCCTCCATCATAATATTTTAAAAATAGTGTTTTATCATTTCCGACTATTACATCTTTTGTAAAAGTATATTGATATTTCCCAAATGGTGCACTATTGATTATGGGCGATAATGATGTATTTAATAACCACGCAGGTGGACTACTTCCATATGGAT
>Ga0209086_10000281_pt1 | contig 43971 bp, 35 predicted proteins | sample M_130207_XF_Meta_FD_187312 | JGI IMG/M metagenome (GOLD analysis project Ga0209086, IMG submission 187312) | Freshwater microbial communities from Lake Montjoie, Canada to study carbon cycling - M_130207_XF_MetaG (SPAdes) (version 2) | ecosystem: Environmental > Aquatic > Freshwater > Lake... | reverse complement strand
GTTGAGAGTAGCTCAAATAGCTGATTTAAGCAAGATAGCGGGCTTAAAAGCTAAATTAAGTTTGCAAAAAAACCGATTTAAGGCAAAATTGCCCTAGATTTTAAAAAACATTCCCCAATAGTTAATAATCACGTATGTTGACACTCAAGTCAGTTCCATCCCAAGCTAAAATTTTCAGTCAGCTACCAGTTCATAGCTACATAGATCCTCATATTTTCGAGATAGAAAAAAAGACTATTTTTGCTAATTACCCAAAGTATCTAGGGCATCGCTTAATGGTGCCTCAACACGGCAATTACCAAGTTTTAGAAGCTTTAGATAAATCCGCTATCTTATTGAATAACAACGGAAAAATAAACGTGATGAGTAATATTTGCCGTCATAGGCAAGCGCTTATGTTTGAGAATAAAGGCTCAACTTCGCATATTGTTTGCCCACTCCATCGTTGGACTTACGGTTTAGATGGCAAACTAGAGGGGGCGCCATATTTCAAAGAAAATCCATGTTTAAATTTGGAGTCATTTCAAACTGAAGTAATACACGACCTCATTTTTAAGCAACCGCATAAGCCATCAGAAATAAATATCAAAGATGCTATGGAATTTAAGCAAATAAGTAACTTACTAAATTTTGACAATTACAAATTACATAGTATCAAAATTGATCACTATGATTTCAATTGGAAAACATTTATTGAAGTTTATCTCGAGGATTATCATGTTTGGGCATTTCATCCAGGCCTTAATAATGTCGTTGATTGTGATAATCTTATTTGGGAATTTAAATCTTTTTCATCTATACAAAAAGTACCTTTTAGAGAAAAAAATCATTCTCCAAGTTCAGAGATCTATGATGTATGGAAATCTAAAATCAATGCAAATAGCGGTGATACAAAACCTGAATTTGGTGCTATCTGGCTCACGGTCTATCCTTTCTTTATGGTGGAATGGTATCCCAATGTCATTGTGGTTTCGCACCTCATTCCGGATGATGTGGATCATTGCAGAAATATTATTGAATTTTATTATCCTGAAGAAACGATTCTTTTTGATCAAGATTACATTGCGGCTCAACAAGCTGCATATAACGAAACAGCTGTTGAAGATAAAATTATTTGCGAAAAAATGCACGAAGGACGACGATTGCTTTTTAAAAACAAACAAGAAGATATGGGCCCTTATCATGAGCCATTAGAAGATGGTTTAAAACATTTTCATCAATGGTATCAAGCAGAAATGACTACCTATCTATGACAGATCAAAAAAAAGGGATGTTATGGATCGTCGTAGCCACCCTCTTTTTTTCACTCATGGGCTCTTTTGTTAAGCTTGGTGCTACCCATTTCTCTAGCATAGAGCTTGTGTTTTACCGCTCATTTATCAGCTTGCTCTTTCTTTTGATTTATATTGTGGCTAGCCAAAAAGAAATCAAAACACCCCATCTTAGAAAACAAATTGATCGCGGTGTTATAGGGTTCTTATCTTTAGCTTTTTTCTTTTATGCAATAACTCATCTCAACTTAGGTTCTGCAATGACACTAAATTACACATCGCCTATTTTTCTTGGGGTTTTCTTGCCTTTTATTTCCCACCAAAAAATAAAAAAATCTATTTTTCTATGTACCATTATTGGATTTATTGGCGCTCTGCTCATCTTAGATCCTCATGGAGAATGGCAGAGTTGGTTTGCTGGTTTAGTAGGCTTGTTATCAGGGATCGGTGCGGCTTTAGCTTACATTCATGTCATACAATTAGGCAAACTAAATGAGCCTGACTGGCGAACAGTTTTTTATTTTACGCTCGTATCTACAATTGCTTCAGGATTATGGATTGGCTTTACTCATCACCAAAAAATTACAATCAATGATATTTGGATATTAATACCGCTTGGCTTATCAGCAACTATTGCTCAAATTGCAATGACAAGGGCATATAGGCTTGGTAACACCCTTACAATAGGCGCTCTATCTTATTTAACTATAGTTTTTTCGAGTCTCATCAGTCTTATGTATTTTAATGAAACGATGAGAATGGAAGATATCATTGGTGCTTTGATGATTATTTTAAGTGGAGCTATCGCATCAAATATTAGCTTAAAATCAAGCGTCAATTAAGCCACAGCGAATTGCAATTAGCGCTATCTCTGCTGAATTATTTGCATTTAATTTCTGTTTAATATTATATAAGTGAGTTCCCACTGTTCTAGGACTAAGGCATAAAGTATCAGCAATTTCGTTTGTACTTTTACCTTTAGCTAAAGCTATAAACACATCAAACTCTCGATCTGAAAGAATTTCAACAGGATTGCTTTCGCCCGATAACTGAGTAATAGCCATCTGTTGGGCAATATTAGGTTCTAGATATCGCTTACCTTGATGAATAGATTTAATGGCCTTAATCAATTCTTCCGCAGCACTTCTCTTTGTCAAATAGCCCATAGCGCCAGCATTAAGTGCGCGTTTAGGATGAACCGAATCTTCATGGGCAGACAAAACAAGTATTTTAGTATTTTTATCTTTCGCCATGATGCGATCAATCGCTTCAAGACCGCCGATGCCAGGCATTGTAATATCCATCACAATAATATCGGGTTTAAGTTCTTGAAATAACTTGATTGCTATTTCACCACTTTCTGCCTCACCAATGACTTTAATACCCTCTTCTGCCTCGATTAACATCTTAAAACCCATGCGGACAATCGCATGATCATCAACGAGTAATATTGTAATTTGACTCAATCTTTATCCTTTTTGAATGGCACAGAAATCAGAATCTGTGTGCCCTGATTTTTTTTAGAAATTAATTCGAATGTACCATTTAAAGATTGAATGCGTTCTTGCATACCTAAAATACCAAAGTTTTTTGTTTGATCTACTTTATTAAGATCCATACCTTTTCCATCATCGTTGAAAGATAATTCCAAAACACTTTTTTTAGTGAGTACTATATTAATACTAACCTCTTTAGCTTTAGCATGCTTAAGCACATTATTCATTGCCTCTTGAACAATTCGATATATATTAATATTTAAAGTTTCATTTAAATGATCAATATCGCCTTTAATTAATAATTTAATTTCTAAATCTTGATACTGCTTTTGCCAGGTATGTACAGTATCTTTCAATGCTTCTGCTAATCCTAAATTATCTAGCGAACTCGGTCTTAATTGTTTAATAATGCTATGCATACCATCATAAATTTGATTTGCAGCAGAAATCACAGAATCAGCATTCTTTTCAATTTCAGGTGATACTTTTTTGGCTTTATTCGAAATATTTGATGCAAAAATTTTAATAGCTGAGACATACTGACCTAATTCATCATGAAGCTCTCTTGCTAAACTTCTTCTCTCATCTTCAATATGACTCTGAATTAACTGTGTAAACTTTCTATTTTCTTCAAGTTTAAGTTTTGATTCCTCTGCAATTTTTTTCTCACTGATATCTCTCATGCTACAAATATCGCCAATGATTTTTTTATTGATAGGATCGATAAGCGGAGAAAACGATATGGCGACATCTACCACTTCACCATTTTTTTTAACTCGCTGACTTTCAATATTGTGAATATTTTTTCCCTTATGTGTGGATTCGAAATTTTTTCTTAATTGATTTTCGTTAGCTTTGGATGTAAGAACGTAAGCTGACTTACCTAATATTTCTTTCGAAGAATAGCCAAATATTCTTTCAGCTGATGCATTCCAAAAAGATATTTTAGATTGTAGGTCATGAATAATAATGGCATCTGCCGTTTGTTGAGCAATCAACGCTAATTTCTGATTTTCACGAATTTTGGATTGAAGTGAATTGCCCATTCGGTTAAAGTTTGAAGCTATAGATGCAAATTCAGGCAAATCAAAGTTAGGTAATCTTGCCGAGAAATCGCCTTCACCCATTTTATTAATTGCTTCGACCATAGGCTCAAGGGGTCTTAACCAAAAACCAAGCATCCAATTCACGGCAATATTTAACATTATGAAAAATATGAGGACAATCCAAAATAAATGATGCATCTTTGACCAGGACTCTTTAATAGCGCCGGATGAGTTTGTTTTAACAACCAATTTCCCAAATCGTATTGCTCTCGTATTGATCTCTTCTTTTGGTGTTAGCGAACTTACAAACCATTTTGGTGGAGGTAGATCATCTGAACGATACTTCGAGGGGGGTGAATTATAAAGAAGATCACCTTGAAGATTAAATAAATAAATATCACTGCTTCTCACGTGGCCTAATTCTTCTAAGAATTTCTTTAACACATCGTGGGTATATCCCCATTCTGGATTTTGGGAAGAACTAATAATGACCGTCTCTAACAACTGCATAGTTACTCGGTTAGCTGATTCAACGCCTTCTTGAATAGATTCTCTTGATCCTTTCATAATGGTGTAACCCATCGAAACAAAGAAGATCAACAAAATAACTGTAATTAAAAGATTTAATCTAACTCTTAAATTCATAATGTAATGATATTAATCATGGTGATGGATGACTTTTACCACACATAAAGCCTCGCTCACAAGCGTTAAATAATGAAAATAATTCAAGTGTAATTTTTTTGCTTTACATAAAATAAATTACTACTAATAATTAGGTTTAGTCATTAAGTTGAATTTGAATAAAACGTATGGGTATCGAGTCAATCCTAAACGAACATAGAATATTTCATCCTGTTCAAGCATTTGTTGATCGAGCTAATGTATCTGGCATGGCAGCATATGAAAAACTTTGTGCTGCTGCAAACGAAAATTATGAAAAATTCTGGGCTGATCTTGCTCGCGAGTTAATTATATGGAAAAAACCATTCACTACAACATTAAATGGCTCTGATGCACCATTCTATAAATGGTTTGAAGATGGTGAATTAAACGTTTCATATAACTGCCTTGATAAGCATCTAAATACTCAACCCAATAAAATTGCTATTATTTTTGAAGCAGATAACGGCGAAGTCTCGCAAATAACATACAAAGAACTCTACGAACAAGTATGTCAATTTGCAAATGGTCTAAAAACATTTAATTTAAATATAGGCGATAGAGTTGTCATTTATTTACCTATGGGCATTGAAGCCGTTGTGTCAATGCTTGCTTGCTCCAGAATTGGGCTAACTCATTCTGTCGTATTTGGAGGATTCTCCGCAAAAAGTATCCAGGAACGCATTAAAGATGCTAAAGCAAAACTTGCCATCACATCGGATATTCAATATCGAGGTGGCAAAATATTACCCCTAAAAGCTGCTGTTGATGAAGCGCTTAATTTGGGCGGGTCTGAATCTATTATTAATACTGTAATACTTAAAAAATCAAAAGATACGGTCGCATTAAAATTTAAAGAAACTTGGTGGCATGACTTAATTAAAAACCAATCTACTGATTGTGATCCGGTTTATGTAAATGCTGAACATCCTTTATTTCTTCTTTATACCTCAGGCTCTACTGGAACCCCAAAAGGAGTTCAGCATTCATCAGCAGGCTATCTGCTTCATGCAATGAATACGATGAGATGGACATTTGATATTAAAGATGATGATGTTTACTGGTGTACAGCTGATGTAGGATGGATTACAGGGCATACCTATGTCGTATATGGCCCACTTGCAATGGGAGCGACACAGCTTATCTATGAAGGTATTCCAACCCACCCTCATGCGGGGCGTTTTTGGCAAATGATTGAAAAGCATCATGTCAGTATTTTTTATACTGCGCCTACAGCAATTCGCTCACTAATAAAAGCGTCTGAATTAAACCAAGAATCTAATCCGGATACTTATGACTTATCTAGCCTTCGCCTTTTAGGTTCTGTAGGAGAGCCTATTAATCCTGAAGCATGGATGTGGTATTACGAAAAAATTGGGCATCACCGCTGTCCTATTGTAGATACCTTTTGGCAAACGGAAACAGGTGGTCATGTCATTACGCCTTTGCCAGGAGCAACGCCATTAGTTCCAGGCTCATGCACACTTCCCTTCCCTGGAATAGATGCAGCCATTGTTGATGAAGTTGGTAATGAAGTTCCTTGGGGTACTGGCGGATTATTAGTTATTAAAAAGCCTTGGCCTTCTATGATTAGAACGATTTGGGGTGATCCCGAACGCTACAAAAAAAGCTACTATCCCGAAGAATTAGGCGGAAAAGTATATCTCGCTGGCGATGGCGCCATCAGGGATAAATCAACGGGCTACTTTACAATCATGGGGCGTATCGATGATGTATTAAGTGTATCAGGCCATCGCCTAGGTACTATGGAAATTGAGTCTTCATTAGTTTCAAATCCGTTAGTGGCAGAGGCTGCAGTCGTAGGAAAACCCCATGAAATTAAAGGTGAATCAATCGTAGCTTATGTCGTACTTAAAGGTAAAAGACCTGAAGGGGATGAAGCTAAAGCGATTGCAAGTCAATTAAGAGACTGGGTAGCTAAAGAGATAGGTCCCATTGCTAAGCCTGATGACATACGATTTGGAGACAACCTACCTAAGACTCGCTCAGGTAAAATCATGCGAAGACTTTTACGCTCTCTCGCCAGGGGAGAAGAGATCACTTCTGATATTTCAACCCTTGATAACCCATCTATTCTTGAACAACTAAAACAAACAATTCAATAATTTAAAGTAAAATAGCCTAAGTAGTTTAAGTTTAAGTTAATGAAAGACCAATGAAGCAAAAAATACTTCCTTACGTAAAAAAAATTGGTATTGCATTTGCCATTACCTACGCTTTTTTTATCATTCTATCTAGCCTTGCATTTCAGTTTTACATTAAACCTAATTTAAATAATTACAAAACTAGAATTGAAGATCTTGCTTCGCAAGCTACAGGTCAAATTATTAAAATAAATTCACTCAATAGCCGATGGGATTTCATTAATCCAGAAATAGCACTTAATGAAGTTGTATTTAAAGACAGTCAGAACAATACCTCCTTGGAATTAAAAGAAATTAGCGCAGATTTTTCATGGCTAAGTCCATTTTATTTAAAGCCCACACTCTCAGAAATTAGATTGCAAGGCCCTAAACTTCTAATTAAACGAGATACAAATAATAAAATCTTTATTGGTGGTATATCAATTGATGGGTCTAGCAATAACAAATTAACTAATTGGCTACTTAATCAAAAAAAGGTTTCCATACAACAAGGTGAAATTGACTGGCATGATGAATATAGGCAAGCTCCTGCACTCACATTAAAAGATTTAAATTTTAGCTATAAAACGCCATTTATTAATCAGGTCATTGGCAAACATAAGTTTGATCTGAATTTTAGGATTAGTAACAGTGACAACCAGTTTATTGATCTTAACGGTAAAATTTATGCAAAGTCAATTGAAGATATTAAATCTTGGGATTCCGAAATTAGAATTAAAGCTGGCAATATTAACTTAGCAGCGTATATGCCATGGATTAATTATCCAGTTAAAATTAATTCTGGCACGGGTGATTTGAACTTAACTGCAAATATTACTAATGCAGCAATTACCAAGATTAAAGCATCACTTAAACTTATAAGTTTGAAAATAGAACTAAATCAAGCTCATAAAAACGAGATTAACCTAAAGAATTTTTCTGGTGATGTAATTTGGCTTGCAAATACAAAGGACTATCAAATTTATTTTGAAAATCTTTTTTTATTAACTAATAATGGTATTAATATTCAAGGTGCTGATACTGCAATCACCATTTCAAATGAGACCAATAAGCCAACAGCATTCTCACTCAAGGTTAATAAAATTCAACTTGATGCTGCAAATGAAATTTTGCAAACTATCCCTTACTTCGATGACGTTAAAAGTAAAGTAAACGATATTCAGCCTTCAGGTTCTCTTTCTCATGTAAATTTAAAGTGGGTAAATAGTAAAAAAACTGAATTAAACTTAACTGCCCAATTCGATAAATTAAGCTTAAAAGCTTTCGAAGATTTTCCAGGCTTTGAAAATCTTACAGGTTCTATTCACATATCGAATCAAGATGGATCACTAAAATTTAAATCTACGGATGTGTCTCTTACATACAATAAATTATTTAGGGAACAACTTACGTTTAATAATTTGTATGGCGATCTGAAATGGACTGAGAACTATCTGATGTTTAAAAATGTTAGCTTTAACAACGCTTTTATTAACGGATCTATCAATGGCAGTATAAAAAATGCGGCTGAAAATATACCCTATTTAGATATTCAAGCATCAATTCCGTTCGTCGATTTTAAACATGCAAAGGCTTATTACCCAAAAATAATGGGCGCTGAAAGCCTTCATTGGTTAGATACATCTCTTCTTGAAGGTAGTCTAGAAAATACGTTGATTTCAATCAAAGGCTCAGCAGCCGAATTTCCTTTTGTCGATGCTAATAACCAGCCTGATCCTAACAAGGGTTCATTTGTTGTCACAAGTGCTGGTAAAAATACATTAATAGAATATGGAACAGGATGGCCGGTAGTCGAAAAATTCGATTTTACGGCCACTATCAATCATGGCACCTTCGAACTACTGAGTAAAAAAGGTCAGTTTCTTGGCAATACAATCAAAGAGCTTAAGGCAACCATCCCTGCAATAGCTATAGAGCATCCAATTTTAAATCTTGAAGGCACCCTTAATAGTCCAACGCGTGAAACTGTTAAGTTTATTAATAACAGCCCTATAAAAGAGTCTGTCCAACATTTATTTGATGAAGCTTCAGGTTCTGGAGAAGGTAGATTAAAAGTTAATTTAGATATACCTATGGACAATATCGACGCTATAACATTTAAAGGTAATTATCAATTTATGGACAGCACGCTTAGCAATCCGTCGATAGGCATTCCTAATATAGAAAAAATAAAAGGTCTTGTCATATTTGACGAAAAGAATGTAAAGACAGAAAACCTCAGTGGTACTTTGTTTGGTGGCAATACCAATATTTCAATTGTTTCAGATCCAAGCAAAATCATTAAAGTGAAATTAAATGGAAAATTTACCAGTAAAGGTATTGAGGAAAAATTTGGAACTAGCTTTTCAAAGTTAAATGGCTCCGCGGACTGGGAAGGCAGTATTGAATATAAAAAGCCTTTACTTAATATACAAATAACTTCAGATTTAAAAGGGGTCGAGATGGGCTACCCTGCTCCGTTTAATAAAGCTCGAGACAAAGAAGAAAAATTCTTCTTCTCGAAAAAACAAAAAAATCCAAAAAGTGATGATATTGAATTTAAGTACAGCAATATCGTCAATTCAAAAATATCACGCCTTGAAAAAAATAATGTAATGATAGTCGACAAAGGGTTTATTTCAATTAACTCAGATATCAAAACAAATACACAAAAAGGACTCTATCTAAAGGCTAATTTACCTTATGCAAACCTCGATGACTTTATGAGCATTTATAGCGGAGGCGATACTTCTAGCGGATTTAAAGTCGATAAAGCAGATATCGTATTAAAAAATGCCGATCTATTTGATAGAAGGTTTAACAATCTTAAAATAGAAATTGCACCTGTCAATGGAAGCACAAAATTTAAGATTAGCTCAAATGAAACGTCAGGCAACCTCCTATGGACTGAGAAAGATAATAGATTAACAGCTCGATTAAATGCACTTAAATTACCTAGCGAAATAAAAAAAATTAGCTCATCTCAGAGCCCCGGTAATCAAAAAATCCCTAACCTGGATATCAAAATTGATTCACTTGAGATCGATAGTAAAAAAATTGGTAAGATTGAGCTTGTCTCAAGCACTTTAAAACAAAATATTAATATTCAAAAATTTAGAGTCATTAACGATAAAAATGTTTTCCAAGCAGATGGTGAATGGATGGATTGGAATAAGAATTCCAAAACTAATATAAATTTTAATTGGAAAATTAATAATCTAGGCGACACACTTAACTTTCTTGGTTACCCAAATTTTGTAAAAGATGGTGAAGCTGATATATCAGGTCAATTTAAATGGCAAGGTAATCCTCTTGAATTCGATAAAACAAAAGTCGATGGCTCATTCAATCTCGATGTGCATAAAGGTGTAATTCAGAAAGTAGAACCTGGAATAGGAAGACTGTTTGGCCTTGTCACGCTTCAGAGCTTACCTAGAAGATTAAGTTTAGACTTTAGAGATCTTTTTGGTAGTGGCTTTGTACTTGACAGTATGAATGCTTCAGTCCGCTTAAATAATGGCACTCTTAAAACAAGTAACTTTAGAATGAACGGACCTGCTGCAGAAGTATTTATGTCGGGAGAAACGAATATCATCAAAGAAACACAAGACCTTAATGTAAAAGTAACACCTCACATTAGTGATAGTTTATCGATTGCAGCTCTCGCAGGTGGTCCGCTTGTGGGTGCCGCAGCATTTATAGCGCAAAAAATTCTTAAGGATCCGCTTAATAAAGTACTTACTTCTGAATATCGTATTATTGGGACGTGGGAAAATCCAGAAGAAGTAAATAATTCACCCTCAGACAAAATTAAAACCACCATCGATAATACTAAGAATTTATTTACTGATAAAAAATAAAATGGCCATTAAATCAAAAATAAAAACAACTAAAGCAAGGTTAGTTAATAAAGATATCATTAAAATTGCTGGTATCCAGATGGCTTCTGGTCCAGATATCAAATCCAATCTTAATGAAGCTGAAAATTTAATTACGATAGCTGCTAATCAAGGTGCCAAACTTATCGCCCTTCCTGAATACTTTTCAATTATGTCCTCGAAAGATTCGGAAAAACTAAAGGCTAGAGAAAAGCCTAACCAAGGTCTCGTGCAATCTTTTTTATCCAAACAAGCAAAGAAAAATAAAGTATGGATTATTGGTGGCTCCATTCCCTTAATTTCAAAAGATAAAAATAAAATAAGAAATAGTTGTCTTATTTATGATGACAAAGGAAATTTAGTTCACCGCTACGATAAGATTCATCTATTCGGTTTTGATATGGGAGATGAGTATTATCGTGAAGATAAATTAATTGAAGCAGGTTCTGATGTTGTTGTAGTTGATTCACCCTTTGGAAAAATTGGAATTGCAATTTGCTATGACCTTAGATTTCCAGAGTTATTTAGATCGATGAAAGGTATCGATCTTCTTGTGATTCCTTCAGCTTTTACAGAAACGACTGGAAAAGCACATTGGGAAATTTTGATTCGAGCAAGAGCGATTGAAAATCAATGTTACGTGCTTGCTCCTGCTCAAGGCGGGTACCATTTATCAGGAAGAGAAACACATGGCAACTCAATGATTGTTGACCCATGGGGAACTATCCTCGACCGACTTCCGCGAGGATCTGGAGTGATTACAGGATTCTTAAATAAAGGATATATTGAGTCTGTGCGTAAATCTCTTCCGGCTCTTAAACATCGCACCATCAAATAACGGCGTATATGGATCATAAAATTGCACACGCGAAAGATTTACTACTTGCACAGTCTGGTATCGAAATTCATGATTTAAATAAAATACTCGATGGCATGATGTCTTATGGTGTTGATTACGCAGATCTTTACTTTCAATATACTAAAAGTGAATATTGGGGCCTTGAGGAAGGACAGGTAAAGTCAGGGAGCTTCTCAATCGACCAAGGCGTCGGTGTAAGAGCTGTAAATAAAGACAAGTCTGCATTTGCTTATTCTGATGATATATCGATCGAAGCGCTTCTTTCTTCCTCGAATATCGCTAAAGCGATTGCATCAAAGAATATTAATCACAGTCAAAAACTTAATCATCCAAAGATAATTGCAAATTTATATAGCCCAAAAGACCCGCTGTCTGCAATGCCTGCAGAAACAAAAATTAATATTCTTGAAAAAATAGAAAATTATGCAAAAAAAATGGATGAACGCATTACTAAAGTCACTGCATCTATTGCTGGAGAGTATGAAGTTATATTCGTCATTAATAATGAGCAAAAAATTGCAGCAGATATTAGGCCTCTAGTCAGGCTTTCAATCAATGTTATCGCTGAATCCAACGGCAAACGAGAGCAAGGATCTTCAGGAGGAGGCGGTCGATTTGGATTTGAATATTTTTCAGATGAAATATTAAAGCAATATGCACATGAAGCAGTTCATCAGGCCACAACAAATCTTAATGCTAAGCCAGCACCTGCTGGAAGTATGACGGTAGTTTTAGGACCTGGATGGCCAGGCATTCTTCTTCATGAAGCTATTGGCCATGGCTTGGAAGGTGATTTTAATCGAAAAGGAAGTTCTGCATTTAGTAATAAAATTGGTACGCAAGTGGCAGCTAAAGATATTACCGTCGTTGACGATGGCACTATTAAGGATCGAAGAGGCTCACTGAATATTGATGATGAAGGCAATGAAACTCAAAGAACCGTTCTTATTGAAAATGGGGTTCTTAAAGGGTATCTGCAAGATACATTAAATGCGCGCCTCATGAATATGCCTATTACTGGCAATGCGAGAAGAGAATCTTACGCGCATCTTCCGATGCCGAGAATGACAAACACATACATGCTCAATGGAACAAGAACATCTGACGAGATTATTAAATCAGTTCAAAAGGGAATATATGCTGTAAATTTCGGAGGTGGGCAAGTCGATATAACCAGCGGTAAATTTGTATTTTCTGCAGCAGAGGCTTGGATGATTGAAGATGGCAAATTACTCTACCCTGTTAAAGGCGCCACTTTAATTGGAAATGGTCCTGAAGTTTTAAAGAAAGTCAGTATGATTGGAAATGATATGTCATTAGACTCAGGCGTGGGGACCTGTGGCAAAGAAGGCCAAAGTGTGCCTGTAGGTGTCGGTCAACCTACAATCAAAATTGATGGTTTAGTTATAGGTGGAACTGCTTAAAATTATAGAACGCGATTTTTGTACTCTAAAGTACGCGTATCAATTTCAATCTTATCGCCAGTATTACAAAATAAAGGCACCATCACTTCAAAGCCTGTATTAATTTTTGCCGGCTTCATTACCTTCCCTGAGGTATCACCTTTTACTGCAGGTTCGGTATAAGTAATTTCGCGCGTTACAGAATTAGGTAATTCAACGGAAATAGCTTTTCCATTATAAAATTTGACTTCGCAAGGCATATTATCTTCAAGGAAATTTAAAGCTTCAGACATATTTTCAGCATCTATTTCATATTGATTGTATTCGCTGTCCATAAATACATAAGCAGGATCTGAGAAATAAGAATAAGTCACATCTTTTTTATCTAGAACGATCACTTCAAATTTATCGCTCGCGTTATATACATTCTCACTCGGTGCTTCAGTAAGAAGATTTTTCATTTTCATCTTAACAACAGCTGAACTTCGACCTGATTTGTTATATTCGGCTTTTAGAATAACCATAGGATCATTGCCAACCATAATAACGTTACCAGCACGAAGTTCTTGAGCGATTTTCATAATATTGATCCTAGGGAATGCCTACCAAATAAAAGGGAAAATTATACTCGAAAATCATGTTTCAGAACAATAATCTACCAAACTCTCTACAAATGACGCCTCTTTGGAATAGTTGCGACTTTGCTCCAATGCAAAATCCTGCAAGCCAGATTGGTGAGTAAAAAATTGACGCCATAAGGTTTCGTTAAACTCATTATGCGACCAATCTTCATGTGTCTTAATTAACCAATCTGACAGTTCTTGATTGCAGCTCTCACAGTAACGCTTTAAAAAAGCCTTAAGTTTTATCAAATGAATATTATTTTCTTGGATATAGGGCTGCCAGATAAAAGGCTTACCTGCCCAAAGCGCTCTTATCCAACTGTCTTCGCCACGAACAAAATTAAGATCGCAAGACCAAAGTAATCGATCAAAATCATCATGACTTAGAAATTGGTAAGGAATGATACGAATATATTGAAAACTTTTTTTTATATTTAAAAGATCAAACAAATATTGAGGTATAAAAAATTGAATAGATCTCTTCATGTGCTCCATTAAGTCTAAGAAAATATCTATTTTTTGACTTGGGTAATAAAAAAGTGAAACTGAAAAAAAACTAGGATCACCGTCTAAAGAATGGATTACATCTTCGCGCTGCTCTAGACTAAAGGCTTTTCGATCTAAGGGTAAATTTTTCTCCCGAATAAGTCCGCCTGTTTGATTCGTAAAGCCAGGATAAAAAAAAGTTTTAATAAGACCTGATTGAGGGTCTATAGAAGGTTTTAGATGAAAATTATCTACCCAAGGTTCGGCTGAAAGATATTCAATAGCAATGTATCTTGATTTTTCCGTTTGAATAAGAGATTTATATTGATGCGGTAAATCAATGTTGAAAAGATTAAAAACAAATAATGGAGGAGCAGGAAGCGAGTCAGAATTTTCGCTAAAATCACAATGATGCAAAAATATTCCATCAATCGTTTGTTTCTTTAATGAAATATCAAGAGAAGGTATTAACTTTTGGGTGGTTATAAGATCGTCTACAAGAAGGTGAACTTCAACATTAAAATCAGCCTTAAGTTGTTTCGCTATTCGCCATGCAACACCAATATCACCAAAAAAGTCTATTACCTTACAGATTAAATGGCAAGTGATAGGCCTACGATTAGTCATGATAAGTCACATCAATAATTCTAAATTTCACTAAACCTCCAGGCGTTTCAACTTTTACCTCATCATCTAAATTTTTGCCCAAAAGCGCTTTTGCAATTGGTGACACCCAGCTAATAAAGCCCTTTTCAGTATCAATTTCATCTTGCCCTACGATTCGATAAGAATGCTCAGAGTCATCTGATTCATTGAGCAAGATAACCCACGCACCAAAAAAGATCTTATCTTGTTGCACTTGAGTTGATGGGTCAATCACCACCGCTTCATCAATCCGTCCAAATAAGAATTTAGCTCGCGCATCAATTTGACGTAAGCGTTTCTTGCCATATATATAATCTCCATTCTCGCTTCGGTCTCCATTGCTGGCGGCCCAAGACACATCAGCGACAACTTTAGGCCGATCAACTTTAACTAAAAAATCAAGCTCGTCTTTTAGGTGCTGATATCCTTGCTTTGTAATGTAATTTTTACGTTCAGTCATATTTTTTTAATAATAATTAACGGGGATAAGTTTACAATAGAAGCATGCATTCTGAGCAAAACACCATCTATCTATGCCGTAATTCAAAAGAAGCTTTTAAACTAAGCAAGTACTTTGACTTAACTATAAAAGTGCAAACACTTCATGATTTTATTGAAAGCTTAATTAAAAAACATCCGAATATCAAAATGCCGCATCGAATTTTGAATGGTATCGAAGAAAAATTGTTATGGGAAAGTAGCATCAAACAATTTAAAAAATCATCATTTGATTTATCTAACATCAATAGCTTAAGTGAGACTGCGAGACAAGCAAACCGACTTATAGATCAATTTAATATCACTGAAAATACTCTCAAGAACGAAGAGCGCAGTGATGAACATTCATTTTTTAATGCTTGGCGTTTAATTTTTAATAAATACTGTCATGATAAAGACGTAACTACTTTTCATGCTCTTATCAAAATAGTGATAGAGCATATTGAAAGTCGCAATATTTCTATTGATCAACCTATCACCCTTGTAGGTTTTGAATTTACAACACCAACTGAAAAATTGTTTATTGAAGCATGCAAATCTCAAATTGATGTGACATTTTTTAAAGAGCCAAAAATAGAGCCCTGTATTGAGTCACGCGCCTTTGTTAATGAAGAACATGAATGTATGAGAGTCGTCGAGTGGTGCAAAACTCAAATAGAGCATAATAAAAAAATACTTATTGTAACGCCGCAGCTTGATCAAATCATCGATCGGCTCTCAAGACTTCTTGACAAAGCATTCCATCCCGAAACATTTACGCCAAGCTTGGCACAAGAAAAAAGAATTTATCAGTTTTCTTTAAATACACCCTTATTTCATTTATCTATGATTTATCTAAATCTATGTTTAATAGAATTAAGCGTTCGAGGTTTTGCTGATATTAAAAACCTTAAAAGTGTCTTAAGTCATAGTGGATGGTCAGATAGTCAAGAGATCTCTCAGCGATATAGGCTTATTAACGCATTAGAGAGAAAGCGAAAAGGAAATATTTCAATAAAGGATTTAATTGAAATGTATGCGTCAGAAAATGGCTTAAGCGATCTGACGCCTTCCTTAGAGATACATTTAAGCCATATACAAAGTGCTCATAACGAATGGCGAATCAAACGGAACCCTTCCGGATGGATTAAAGCATTTGAAACATATTTAAAAGCTATCGATTCTAGCCTTCTGAAACCTAAGGATGCTTATGAGGAAAGTATTTATGGGGCCTGGAAGAAAGTTACTGATACATTGTCTTCGCTAGACAGTCTTATGGGTGAAGTATCTATTCAGGATATGTTTGACATATTTCAGTATTATCTTAAAAAAACTACGCATCAAAATGAGCACCAGGGTAACTTTAAGATTGATATTTTAGGTTTTCATGAAAGCACTTTTGAAGCTTATGACGCCACTTGGATTATGAATTTAAATGAGCATCACTGGCCTGCGCCTCACCAATTCAATCCATTTATTCCAGTCAAAATTCAGCAAGATACCAATATTTTCACACATGAAAAATATCAGCTACATGCCTCGAAAATCTTAGAGAAATTCACCCATACATCGCCTAATGTAGTGCTCTCTTATGCTAAAAAAATGGGTGAAGAAGATATATTTCCGTCGTCCACCTTGCACACTGTAATATCTTCTAAATTACATGAAGATACGAATTTTGAATATAAAAAAAATTTATTAAAACAAGTACTTATAGAATATATTGAAGATAATACTTCAATTAAAATGGATGCTCAACAAGCCGTAAAATCCGGCATTAAACTACTCGAAGCACAATCCATCTGCCCTGCTTGGGCATTTTATGAATTTAGACTTGGTGCTAAGAAATTAGAGGATGAAGATGAGGAAAATTTAACAACTAGATTACGCGGAAATCTTTTCCATAAAATCTTAGAGCAATTTTGGACGGAGCATAAATCAGCATCTCTTGTAAGTACTTTAACTGAAAAAGAACTTTCAGAAAAAATAGAAGATATTACACATAAAGCAATTTTAAATGAAAAGAAAAAGTATCCAAGAATCATGCCTGCATTTTTTAATATCGAAGAAATACGCATGATAAGTTATCTGGAGAAATGGGTTCAACATGAATTAAAACGAGGAGATTTTGAAGTTATTGAGACTGAAAAAAACATACCAGTTCATATAGGTTGTCTCAATTTCAATATAAAAATTGATCGCATTGATAAAGTCAACGAAAACAACATAGTGATTGATTATAAATCCGGGACAACCAAAACCCTAAATGAGTGGTTCTTAAATAGTTATGGCGAACTTCAAATGCCCTTTTATGCGCTTTTTGCTTCAAACAAACCTATCGATGCTATAGCAATTGGCGTGATTAATGCATCAAAACCTCAATGGGTTGGTATAGGACGAGATAAAGATCTTCTTCAAGGCATTAAGGATACTCCCGCCTCCATTCTTTATAAGTCATGGGACGAATTGCTCGATTTCTGGAAATGTCGTATTCACGATGCCATCAAAGGCTACGAAGAAGGCAATGCTTCTGTTCAGTATGCACGAGATAAAGATATGGCTTATTGTCACGTTAAACCTATCCTAAGACTTCCTGAGCGAATCCTCCAATTTGAGCAAACTAAACAATGAGCGACAATGTATTAAGAGAAAGAGCACTTAATTTAAGCTCGTTTATAGTAGAAGCTCCCGCTGGCTCTGGAAAAACAAGCTTACTTACTGATCGATACTTAAAGCTACTTACTATAGTGGAGGCCCCTGAAGAAATTTTAGCTATTACTTTCACCAAGAAAGCCGCTTCAGAAATGAAAGCTAGGATTCTAGAGCGGATTAAAAAAAGTGATGATTCATTTGCGAAAATTATTTTAGAACGCTCAAAAGAAAAAGGCTGGGACATCGAAAGCAACTTGACGCGAATTAAAGTAATGACTATCGATAAGTTTTGTCATCAAGTTGTAGGGCAAATTCCTGTTTTAAGTCAGATGGGCGATAAACCAAATATCACCGATACACCTGAAAAATTCTATGAAGAATGCGTCAAAAAAGTTTTGCAGTCTAAAGAGAGTGTTAATGATATTAATACCGTCTTTACTCACTACGATAATGAATATGAAAAGATTAATCGTCACTTAATAGCGATGATGTCAACCCGAGATCAATGGAAAAATCGCTGCAACAAACTTACTCAAAAAACAAATGAACAAATTATTATTGAAAGTAATGCCTACCTTAATAATTTAGTGCAGCCTATATATCAGAAAATCAAAGAAACACTTAATCCAGAAGCTCTTAATAACCTTATGCAAGTGCTTCGCTATCTTAAAAATACAAATCCCAGAGAAGATTTAAAGATTACAGATAAAACTAGCTTTAATTTCGATACGGATGAAGTTGCTTTATGGCAAATAATTACAGAAATTTTATTCACAGAGAAAAATACTAGACGTGAACGAATGACGAAACGAGAGGGCTTTAAGAATGATAAAGAAGGTGAAATTTATAAAAATATATGTTGCGAACTGCCAGAAATCAGCTTCTTAACTGCAATAAGAGATATTCCACCTCTCATCGATGAAGTATATGTAATTAAACTAAAATCTATTGCGAATCTTCTTCTGCAATGTGAAAAACGTTTAAAACTCCTATTTAGACAGAGAAGTACTGTAGATTTTATCGAAATCATTGAAATTGCAAACGAGGCACTGGGTAAAAATCAATCAGCGAGCGAACTCTTATTATCGTTAGATTACAAAATATCACACATTCTGATTGATGAATTTCAAGATACGAACAGAAGTCATTTTAATTTTTTAAAAAAAATTGTAGATGGTTGGACGCCAGAAGGTCAGAAAACTATCTTCTGCGTAGGCGATCCAATGCAGTCTATTTATAAATTTAGAGAAGCTGATGTCAGTATATTTATTGAAGCGAAAAAACAGGGTTTTAATACAATTCCACTAGAAACTTTAAGGCTAAAAGATAATTGGCGCTCCTCTTCGCTTATCGTAAATGAGATAAATCAAGTATTTGAGAAAATATTACCCAAGGAAGATTCTATCCAAGCAGGTGCTGTGAGCTACAAACCTTTTATCTCAGTAAAAAAAGATTGTAATCAAAAAATAAGTGAATTTAAATTTCATGCATTAACATTTTCAGATAGTACTGAAGATATTGATATTGAGGAAGCAAAATATGTATGCAATCTCATTGATACGTTTTCTAAAAATGAAAAAATTGCTATCCTCACAAGATCAAGAAGCCATCTCTCTGAGTTGATCACCTACATACGAAAATTTAAACCGGCTTTGAAATTTAATGCTATAGAAATCGATGCCTTAGATCAACACCAGTCAATTCAAGATATTCTTTCCTTAAGCTACGCTATTCTTGATTTAAGCGACAGAATTCATTGGCTTGCAATTTTAAGGGCACCTTGGTGCGGTATTACATTAAACGATCTTGCGCTTCTTTTCCAAGAGGATCACATAACCACTGTATGGGAAATTATTAATGATCCAAATAAAATGAACAAAATTTCTTCAGACGGCCGGATGCGAATTCAACGTCTTATAGATATTTTAAAAAATGCATTTGAACATAGAAATAAAACACATATTAGGAGGCTTATTGAATCAGTATGGATGAATTTGGGTGGTGAACTATGCCTTCATAGCCCAAATGACATTGTAGACATAAATAAATTTTTCGATATCCTTCAAAAATCAAGCTCTCCGATAGCTATTGATTTTGAATTGGTTGAGTATCAAATTACTAAAACATATTTATCTGATATTCCCTCAGCTGAAGAGCGAATCCAATTTTTTACCATTCATAAGGCTAAAGGTCTTGAATTTGATACAGTGATTATTCCGTCATTGAACTCAACTACACGAGCGTCCGATAAAAAAATGATTATTTTTGATCAGTTTATGAAAACTAATTTCACTTGTGATGTCACAGCATTCAGTGAGCCTGAAAATAAATCACCCCATTTGTATGATTTAATTTATGGAATAGAAAAGGATAGGGAAGATAATGAATTGAAGAGATTGCTTTATGTTGCTATGACAAGAGCAAAACAGAATCTCCATCTTGTAGGCTCAGTCCGATTTAAAGATGAAATAAAGCCTGCATCAAATTCATTTTTATCTATGTTGTGGGCTATTTATGGGCATCATTTTGACAAATCTAAAGCTATTGAAACTATTGAAATAGAGGGATTAAGCACTAAAATTGAGGACTTCGTTCCAAAACTTTTACGATTGAAGTTTTAAAAAAATGTGCTTTATTTAGGCTTAAACTCCTGAATAGAAGTGAGTTCACCACCCTTAATATACAGAATACCTCTTTCATAAATCCACTCTTCGTCCGTGCCATTACTTCTGATAATAATTTTTTTGTCTTTTGGTTTACCCCATGATGAATATTTCATAATAAATTCTGATGAATCACCTAAAACAGGCTCTCTCCCTTTATCAATCGATGAAATTGTAGAGCAATGACATAAACTCAAAAAATAACAGATGATTAATATTTTTCTCATGTTAAAAATATTTTATTTAAAAAATCTTTAATAAATTTAACTCGCTCTAGAACGTCAGAAAGCGTAACTGATATTTTAATCTTATCTGGTCCGTTCATGCGACAACGCTTGTCTTCATTTAGCAACTTAATAAGCTTTAATGGATCTATTTTACAGTCACTAGCAAAACTAATTTGAATCGAAACATCGCTCGCGTCTATTTTCTTAATATCTAAAAGTTGAATAAAGATTCTCAAATCATGAAATGAAATAAGTGACTGAGTTTGTTCTGGCATCACACCAAAGCGATCAATCAACTCTTCTTTCATCTCCATAAGATCTTCGGAATTATTAAGTCCCGATAAACGCTTATAAAGTACAAGTCTTTCATTAATATCTCCACAATAACTATTGGTAATAATGGCTGGGGTATGAAGATTAATCTCTGTATTCTTTTGAAGTGGGTTATCAAGACTTAATTTTTTTCCTATTTTAAGCTGTTTAACAGCGTAGTTAAGCATTTCAATATAGAGGTTAAATCCGATCTCATGCATTTGTCCACTTTGATTGTCGCCTAAGAGCTCTCCTGCACCTCGAATTTCTAAATCATGAATGGCGAGATAGTATCCCGCCCCTAAATCTTCAAGAAGTTGGATTGCCTCTAGGCGTTTTTGGGCGTGGCGGCTTATTTTTCTATCTGGATCGATAAGTAAATATGCGTATGCTTGATGATGTGACCTACCCACTCTACCTCTTAGCTGATGAAGCTGAGCTAGTCCAAACATATCTGCACGATTCATAATGATCGTATTGGCTGATGGAATATCAATACCTGTTTCAATAATAGTTGTGCAAAGCAAAATATTAGCTTTTTGCTGATAAAAATCATGCATCACTCTTTCAAGCTCTCGCTCACGCATTTGTCCGTGCGCAATTTCGATATGACCTTCAGGAATCAATTTCTCTAATTTGTCTTTCATTGAAATAATCGTATCCACATCGTTATGAAGGAAATATACCTGCCCCCCTCGATTAAATTCCCTCAATACCGCTTCTCGAATAATGCCTTCAGAATAGTTATTTACGAAAGTTTTGATCGACAATCGCTTTTGTGGTGGAGTCGAAATAATTGAAAACTCTCGCAATCCTTCCATAGCCATAGATAGGGTGCGAGGAATTGGTGTTGCTGTGAGTGTTAAAACATCTACTTCTGCACGCATTGCCTTAAGCAATTCTTTCTGCCGAACTCCAAAACGATGCTCTTCATCAATGATAATCAATCCTAAATTTTTAAACTTAATATCATTTTGAATCAGTCTATGTGTGCCAATAATGATATCAATTTCACCATTGGCAAGCTTAACTAGGGATTCAGCTTGTTCTTTTTTAGATTTGAAGCGAGAAATTTCTGCAATTTTGATAGGAGAATCAGAAAAGCGATCCATAAAATTATTGTAATGTTGCTCAGCTAAAAGTGTAGTAGGCACTAATATAGCTACTTGCTTGCCATCATTGGCTGCAATAAATGCGGCCCTTAATGCCACTTCTGTTTTACCAAAACCAACGTCACCACAAATGAGACGATCCATCGGTTTAGCAGATTCCATATCCAGAATTACGGCATTAATAGCTGCTAATTGATCCTCCGTCTCTTCAAATGGAAATCCATCTGTAAATCTTTCGTAATCTTGAAGGCTAATCTTAAATGCGTAGCCTTTTTTTACAGAGCGCTGGGAATATATGTTCAAAAGGTCTGCTGCAGTATCGTGTATTTGTTTAAGTGCCTTTTTCTTAGACTTATCCCATTGATCTGATCCTAATTTATGTAATGGCGCAGTCTCGGTAGGGCCGCCAGAATAACGTGAGATAAGATCTAAATTCGATACAGGGACATAAAGCTTGTCGTCGCCAAAATACTCTAAAAGTAAAAATTCACTTTCCCCTTCGCCAAAGTCTAAATTAAATAAGCCTTTGAACCTACCAACGCCATATTGCTCATGAACAATAGGATCACCATCTTTTAGCTCTGATAAATCTCGTATCATCGCATCAGTCGAGAAATTTTTATCGCGGTGACGACGTCTCGTTTGTCGAACTGTATTCACATAAAGTTCGGATTCTGTTATCACAATATACTTAGATGAAATATACCCTTGATGCAATGGACTCACAGTCAATATGACTTGATCATCAGCATCTGCTGCCGATAACCAATCATCTGTCGATTTAAACTTAATACCCCCTAATTTTAAAAGTTCAGAAACAGTCTCTCGTCTACCTAAACTATCAGTTAAGATAAAAAATCTTTTAGAATTTTCTGCAATAAATTGTTGAAGCTTAACTAAGGGTTGAATATTTTTACGATCAATAGATACGTCTGGGATTTTTTCGGTAAGTTCCTGACGTCTTAATTCAAATTTTTTGTACGTATTAATCGATTTAAAAAATTGATCTGGCTTAATTAGAAGATTTTGAGGCTCTAAGATTGGTCGCTCAGCATCGTAGGCAAATAAACGGAAGCGCTTTTCAGTTTCATGCCAAAAGTGACTACAAGCATGGTCCAGATTGCCATGTTTATAAATAATCGTATTGTCTGAAAAATAGCTAAAAATATCGCTCATCTCATCAAAAAATAAAGGCATATACCATTCAATACCGCCTATAGGTATGCCTTTGCTGATATCTTTATAGATAGATGACCGTGAAGGGTCTCCTTCAAAGAGCTCTCGGTAGTTTTGTCTAAATGTACTGATCGATTTTTCATCTAACGGGCATTCGCGAGCAGGAAGCAGCTTAATTTCATTGACTGGGTAAAGTGTCCTTTGAGAGTCAACATCAAATGTCCTAATAGAATCAATCTCATCATCGAAGAAATCTAAGCGATAAGGGATAATGCTTCCCATGGGGAATAGGTCAATCAGGCTTCCTCTTACAGAAAATTCTCCTGGGGCCATTACTCGAACAACATTCATGTAACCATTCAATGTGAGTTGATTTTTAAAGCATTCAATATCAACTTTTTGCCCTTTAGAAAAATGAAAACTAAATTGTTGGATGTAGCTCTTGGGTGGCAGTAAATGAAGTGCAGTAGTTACAGGAATAATGACAACATCAAAACTTTTTTGGGTGACTTGATAAAGAGTAAGAAGTCGCTCTGAAATTAGATCTGGATGAGGTGAAAAATGGTCGTATGGTAAGGTCTCCCAATCAGGTAACAAATTAATTTTTAAATCTGGGCTGAACCAAAGCATTTCTTCCATAAGTCGCCTTGCATCAAAAGCAGTCTCGGTAAAGATAGCTAATGATTTTTTATGGGTAACAATTTCACTTTGAATATATTGAACGAGCGAGTAGCTATCTGAACCATCGATTTCGATTGTAGATAGCGATTCTTTACTTTGATTATTTTCTTGTTGTGGCATATATTGCATGTATAAATAATTACCAATATTATAAGCTTTAAAGCTTGTATTCATTGAGAGGGAATGACATGAACGATAAAGAATTAGTCGCGCACCAAGCCTTACAATATGTTAATGAAAATATGATCGTAGGTTTAGGCACAGGATCAACAGCTAATTATTTTATTGATGCTTTAGCTAAACGTAATAGAGATGAAAAACTAAACGTTCGCGCAGTATCAAGCTCTGTCGTTAGCATGATTAAAGCCAAAGAAGCTGGACTTACCCTCTTAGCTATGGAGCAAATTAAAGAAATAGATCTTTATGTGGATGGCGCGGATGAAATCACATCTGATCTTACTTTACTCAAAGGGCGGGGTTATGATCTTGTTAAAGAAAAATTACTTGCACGTTCAGCAAAAAGATTTATTGTCATAGCCGATGAATCCAAAATTGTTAAAAATATTGGGGATAACTTTCCAATTCCTTCCGAAGTGCATCCGTTTGCATGGGAGCTTATTAAAAATGTTTTAATAAAAAAAGGTACAGGTGATATTAGAATCAATGCAGCTAAAGATGGTTACGCAATTACTTCGTGTGGTAATTTTGTGCTTGATTTTAATTACGCTGAAAAGGATACTGAAAAATTAAATGCTTTACTCTCACAAACACCTGGCATAGTAGAGCATGGTATTTTTTATAACCTAGCTCATGGCGCTTTAATTAGTAACAATGGACAGGTACGTGAGATTTGGAAAAATTAAATCTTTTCTGTGCCACTCATATAAGGAACTAATGCTTTAGGTATCGTAATACTGCCATCTTCATTCTGATAATTTTCAATAATCGCAACTAAAGTTCTGCCAACCGCAAGTCCAGAACCATTCAACGTATGTACAAATAAATTCTTTCCATCTTCACTCTTAAATCTTGCTTTTAAGCGTCGCGCTTGGAAAGACTCACAATTTGAAATAGATGAGATCTCTCGATATGTATCTTGGGACGGAAGCCATACTTCTAAGTCAAAAGTTTTTGCAGCGCCAAATCCCATATCTCCTGAACATAAAGATAGTAATCTGTAAGGAAGCTCTAGTGAGGTAAGTATAAATTCAGCATGCGAAACCATTTCATCTAAAGCATCATAACTTTTATCAGGGTGAACAATTTGCACCATTTCAACTTTATCAAATTGATGCTGCCTAATCATACCTCTTGTATCTTTTCCATAAGATCCGGCCTCAGATCTAAAGCAAGGTGTATGTGCAGTTAATTTGATAGGCAAATCAGATTGTTTAACAACTTCATCTCGAAAAAAATTTGTCAGGGTGACTTCAGAAGTTGGAATTAAATAAAGCTTACTTTCATTATGTGAGAGGCTGAAAAGATCAGCTTCAAATTTAGGAAGCTGTCCTGTGCCAATTAAGGTCTCGCTATTTACTAAATAGGGCGTATAGCATTCTTTATATCCGTGCTTGTCTGTTTGGGTATCGAGCATATATTGCGCAATGGCACGGTGTAATTTTGCAATTTTTCCTTCCATAACAACAAAACGAGCACCAGCGAGCTTAACACCTAGATCAAAATTAAGTCCATGTTGTGCGCCCACATCCACATGGTCTTTTATTTTAAAATTAAAATTTCTAGGTTCTCCAGCGACTTTCACAATTTTATTATCAGCTTCAGATTTACCTATTAGGACAGATTCATGCGGAATATTTGGAATATTAAGCATAAATTGATTAATCTTTTCTTGTAATTCAGCCAGTTCAGATTCACCCGCTTTTAAATCATCTGAGATAGCATTAACATTAACCATAAGGGCGTCAGAATTCTCATTCTTAGACATCGCAATACCGATCTCTTTAGAAATGGAATTTCTTTTCTCTTGTAGATCCTGAGTCTTAACTTGAAGCACTTTTCTTGTATTTTCGAGTGATTGAAAAGTAGCAGCATCGAGCTCAAAACCTCGGCTAGCAAGCTTTTCTTTAGTGATCTCTATATCGTTTCTTAATAACTGGATATCTATCATAAATAATCTATTTCTTTTGCTTATCTTGAGATTTTAAATAATTCATTTTTTCGAGAATTTTACTCTCTAATCCTCGTGTTGTAGGCTTATAAAACTCAATTGGATCTAAATTATCAGGAAAATATTTTTCCCCTGCAGCGAACGCTTCAGGTTCGTTGTGAGCATAACGATAATTTTTCCCATAATCTAATTCTTTCATAAGTTTAGTTGGTGCGTTTCTTAAGTGCACAGGAACGTCACTATTATCTCCTTCACTTACAAATGCCTTTACATTATTAAAAGCCATATATGCCGCATTGCTTTTAGCTGCAATCGATAAATATAAAACTGCATTTGAAAGGGCTAATTCTCCTTCGGGTGAGCCAAGACGTTCATATATTTGGTAAGCTTCTAGAGCGATAGTTTGGGCTTTCGGATCAGCTAACCCTATATCTTCAATAGCAATACGCACTATCCGTCTCGCTAAATAAAGTGGATCAGCGCCGCCATCTAACATTCGATGAAACCAATATAGAGCAGCATTAGCATCAGATCCTCTAACAGATTTATGCAGCGCAGAAATTTGATCATAAAATTGATCTCCTCCCTTATCAAACCGTCTAATTTTACTAGTAATAGTTTTTTTTAAAAAATCTTGGTCAATTTTTTTAGTCTTTAAAGAAACAGCTGTATTAAATAGTAATTCTAAAAAATTGAGCAGCCTTCTAGCATCTCCATTGATATGGGAAATAATTTCCTGTTTAGCGTCTTCATCAACTGCGATAGTTGGTGCAATATAATTTTTAGCCTTTTCGTATATAAGTGAAAGATCCTCATCATCAAGCATTTTCAAAACATATACTTGAGATCTACTTAATAACGCTGAATTAACTTCAAAAGAAGGATTTTCAGTAGTGGCACCAATAAAAGTAATCAACCCCGATTCAACATGTGGCAAAAAAGCATCTTGCTGACTTTTATTAAAACGGTGAACTTCATCAACAAATAAAATTGTCTTCTTATTAAATTGCTGTAAATTAAATTGAGCCTGTTCTATTGCCTCACGAATATCTTTAACACCCGACAGAACTGCGGACACAGAAATAAATTCTGCATCGATAGTATTTGCTATCACACGAGCAATGGTGGTCTTTCCAACTCCCGGGGGGCCCCACAAAATCATTGATGGTAAATTCCCAGATTCAATGGCGACGCGTAAAGACTTTCCTTCGCCTAAAATGTGTTTTTGTCCTGCAATTTCGCTTACAGATTTAGGCCTTAAATATTCAGCCAAAGGTAATTGAGATTGATTAGGTTCAAACATTTTATTCATAGAAATTATTCACCTGAAGTCTTTTCTTAAAATAGCTATTTAACATCAACATTCTTAGTCTTATTTTTAATATTGCTTGATGAATTTGTTGGATCAGGAATCGCTCCTGATTGAACAACATCTACGCCATCAGGCAATTTAAATAAAAAATCATTATCAGTTAAGCTAATGTTGTATTTTGCATTTTTAAAACTGATAGTTGTTGTATGTTCAAATGCATCCACAATTTTCATTACCGATAATTTATTATCGCTCAAACCTAAAATGACTTTACTGAATCCAGCACCCTCTTCTTTGGGTGTTGCTTCGACCCATTTAATATTTTGATTCGCTTCAGTATAGTTTTGATCATCTATGTTTTTAAGTATGAAATATTTTTCAACATTCTTACCTGCAATAATTAAAAGCGGTGTTGATCCAGCTACTTTAGCAATAGGATTAATTGATACCTGCCTTAGATCTTGATCATACATATACAGGCGTTCACCATCGCTAATAATTTGATTTTGATAAGGCTTTAAATAATCCCAGCGAAACTTATTAGGTCTTTTAAATAACATAACACCTTGAACGTCTTGAAGCTTTGAGCCTTTTTTATCTAATACAACCTGGCTAAATTCAGAAGACATACTTGAGATGTTATTGGCAAAAGTATTAAGATCTGAAACACCGTCTGCAGATACATTGAATGAGAGAATTAAAAAGGCAGCAAAAATTTTATTCATTTTGTTTTGGAGCTAATATGTCTCTATTGCCATTACTTTGCATAGCAGAAACTAGTCCAGCTCTTTCCATATCTTCAATGATCCTAGCGGCACGGTTATAGCCAATTCTTAAATGTCTTTGCACGGAGGAGATGGATGGCTTTCTTGTTCTTAAGACTAGCTCCACAGCTTCATCATAAAGCGGGTCTTTTTCCCCCGCAAAATTAGAAGAGGAGTCGCCATAATCGCCACTCTCTGACATTTCATTAGTTAAGATGTCCTCAATGTATTTTGGCTCTCCATGTGATTTAAGATAATTCACAACTTTATGGACTTCTTGGTCCGAAACAAATGCGCCATGAATTCTTTGCGGATAACCTGAGCCAGCTGGTTGATATAACATGTCACCCTGCCCAAGAAGTGTCTCAGCACCCATTTGATCTAAAATTGTTCGAGAGTCGATTTTGCTAGAAACTTGAAATGCAATTCTCGCAGGAATGTTGGCTTTAATAAGGCCTGTAATCACATCTACCGACGGCCTTTGTGTGGCTAATACTAGATGAATACCGGAAGCCCTAGCTTTTTGAGCAAGTCTTGCAATAAGCTCTTCGATTTTCTTGCCAACAACCATCATTAAATCAGCAAGCTCATCAATCACAATTACAATAAGAGGCATTTCAGACAATGGCTCGGTATTTTCTGGATTAACAGGATCAGCAAGAGGCGATCCATCTTTGATGCTGTCTTTAATTTTTTGATTGTATCCAGCTAAATTTCTTACACCTAACATCGACATCAATTTATAACGTCTTTCCATTTCTGCAACACACCAATTTAAAGCATTAGCTGCCTGACGCATGTCAGTGACTACCGGCGCTAATAAGTGAGGTATGCCTTCATAAACGGATAGCTCAAGCATTTTAGGATCAATAAAAATCATCCTCACTTTTTCGGAGTTTGATTTATAAAGTAAACTTAAAATTAATGCATTAATCGCAACTGATTTTCCTGAGCCTGTAGTACCTGCAATTAATACATGCGGCATTTTAGATAAGTCAGCAACTTCTGGTCTACCAGAAATATCTTTTCCTAAAGCAATAGTAAGGGAAGCGCTTGTGTCAGCAAAGATTTGAGAACTCATAATTTCTGATAAGTAAACAACTTGCCTTTTGGGATTAGGTATTTCTAAGCCCATGCATGTTTTACCTGGAATTGTTTCTACAACACGAACGCTTACGACCGAGAGTGCGCGAGCTAAATCTTTTGATAAGTTAGTCACCTGACTGCCTTTTACGCCAGGGGCTGGCTCGAATTCATAACGTGTAATAACAGGTCCGGGTTGTGCTGATAAAACTTTAGCCTCAATACCGAAGTCCATTAATTTCTTTTCAATTAATCGAGAAATAAATTCAATTGTTTCAGCGGACTGAGGCTCGACTTGACTTGATGGCTGATCTAGAAGATGAAGTGGTGGCAATAAATTATCACTGAAACTAAACAATGGAATTTGTTTTTCTTTTTGAACACGCTCACTTTTTTTAATTTCAACATCTTGAGATTCAATATTAACTGGAGATCTATTTTCAGATTTCTTTCGTTCCGTTTCTAATAACTCTAATCTTTGTTGTTCAATAATTCTTCCATGCTTACGATCTTGCCAATCCCTATATTGATATTGAGCTCTTTGAAATAAGGCATATGTAAAGTGACCAAAATGCTCAGAAATTCTAAGCCATGACCATCCTGTAAATAAACTAAACCCAATCGCTATAGACGTAATTAAGAAAATAGTTGAGCCCACGTAACCTAGAGATGCGCGCAATAAATGATCAAATAATTTACCAAGCAAGCCTCCTTGTGAGAGGGGAAACTGTGCGGGTAAATCAAGTAAATGGCCCGATTCAAAGGCGGCCGAAGTGGAGATTAAAAGGACGAAACCAAAATAATTAAAAAGCAAAAAAGATCGATAGCCTTTTAAGTCTTGATTGTATTGGGGGTAAAGGAGCCAAATACTAAAAAAACATAAGAAACTTAACCACCAGCTTGATAAGCCAAAAATATAAAGTAAAAGATCTGATAGATAAGACCCTACAATTCCGCCCGCATTTTGAATTTCATTGGAACCACTTACACTATGAGACCATGAAGGATCTTGAGTCGAATAAGTGGCAAGTATGATGGTTAAATAAAGGCCAATAAAAATTAAACTAAGCCACCAAGCTTCGCGTGTTAGTTTAATTTTAATCCCATTAAGTTTATTGTCTTTTGGGGTTTGGCCAGCTTTTACAGATTCTGATTTTTTTTTAAAAAACAAGGTGGTAAGCACTCGGAATTTTTCTTCAATTATATCAGTTCGAGGTGCCAAAAAATGATGAAAAAAGACTCAAAAAAAGCCCCTGCAGTCAAAAATAGGTTTGCTTAATCATGCGATGAAAACTAAAATTGATCGTTTGTAACTTCATACTCTTTTCAGGAATTCTTTATGGCAAAACATGCCCGACTTATCATCTTAGGCTCTGGTCCAGCAGGCTATTCAGCCGCAGTATATGCAGCAAGGGCTAATCTTAATCCCTTGCTTATTACAGGGATTGCTCAAGGTGGTCAGTTGATGACTACAACGGATGTGGATAATTGGCCAGCCGATCCTGATGGTGTTATGGGCCCTGAACTTATGGAGCGCTTTGAAAAACATGCAAAACGCTTTAATACTGAAATTGTTTTTGATCATATCCATACAACACACCTAAAAGAAAAACCGATTCGTCTTATAGGTGACTCTGCAGAATATACGTGTGACGCTCTTATTATTTCAACAGGCGCTTCAGCAAAGTACCTTGGCTTAGAGAGTGAAACTGCATTTTTGGGCAAAGGTGTTTCAGCTTGTGCAACATGTGACGGATTCTTTTATAAAAATCAAGAAGTCGCAGTTGTGGGTGGGGGCAATACTGCTATTGAAGAAGCGCTTTATCTATCTAATATTGCAAATAAAGTGACATTGATTCACAGGCGAGATAAGTTCAAGGCTGAAGCTATTCAGATGGATAAAATTCATGATCGCGTCAATGAGGGAAAAATTGTAATTGAAACATTTAAAGTTTTGGAAGAAGTTCTGGGAGATACAACAGGTGTCACTGGAATCAAAATCAAAGATGTCAATACAAAAGCAAGTCAAACGATATCGCTAAAAGGTGTTTTCATTGCTATTGGGCATCAACCCAATACCTCGATCTTTGAAGGGCAATTAGATATGGAAAATGGTTACATCATAACGAACGCTGGACGTAATGGAAATTTTACAGCCACGTCAATTACTGGAGTCTTTGCAGCAGGAGATGTCCAGGACCATATTTATCGTCAAGCAGTTACTAGCGCAGGGAGTGGCTGTATGGCAGCACTTGATGCGGAAAGATTTCTTACGAAATAATGTCATGACTGCAAACGAAAATGATAAAAATGAGAATGATCTATTCAGAGAAGCAATTAAAGGTGCTAACCCATTAAAAATTAGCCCTAAAAAGAAAGAATATAAAGCGCCACAAAAAAAACCAAAGCCTGTACCTCTCAATTTCTTAAGAGATGAAAGACAAGCTTTGATTGATTCAATCAGCGATCACTATGAACCACTTCATGATATTGAGAACGGCGAAGAGCTTTTTTATGTTAAACAAGGACATTCACCGGATCTCTTAAAAAAATTAAGGAAAGGTTATTGGGTTGTCCAGAAATCAATTGATCTCCATGGAATGATTTCTGCTGAAGCAAAAGCTTATGTCATTCAATTTATAGCTGATTGTAAGAAAAACAATGTTCGCTGTGTTCGGATTGTGCATGGCAAAGGCTTTAATTCTAAGAATAAAGAACCCATTCTAAAAAATAAACTAAAGCATTGGTTAGCACAAAAAGAAGAAGTTATTGCCTATGCACAAGCTCGAGAGCATGACGGAGGAAGTGGCGCTGTTGTTGTATTATTAAGCGCGCACTAAGCCTCACCCAAAAAGCCTCCGCTTTGGTGTTTCCAAAGTCTCGCGTACAACCCTTTCTTTCTAATAAGCTCACTATGAGACCCCTCTTCTATGATCTTACCTTTGTCAATCACGATAAGTCTATCCATTGCAGCAATCGTTGAAAGGCGATGTGCAATAGCGATAACTGTTTTGCCTTCCATTAATTGATAAAGACTTTGTTGAATAACAACTTCAATTTCAGAATCGAGTGCACTCGTTGCTTCATCTAATAATAAAATGGGTGCATCTTTCAACATTACTCTAGCTATTGAAATGCGCTGTCTTTGGCCGCCTGATAATTTAACTCCTCTCTCACCTACATGAGCTGCATATCCTTTTCTAGAAAGATTATCTTCTAACTGATTTATGAAGTCATGAGCCTTCGCCCTTTTTGCTGCGCTAATCATTTCATTTTGAGTTGCGCTAGGCCTTCCATAAACGATATTGTCTTTCACTGAACGATGCAGTAAAGAGGTATCTTGCGTGACCATGCCAATTTTTTCTCTTAAACTATTTTGTTTTACTTTTGAAATATCTTGGTTATCAATGGCAATTAAACCTGATTTAAGGTCATAAAATCGCAACAATAAATTTACGAGTGTAGATTTACCTGATCCCGTCCTTCCAACTAAACCTACTTTTTCACCTGGCTTAATATCCAGTGAAAAATTATGAATAACTGATTTTTTTTGGTTAGGATAATTAAAAATTATATTTTGAAATGAAACTGAAGCTTGTTGGATATCAAGATCTTTTGCATTTTTGATGTCTTTAATTTCTTGATGTATTGAAAGTGTATTAAGTCCATCTTGAAGCGTTCCGATTTGTTCATATAAGGACGTCATTTCCCACATAACCCAATGCGAGATTCCATTTAACCTCAAAGCCATGGCTGTTGCAGTTGCAACCACCCCAACCATAATTTGACTCTTTGACCAAAGCCATATAGCAACGACGCTTGTACCTATTACCAGTAGCATACTTAGCAAATGATTAATAATTTCAATCCAGCTGACTAAGCGCATTTGTATATTTACAGCACCTAAAAACTCTTTCATAGCAACCTTCGCGAAATTTGCTTCACGTCCTGCGTGCGAAAAAAGTTTAATGGTACTTATATTTGTATAGGCATCTGTAATTCGTCCTGTCATAAGTGCTCTCGCGTCAGCCTGATTTCTAGATGACATACTTAAACGAGGTACAAAATAAATTAGAGCTATAATATAAAACAAAACCCAGCTGATAAATGGGAGCATGAGAATCAAATTAAATTTGCCTATAACAAAAATCATGGTTAAGAAATAAATAATGACGTATACCAATATGTCAGCCAAAATAAACCATAAATCTCTCACCGCGAGGGCAGTTTGCATAACTTTTGCAGCGACTCTACCTGCAAATTCATTGTGATAAAAATTCATGCTCTGATTGAGAAGCAATCTATGAAAATTCCAGCGCATACTCATAGGAAATGCGCCTGCAAGAGCCTGATGTTTAATTAATGTTTGGAATACAACTAGAAATGTACTTAAAATCAAAACTGCTGATGCTGATATTAATATAGATGCATGCTTAGACCAAAAATCTTGTGAACTTGATTGATTTAATAAGTCTACCAAAGAGCCCATATATGAAAATAAAATGGCTTCGAAACTTCCTATCAAAGCTGTTAACAAGGCCATACCTAAAATGAGCCACCGAAGATTTTTAGTGCATGACCATACAAAAGACAATAATGTTTTGGGAGGTGTAGTTAAAAAATATTCAGGGAAAGGATTGAGAAGTTTTTCAAAGCGCTGAAACATATAAAGAACCTAGTTAGATTCTACTAAACAAATAGCTTGAGCTGCGATACCTTCACCTCTTCCAGTGAAGCCTAAAGTTTCAGTTGTTGTGGCTTTAATATTCACTGCGTTAATTTCAATATTACAATCTGATGCAATATTATTTTTCATGTGATCAATGTAAGGAGTTAATTTAGGCAGTTCACAAATTACTGTGGCATCAATATTAATGATTGAATATTTTTTTTCATGAAGTAATAAAACTATTTTCTTTAAAATATTTCTTGAGTCTATGTTTTTAATAGATGGATCTGTATTTGGAAAATGCTTACCTATGTCACCCAGCCCGGCGGCGCCAAGTATGGCATCAGAAATTGCATGCAAAAGAACGTCAGCATCGGAATGGCCATCCAATCCCTTTTCGAAAGGAATCTCAACCCCTCCAATAATACATTTTCTCCCATTTACTAATTGATGAACATCAAAGCCCTGCCCAACTTTTATCATAATAAATACCTATTTAGTTATTAAAGATTCAAGAATCTTAAGATCTTCTTGGTAAGTGACTTTGAAATTTTTAAAATCGCCTTTAATTAATTTCGGCTTCATCCCTAATCGTTCAATTGCTTGAGACTCATCTGTAGGAATTCCATCAAATGAGTTGAGCGCGTCAGTTAACATTTTATATCTATACATTTGCGGTGTTTGCGCTTGCCATAAACGATCTCTTGCAGGTGAATCAATGACTCTATCTTCTTTGTTAGATTTCTTTATAGTGTCGGCGATGGGATATGCAAGCAAGCCTCCAACGGGATCATCTTTTAATGTCTCAATTAAATGAATGACATCCTTTTCTTGAATGCCTGGTCGCGCTGCATCATGAACTAATATCCAATCTTGCTCATCAACCTCCTCTTTTATACTTTCCAAGGCATTAGAAACAGTTTCACTTCTCGAAGCTCCGCCGCAATAATGAATCTGAACCTTAGACGAAAAAGAAAGATTTAATGTTTTCCAGACGCCATCTTCTGGATGAAGCGCAATATGAATTGAATCTATAAATGAAATATTTTCAAAGACCCTAGTGACTCTTTCAACGAATGTTTGTTTGTGAAGTACAAGGTATTGCTTAGGCTTATCTAGCCCCATTCTGGAACCAGATCCTGCTGCTGGAATAATGATATGAAATTTAGCCATACTAAATTTTAACATGGCCGTCGAACGATACTTTTATAGGGTGAGATTAATCTTCTGTATTTGCTGCGATCTTATGAATGGATATATCAGCACCATTAAATTCCTCTTCCTGCGTCAAACGAATACCAAAGAAGTATTTAAGAAACCCATAAACAATAAATCCGCCAGCAAGAGCTATCACAACGCCCAATAAAGTACCCATGATTTGTGACATCAAACTAACGCCGCCCAAGCCACCAAAATAAGTTGATCCAAAAATGCCAGCTGCAATACCGCCCCAGGCACCACAAAGTCCATGAAGAGGCCATACACCCAACACATCATCAATTTTTAAACGATTTTGTGTCAGCGTAAAAGCCCACACAAAAAGAATTCCAGCTACCAATCCTGTAATGAGCGCGCCAATCGGATGAAAAATATCTGAGCCAGCACAAACAGCTACAAGGCCTGCAAGTGGTCCATTATGAATAAAACCAGGATCATTTTTTCCTGCAATGAGAGCTGCAATCGTGCCCCCGACTAAAGCCATTAAAGAATTTAATGCAACCAAGCCTGAAATACCATTAGATGTCTGAGCAGACATGACGTTAAAGCCAAACCACCCTACTGTTAAAATCCAGGCACCTAAAGCTAAAAAAGGGATATTTGAAGGAGGATAAGCGTGAAGTCTTCCATCCTTGCCATATCTTCCGTGTCTAGCACCAAGAAGTAATACAGCTGCTAAAGCAATCCACCCGCCCATTGCATGCACAACCACTGAACCTGCAAAATCGTGAAATTTAAATCCATAATGGCCTTCAAGCAAGGATTGGAAGCCTAAATGATTATTCCAAACAATTCCCTCAAAGAATGGATAAACAAAACCTACCAAAGCAAAAGTCGCAGCAAGTTGAGCATTAAATTTAACTCTTTCAGCAATGCCTCCTGAAATGATCGCTGGAATAGCTGCAGCAAAAGTAAGTAAGAAGAAAAACTTTACTAATTCATAACCATTTTTTGCAGACAATGTTTCTGCTGGCGAAAAAAAACTGATACCATAAGCAATGCCATAACCTATAAAAAAGTAAGCGAGCGTTGAAACCGAAAAATCAACAAGGATTTTAACCAACGCATTTACTTGATTTTTATGGCGAACAGTCCCCACCTCTAAAAATGCAAAGCCTGCATGCATAGCAAGCACCATAATTGCGCCTAATAAAACAAATAAAACATCATTTGCACCAATTAAGTTATCCATGATGGAAATTTCCTATCTTCACTAATAAATAAAGTTTAATTTTATATATAAATACTCAAAATATAGAGATTCTGAATTTTTTTATACTGAAATTAATTATTTATCCTATTTTTAGCACCATTTATGTGCATAAGAGTATTTCTGCACGTAAATAATGCATCAAAATAATCACTAAAGTCTTCCTGACCGCGTTTAAGATAGTGATTATTAGTTTTTAGAATGAAATGCTATGTTGGAATATATTCTTTCTATTTTGTTAATCGCTATTGTTTGGTTTTGGATTGATACCATTTCAAAACGAGAGTTGGCTATTGAACTTGGCAAAAATTTGTCAAAACAATTTGATCTGCAATTCTTAGATGAAACAGTGGCTTGTGAAAAAATTACTTTAAAGCGAAATGAGAAGGGTCAGGTTGCCATATTAAGATGTTATGAGTTTATGGTGAGCAGCTCAACCAACGATCGAATCAAGTGCAATCTCTATTTGCTAGGTAAGCATTTACATAACTGGCACATCCCTCCTTACATTCATACAATCTCTTAAATTAAACCTTATGCCTAACTCTAAAGACAAATTACATCGATTTATATTCGAGGCCACCGATGTTCGAGGTAATTATGTTCAGCTTAATCATACAATTGAAAAAGCAACACAACATCAAGCTCTTCCAGAAAATCTACATACGGCTCTGGGGGAGCTTATGGTAGCAAGTGCACTTCTGGCTTCAACGCTTAAGCTCGACGGTTCAATTACATTACAAATTCAAACGAATGGACCGCTCAAATTATTAATCGCTGAATGCAATGAAAATCTCTGTATACGGGGCACTGTTAAATGGAGCGGTCCAATAGCATCGATCAAACCGATTGAGCTTATCAAAGAAGGTCATTTCATTATTACTTTAATGCAAAAAAATGCAAAGAATCCTTACCAAGGCATTGTGCCGATGGAGGGAAATTCAATTAGCGAACTTCTCGAAAACTACATGTTACGATCAGAACAAATCCAAACAAAATTATGGATTCATGTTCAGAATCATATTTTCCATGGGCTGCTTATTCAAAAACTTCCATTTAATTCTTTAGCTACGGTTTCGGATAATGATGAAATTAAAAAGACCTGGGAAAGGGTTTCGGAATCAGCTCAATCATTTAATAAAATTGATCCTCTATTAGACACCCCTGCAATGCTTCAGGCTTTATTCCCTTTAGAGACTATTCGATTATATGATGCAACCTATCCAGATTTTGTATGCAGCTGCTCAAAGAAAAGTGTTGAGAATATGCTTCATCTTATCGGTAAAGAGGAATGTGAATCAATTATTGAAGAGCAATCATCGATCACGATTCATTGCGATTTTTGCAATGAGTGTTATCAATATTCAGAAGGTGAAGTAGATATTATATTTAATGAATCAATTGATTCAATTAAGCATTAACATTTTCTTGTCTATATTTTTCATATAAACATACGGATACTGCGGCAGAAACATTTAAAGATTCAATCCCTTTTTGCATAGGAATATATATAGATTGCGTGCTTAATCCTATAGTTTCTAATTGAAGCCCGCTTCCCTCATTACCAAAAATAAAAGCTACAGGACCTTTAAGATCTTCTTTATAGATAGATTTTCCTGTTAACTCCGTTGCAAAAATTTTTCCTTTAAAAGCTTTTGTGACATCTGAAAAAATTGCTTTTTCAATACATGGCAAATAAAAATGAGCGCCTTGTCCGCCCCTTAATACTTTAGGCGCCCAAATATCAGCGCACTGATCGGAGAGATAAACTAAGTCGACCCCAGCGGCGCAGGCAGATCTTAAGATACTGCCTAAATTTCCTGGATCCTGGATGTCTTCTAATAACAAAATACAATTTTGTTTTTGTGGGAATTCTAAATGAGGAAGATTGATCGATGCAAGAATACCTGTAGGTGACATAACAGGGGTAATTTCAGAAAAAAGTCCTGCTGGAAATTCTAAAACTTGTGTATCTTCGTTAAGATATTGTGCAATCTTATCAACATCACCACCTTCAATTAAAGCGATAGAATCAGGCGAGCCAAAGCGCTCAACATACGACTCAATGAGGTGCATGCCATCTAAAATAGTTTGCTGCATCTCGAGACGATATCGAGGTGATTCGGTCAGTTTTTTTAAATGCTTAAAGTGTTGATTTCCTCGTGATGAGATAACCTGATGCTTCATATTATTTAAAGGCTTTCATCGGAGACATTTTAAAGGCAGATTGTCTTAATTGATTTAATAAACCATCTTGACCTGCAAGGTGCGAAGCGCCTACTGCAATAAATAATTGTTTGTCTTTTGAAAGCTCTTTAATTTTTGTTACCATTTTTTTATTTCTTTCATCCATAAGCTGAATTTTCATTTTTGCCCATAGATCAGGGGGTAATAATTTACCAGTTAATTCTTCATCAGTTTTACGTATTCGATATAAATCAGCTAAAAGATATTCCTTCATGAGCAACCTATAATCAGCCAATCTTTCTTTTTCCGTTTTTTTTAAAACAGATCGGAGCATCACTAATTGATCGTCTAAAGAAAGAGAATCCATAATCGCAAAATGTTCTTGGGATGATTCAATACCAGTTACATCTTTATCTAAATCTGATGCCATAGACATGAGAAGAAAGTCTTGATTAAATTCACTGCTAGGCTTAGGTGAATCAAAAATAATAGCCAAAAGCCAGGGTTTCATTCTGATGACATTCTCAAAATACATAACATGAAATTCAGAAAGTTTTTTGATTTGATTTAACTCCGCTTCATTTAAATCTGAAGTTAATGAGTGGTTACTCATAAAAAGATTTTTTGCATGATCATCAGACGCAATTTCTACCACAAGGAGATCTGATGCATCTAGCGATTGTTTAACAATAGGTAAAAACGTAATAATTCTATTCTCATCTGTATGTATAGTTCCAAATAGATAATGTGTTAATCCATTTGGTGCTTTTAATTTCCAGAATATTCCCCGATCATTAGCATAAGCGATCGTAATAGTATTTAAGAGTAATATAGCTAGTATAAAAAAACGTTTCATATTTTTAAATTAATCGTTACTTGCAAATACAAATGAGTCAATGGATAAAAACTGATTTCGGTCCTATCACAGTTCTTGATAATCATGATCCTTTTCCGAATACTGATCAAGCGCTTATTGAACCTAATGGCCTTCTTGCTATATCAGATACACTTGAAGCAAAAAAAATAATTGAAGCATATAAACAAGGAATTTTTCCCTGGTTCAACCAAAATGAACCTGTTCTTTGGTGGTCACCCAACCCAAGATTAGTTTTATTTCCTGATAAACTTAAAATCACATCTTCATTATCAAAAAAAATTAAAAAAAATAATTATGAATTTTCAATAAATAAAGACTTTCCATCTGTCATTAAACATTGCAGTGAGGCCAAAAGAAAAAATCAAAATGGCACATGGATTGATGAACGCATCATCAGTGCTTATTCGACATTACACCAACTAAAATTTGCTCATTCCTTCGAAATTTGCTTTAACAACAACCTTATAGGGGGCTTATATGGAATAATTTTAGATAGAGTTTTCTTTGGTGAATCTATGTTTTACCATGAGACTGATGCTTCTAAAATAGCTTTTGTATTAGCCGTTCAGCATCTTAAAAATATAGGCATTAAAATGATAGACTGTCAAATGAAAACAAATCATCTATTAAACTTTGGTGCAGAAGAAATGCCGCGAGATCAATTTGTAAAATTACTCAGTGAGTATATTAAGATATGAGTAATCCCGACGCACTTACTAGCCATAAGATTCAATTTTATGTGACCACAAGCTATGCTTGCGGTTATATCAAAGATCGAATATCTCAATCCCTAGTCGCGACACCTCATCATTTAATTAGCCAGACACATTATGATGATCTAATAAAAAAAGGTTTTCGTCGAAGTGGTAAATTTACATACAAACCTTATTGTGAACTATGCACTGCATGCATTCCTATTCGCATCAATGTCAAGCACTTCAGCAATTCAAAGAACTTTAAAAGAATTATTAAAAAACATCAATTTCTGCAGGCCTCAGTGCTCCCTCTTTCATTCAATGAAGAACATTTTCAGCTTTATTTGAAATATCAAAAAAATAGGCATGAAAAAAACAAAACTACTGATGGTGATGTGAATCAATATAGTGAATTTTTATTGCAAAGTAATATTGATAGTCGCCTTATTCAATTTAAAGACCAAGAAAAATTAAAAATAGTAAGTTTTGTTGATGTAATTAATGATGGTATTTCTGCGGTTTATACATTTTTTGATGCTGAGGATAAATCATTTAGTTATGGTACTTATTCCATTTTATGGCTTATCAATTGGTGCATCGAAAAAAAATTAGATTATGTCTATCTGGGTTATTGGATTAAAGAGAGTAAAAAAATGAATTACAAAACAAACTTTAAGCCATTTGAACTCTTCGTAAATAACGAATGGCGATCATTCGATAGTGAACATGATACAATTCAGTTATTGAACAATATCAAATAAATCAATTATATACAGTGAATAAAATTCTTATTTTTGGTGTCGGTCTGATCGGAGGATCTCTTGCGCTTAATGCAAAAAACACAGCTTTTGCATCTCATATTGTAGGCGTAGGAAGAAATCAAGATAATCTTGATGACGCAATAAAACTTAAACTCATTGATCGCATCAGTGATGACCTTGAAAAGGACATTGCAGATTCACATATTATTGTAATTGCTACACCTGTCGCTCAATTTCCTTCAATACTCAAAACTATTCAACCCCATTTAGCTTCTCATACAATCATTACTGATGTGGGAAGTACAAAAACAGAAGTTATGAAATCTGCGAAAGAAATTTTAGGGGTTCAATACTCACAATTTATTGGCGGCCATCCTATTGCTGGCTCAGAAAAACATGGCGCAATTTCTGCAGATATTGATTTATTTAAAAATAAAAATGTGATTCTGACACCAGATGAAACCACATCTCCTCATGCAAGAGAAACGATTGAATCGCTATGGAAAAATGCAGGGGCAGTTGTTTCAAATATGTCGCATACCGAACATGACAAAATATTTTCAACGATCAGCCATCTTCCACATTTACTAGCTTTTTCCCTTGTGGATATGATCACACACAGATCTAATGCTAACGAGCTACTAAAATTTGCCGCAAGTGGATTTAAAGATTTTACAAGGATCGCTGCAAGCTCTCCTGAAATGTGGAAAGACATTACGCTCGATAACAAACAGTTTATTCTTGAAGATATCCAACACTTTGAAAATGAAATTAAGTTACTTAAAGAAGCTATTCAGCACGAGGACACAAAAAAGATTTTTGCGTTATTTGAAAATGCAAGTAAAACGCGAAATAAATGGTCGCAATAAATTAAGCGAATGGCAAACCAAAAGAAATTAAAAGCTAGTCAATCGGTTTCTGGCCAAGTCACACTTCCTGGCTCTAAAAGTATCACTAATCGCATACTACTTTTATCTGCTATCTCGAAAGGTGCGACCACTATTAAGAACACCCTTTCATCTGATGACACTCACTATATGATTGAGGCATTAAAAAAACTTCAAGTTGAACTTACACAAAAAAATAGTGGCGACATTATTATTCAAGGCACTAGCGGTAGTTTTAAAAATAAATCTGCTGAAATTTTTCTAGGTAATGCAGGTACAGCGCTTAGGCCTTTAACAGCTGTTTTATCTTTATCTCAAGGAAGCTACACATTAAGTGGCGTTCAAAGAATGAATGAACGGCCGATCAAAGATCTTGTAGACGCACTTCTGCAATTAAATGCTGATATCACTTATCTTGGTGAAATAGGCTACCCGCCATTAAAAATATCCCCTTCTGAAATTAAATTTGAGGCGCCTATAAAAATTAGAGGTGATATTTCAAGTCAATTTTTAACGGCACTTTTAATATGCGCCCCTCTTTCTAAAAAGGAAGTATCCATTGAAATCATAGGTGACTTAATTTCAAAACCTTATATTGATATCACATTAAATCTTATGGCACGATTTGATGTGCATGTTAAAAAAATAAACTGGCAACATTTTGTTATTCCAGCTGATAGTCAGTACATTAGCCCAGGTGAAATATTTGTTGAAGGTGATGCTTCATCAGCTTCTTATTTTTTAGCTGCAGGAGCGCTCGCAGGCGAAATTGAAGTCAAAGGTATTGGGGAAAATAGCATTCAAGGCGATGTGAAGTTTGCTGATGCTTTAGCTTTAATGGGCGCTGATATTCATATTTCCGAAACATCAATTAAAGTTTCTAAAGTGAAAACGTTGAATGCGATCACTCTCGATTGCAATCATATTCCAGACGCAGCAATGACGCTTGCAGTCTTAGCTTTATTTGCAAAAGGGACAACCAGACTTAGTAATATCGCAAGTTGGCGTGTGAAAGAAACTGATCGCATTAAAGCGATGGCTAACGAACTTAGAAAGCTAGGCGCAACTGTGATCGAAGGTAAAGATTTTATTGAAATTACATCCCCGCTTCATATCAATGAAAATATAGAAATTGATACATATGATGACCATCGGATGGCGATGTGTTTTTCACTAGTAAGCCTTAAAAATATACCCATTACAATTAATGACCCAGCATGTGTCAATAAAACATTTCCAACTTACTTCGAAGTTTTAGAAAGTATAGTTCAGCACTAAATGACAACTCATATCCCGATTATTGCTATTGATGGTCCTTCTGCTTCAGGCAAAGGCACAGTGGCCAAGCTTGTTTCTGAGAAATTAGGTTTTCACTATCTTGATTCAGGATCAATCTATAGAACTATTGCTTATGCTGGACAGCAACAAAACATTCCTTTAAACAATGAACCGTTGTTACTTAAAGTCCTGGAAAATGCAGATTTAAGCTTCAAAAATGGTCAAATTTTACTCAATGGTAAAGATGTTTCTGAGGATATACGTACTGAAGAGTCAGGCCGCGGAGCCTCAGAAGTTGCTGTCCATGGAGCACTAAGGGAAGCAATTCTTGGATTTCAGAGGAGTTTTGAAAAGACCCCTGGATTAGTTGCTGAAGGAAGGGATATGACTTCCGTTGTTTTTCCGCACGCGACTATCAAAATTTTCCTGACTGCGAGCGCCCAAATCAGAGCTGAAAGAAGGTATAAACAGTTGATCTCAAAAGGAAACTCTGGTAATATGGGATCTGTTTTAAATGAAATTATTTTAAGAGATGAGCGGGATTTACAAAGAGAAATCTCTCCACTCTTAAAAACTAAAGACGCGATAGAAATAGATACAGACACATTAAGCATATCTGATGCCGTTGATAAAATCACCCATCTCTTCAGTTTAAAGTCTCAAACGTCTTAAAAATTAGGTGCAATTGATCTCAAAGATCATTTGCTAACTTTAACATCCCCATCGCTAGGTGGGACTTTATAGGTAACATTTAATGGCAACGACAGCAAAAAATACTGAATCACAATCCACAGAAAGTTTCGCAGCTCTATTTGAGGAAAGCATAGCGCTTCAAGAAATGCGCTCAGGCGAAGTAATTACAGCCGAAGTTATATCGATTGATAACGACTTTGTTATTGTAAATGCAGGACTTAAATCAGAAAGCGTTATCAAAGCAGAAGAATTCCTTAATGATCAAGGAGAACTTGACGTTAAAGTGGGTGATTTTGTTAAAGTTGCAATTGAAAAACTAGAAGATGGTTTCGGTTCAACAATTCTCTCAAGAGATAAAGCTAAAAAAATGCAAGCGTGGCTTGATCTTGAAGATG
>Ga0209086_10000280_pt1 | contig 44094 bp, 58 predicted proteins | sample M_130207_XF_Meta_FD_187312 | JGI IMG/M metagenome (GOLD analysis project Ga0209086, IMG submission 187312) | Freshwater microbial communities from Lake Montjoie, Canada to study carbon cycling - M_130207_XF_MetaG (SPAdes) (version 2) | ecosystem: Environmental > Aquatic > Freshwater > Lake... | reverse complement strand
GGACTAGATGGAATATTATCTATTCCATGTCTTGCTGCTATATCTGATGCTATTAACTCTTCAAGAGTAAAGTGTTCTGTTAGCTTCATTTCTTTTTAATATAGAATAAACTTCTTTCACCAAAGAGGTAAAAACCTACTGCTGAAGCAAAGTTATTAACTTCTTCACTAGGATGACCACTAACTACTGTATATACCCATGTAGAAAGCACAAGAAAACCTATTAGAGGCCTCATTAATCTAACTATGGCTTCTACCCAAGGGTAACTTGTGTTACCTGCTCCTACGTCGTTCATTGTCTTAAAGAACTCTAAGTCAAGAGTCTTCATTTGAGTATATTGTTCTATAGTCGCTGGTTTAAATACATCAGGTGCAATAAACTTGCTAATAAGAGACTTACCTAAGTCCATAGCTACAGGTAAGAATGCTGATAATATTGTTATTGGATCCATATTATTTGTTAAATATCTGCGTCAGTAAGAATACAATGATAAAACCAGCAGTGCCTAACAGGATCTGCTCTAGTCGCTTGAGTCGTGCATTGATAGATTCATATCTAAATGCACAGATTTCCTCGTGTGTGCTTAGTCTTGATTCTAATTCAGCTTGAGTAGGTTTAGACATTAGTCAGCCTGTTCTGGCGTATTGCCTTCACTTACCCATTTAAGGTAGGCTTGGTAGTCTGTATTATCGGGTGCAAATGGGATGCAAGCTCCGTCTGATAAACGAATGACAGAAACTTCTTTATTACTTAATACATCTTTAGGGCATTTTTTATACATATTATAACTCCGCAGAAAAATTTATATTATCAGTAGCTGCACCTGTTGGTATAGCCATATATGCTCTAGCTATTGTTAAACCGCTTGCAACATTAAATGATAAACCAGCTGTTGTAGTGCTTGATGAATTTTGAGCAATGCCTGTGATTGCATATACTGCTGCACCATCATATAATCTTATCCCACTAATAGCTCCTGTAGGTGCTGTTCTCATTGTTACAGGAAATGTGCTAGATAAATAATTTGCTTGTGTTGCAGAAGAAGCCATTCCCATTATATAATTTTGATTGTTAAATCCAGAATCTATTGTTGTTTTATAGAAATACCTCTGACAATTAGCCAATTCCTGATTATAAAGTCTGCGTTCAAATGGTGTTGCTGTTGAGCCTACTTCTAGTTGGACACCTGTAATGTACCATGTAGCTCCTGATGTGCCTACTACTGATGTTGAACCAGTTGGTTGAGTATACCAACTAGAAGCCCATGTATTAGCTGTACCACTTCTTGAAGTCCCAGCACCTAAACTAAAGTTTACTTCCATTCCAGCAGTGTTATCTGATGTCCATGTTCCAGAAGTATCACCAGGAATTGTTACGCTAATTGTTGTCCAAGTATTTGCAGTTGGAATTGAATAACTAAACGGATAACTTCTAGTTTCACCGCCATTAGCTAAACTTCCACCAAATGTTCCTGTTAAAGAACTATATACTTGAAACGATAAAGTTACTGTCTTTGCATTGGCAGTACCCCAAGCTAAATCAGCAATGTTAAAACCTTCAATTCTTTGGTATATATAAAAAACATCAGTAGCGGCGGCTGCATAGGCAGATGAAGATGTAGCACCTAAGTATTTTGTATATCCAACTGGCGGTGTTACTGCGCCAGCATTTTGCTGAACAGAGAATTTAGAAGCGGCTATATTTCCATAAGCTGCCATTCTATCTACGCCATATTTTGCAGCCGTATTATCTACAGTCAAACTTGTTGTTCCATATTGAGCTATTACACAAGCACCATTGATGATGCGGTTCTTTAGCACATAAGGTGATGCTGCAGCTCCTTGTAGAGAGGTGTCGTTAAAGGTGACTCCGTCTGTCCCATTAATAATTACACTCATTATGCTGCTCCTAATCTATTAGCTTCTTGTTGTGCTTGATAAGCTGCGATTACTTCTGGCGTATGTGCCACTTTGCATATATCTTGAACTTGTTGTTCTTGTGCAGAATAATCTTCCCCTGGAGCTATACACCATCTATGATAAATTCTTGAAACTTGGTTACCATCTTCAGTAATAATAGTAGCTTGACGAACTTGAACAGTTCCATTTTCTACTATCTCTATTTGATCTATTTTTATTTGTTTATTTAATGACATTTTAATTTCCTTAATTAAGCTGAAGCTCTGTAGACAAAAGTTCCAATAAGTTGAGTATTATTTTGTACAAGAGATATTGCTCCATTAGTACTTGTTGTTTGAGCTGCTGTTGTATACTGAATTTGAAATTTAGTTTCCCCAGTATTAGCATATCCAGATATATAAGTAATACTTACCCCCACACTTCCAAAATATCCAATAGATGGTGAACCTCCCCAACCAGCTGCAGAACCAATTGCAAAGGGAAGCCCACTTATCATTATAGTTCCTCCTCCGCTGTGTGTTGAAGTTGCAGTTATAGAAAAAGTTGTATATACAAGCTGACCTATTTTTACATAAGACCCATTAGTAGCTCCTGAGTTATATGTGCAACTTCCAGGAGTAACTGATCCTACAAATATTGGTGTCCAAGTACCTTCCTCATAATCATCTAAAGTATTAGCATCTGTTGATGCAGACTGTGTAGCTGAAAATGCAATCTGACCACCAGTAAGATTAATAGTAGGTATTGTAGCTTGACCAGTAAATGTAGGTGCTGCTGCTAAAACTAATGTCCCTGTTGTCGCTGGCAAGGTTAGCGTTGTCGTGCCAGCTACTGCTGGTGCTGCAAGTGTTACTGTGCCAGAGGTATCCCCAGCTATGACTACGCTTGACATTATGCGGCTCCTTTTAGATCATCTAATTGTTTTTGTATATCTTCTATTGTTTTCTGTCTATCAGTTTTAACAATCACTTCTGGTTCTGGTTCTGGTTGTGGTGTGTTACCTTCGGCTACCCATTTTAAATATTGTTGATAATCAGAATTATCTGGATTCAATGGAATGTGAGCATTATCTGAAATTCTTGTAATTGTTTCAGTTGTGCCAATAATTTGCAGTTCTTCATTGTAAATATTATTTAATTTATACATTTTATAGCTCCGCAGTTGCAGTAAAGTGAAACATATATCTCATACCAGTTGAAAAAGGATTGCCAGTATAACTAACAGACCAAGACATTTCTCCAGCATTAGCTGATGTTATTGAAGAAGTAGTATTATCTGTCCATGCTCCACCAGCATATACACTAAATGCATTTGCATTTGCATTTCCATCCCAAATAGATATTGTAGGGCCAGTTCTCATTGGAACAAATAAATTTACTTGAGAGTAATCTGTTCCACCTTGACCAACAACTATAGTTTGAACTAATCCTGGTCTTGATGCTGTTCCTGGAACAACAGATTGATTATATGTTTTTTGATAATACCTCTGACACAATGCTAACTCAGTTCCATAAGGTCGCCACTCAAATTGAGTAGCATTAGAACCTACTTCTAATTGGACACCTGTTAGGTAGAAGGTGGCTCCGTTAGTTCCTACGACTGATGTTGCTCCTGTTGCAGAACGATAATCAGTAGAAGCCCAAGAACCAGCAGTTCCACTATACGTAGATCCAACTCCTAATCCCATCCATATTTGAATACCTGGTCCATTTGTAGAAACCCAAGTTCCAGTTGTTGATCCTGATATAGTTATAGATTTTTGTTCCCAAGTATTAGCTACTGAAATTGTATAAGTAAATGGATATGAACGATCACCATTGTCATTTCTAAAAGCACCACCAAAAGTTCCTGTTAATGAACTTCTTACCCAAAATGATAATGTAACTGTTTGAGCATTTGCTGTTCCCCATCCTAAATCAGCAATATTATATCCTTCAATTTGCTGATTAATAGAAAATGTTTCACCGCTACCTACAGTATATGATGAAGTAGAAGTAATCCCTAAATAATATTTATATCCTGTTGGAGGTGTTACAGAACCAGCATTTTGTTGAACCGAGTATTTAGAACTTGCAGACATATAATTTTGCCATCTATCACAAGAATAATATCCAGAAGAACTTGGTGTTGTACTTGCCCCAACTGCTCTTTGATCTATAGCCATAGCACCATTTATAATACGGTTCTTCATTGTATATGGTGAACCAGTAACACCATTTGTTGTAAGTGTTCCTGTTACAGCTAAACCAGTAGATGTAATAGCTGCTATTGTTGTGCCATTACTCTGTAAACTTAAATTAGCTGTGCCGTCAGCCGTTTGGACTATGGCTGCTGGACTTGTACTTGCATTTATGGTTGATGCCATCTATTTCCCCTTATAATACTACCCAGCGTGATCCGCTAGGAACTGTGACTACAACGCCACTTGATATTGTAACTGCTCCTACACTATGTGCTCCATATCCTGAAGGTATAGTGTAACTTGTTCCTATTGTCATATTGTTTACAAAGATACCATTACTTGCTGCTACTTGTTTAGCTTGTAAATCTCCCGTAGAGGGTTTGTACAAGTAGTTTGAATTTGATGTGTAGATTGTTGTAGGAGTACCTGAAGTAGCTGCTGCAAATAACGGATACAAATTACTAGCTGTTGATGTATCATTAGAAAGAGTTGCCCCTGAAACAATAGTTTGAAATGTAGGTAATGCACTTGCACCATTGGATGTTAGTACTTGCCCTGTTGTACCAACTGATGCTATAGATTGTTGTGCCCCTGTTGTAGTTGTTCCACCACAGAGTACACCATAAGCTGTATGAGTTGTTCTTCCTGTACCACCATTAGCAACTGGTAAAGTTCCTGTTACATTACTTGCTAAGTTAGCATAAGTTGTAGAGGTTGAACCAGTACCACCATTGGCAGTTCCTAGAGTTCCTGCTAATGTAACTGCTCCTGATGTTCCTGTACTTGGTGTTAATCCACTTAGTGATGTTTGGAATGTAGTTACTGCTCCTGATACACTAAAGGCAGCTGCACTCCATGCAGAACCTGTCCAGATATATAATTGACTTGCTACTGTATTCCAATAGATAGCTCCTGTTAATAGTGAATTACCATCATTATCAAGTGTAGGGGCTGTGGCAAAAGATCCTAAATATCTATCATCAAATGCATCATAAGAGGCGGCTGCAGCAGTAGCACTAGCTGCGGCATTAGTAGCGGAGGTGCTTGCATTACTAGCTTGTGTAGTAGCAGTTGTTGCGGATGTTGATGCAGAAGAAGCTGATGTAGAAGCATTGGTTGCAGAAGTACTTGCTGCGGAAGCAGAACTAGAAGCTGCTGAAGCAGAAGTTGCTGCATTTGTTGCCTGTGTTGTTGCTAATGCTACTTGTGCTGCACCATTTGTAGTTGCTAAAGCAGCTTGAGTAGTAGCAGTACTTGCAGAACTTGTTGCACTAGCTGCAGAAGCTGTAGCACTAGTTGCCGATGTACCTGCTGATGTAGCACTTGCTGTAGAAGTTGAAGCAGAGGAAGAAGCATTAGAAGCACTTACAGCAGCGGCAGCGGCAGATGCGGCAGCAGCTGTAGCTGAGGTAGCAGCATTAGTTACTTGTGTTGTTAAAGAAACACCAGCAACAGTAAGCGTATCACAATCAACAAGTCCAGCATTATTAAGATCATTATTATTTAAATCTATGTCATTTTGCATAACATTAGATTCAGCACTAGTGTTATCGCGATACAAAACTTTATTTTGGAATTCATCTTCTATTTGTGTAAAAGCTGCATTCAGTTGTGTTGTGGTTGCATACCCACCACCGATAGATGGTAATGTAATTTTAGCCATTGCGTTTTTTCCTTATTGCTTCTTTTGTTAAATTTGTTTTTGCAGATACAACTCGTAGGTTTGATTTCTTGTTGCTACCTCCATTGTTAAGTGGACGCTTATGATCTACTTGTCTACTATCACCAACTTTAAGACCTACTACTTTTCTTGCTTGATTTCTTTTTGCTCTGTCTTTAACTCGACTAGGTTTTTCTTGATGTTCCCAAGTAAGTTCTTTTTTGTAGTCTCTACGACCCTTAGTCATGAATGGCATTATGGGTATAGATATACTGGACCGTTAGTCTTAAAGTATAACCTTCCTAAGTCAGAAAGTGATAAACCAGAAACACCAAGATTAGTTTCAAGGGCTTTCTTTAAACCATCGTTGTATTGTTTAGGATAGCTATTAGTAATGCAGTAAGCTCTGAATGTATCAGCTTTTGGATATTTAAACATTATTGACAACCTTTAAACCAATTCGTTCTAGATCACTAGCAACGTCTTTATTCATTCCAAGAATTTGTTTCTTCTCGCGTTCAAGTTCTTCTTTAGAAGGACGTCCTCGTTTAGAGAGATAGCCTTTCTCAACAAGATACTTAGCAGCATTCACACCTTTTGAATCGTTATCGAGTGAAGAGGTCATGAGTGCTTTAATGGCCTTAGCCTTAATACGAATGTCTAGTTCCTCTCTCCAAGCTCTAATCTCATCTTTGATACCAGGGATTGTATCTCCCTGTAACTTTTGCCAATGATCCCAGGAATTAAATACGTCCATTGCGAACTCATACTCAAGTCCTGGAACATGATCATAGGCCATGTATAACTTCTTGAGGGAAAGATACTTAACGCCTTCACGTTCAATATCTTCTTGCTTGAGGGTGAAGATAGGGGGATACTTCGCATCTACACCATAACGTAGCTCCCAGAATAGACTCTGAGTTCTATAACGACCCATTTCATCTTTCAAAGAAGAGTAATTTATTTTCATAAGACGACAATCATTTAGTTTTTGTAAGACGAATTTATATTATACCTGAATAGTATATCATAAAACTATTACTTTGTCAAGTACTATTTCATTTTAGTCATAGTTGTATTATTATTATAATTATAATATATATATAATATATAATATATATATATAATATATAATTTACTATTAACTCTTAACTATAATTATAATTATATAATTAATCCACGAGCAGAGTCTACGAATGTAGACGATGCGAGGGGTAGGCATAGTCCGCAGTTAATAATCCTACCCCGAGCATATGGTTATGAGTCCCCGGTAGGGATGTCAGTTAATCAATCTTCGATATCTGTAATTTCTATGAGATAATTTTTAGTCTTAATGCAACCTAGGTGCTACCTGCTGTCCCCCCTGGGTACCCTTATTGACATCAGCTACCTGACAATCATTAATAATTATCCCCACTAGGGTAATTGTTGTAATAAAGACCAAGTACTCTTACCACATCTAACTCATTGATAATAATCATCTATAATATTTTTGGCTAGTCTAATGTATAACTCTGTCTAATAAACCCTTTAAAGTCAACCCCAACAGCCTGAATGTCGCCGTTACGACATTCTTTTACAAGTGTCCGCAAGTAGCGGGTCACTTGTTTTTAACTGAGTACTTGTCCCGCCAAGTACCAAGGCGTCCCCGTGATTAGGAATAGTATCATACAAATCAAATCAACGATAAACCTGTTGATTCCTACTCTTCGTTACGGTCGGCCTTTCAACGCAAACCACATGATACATCGCTGGCCGATGACTTTGTATGAATGTAATGGGGCACACGGGATAAACCTACTGTGTATTTTTCAAAAACTTAAGGAGTATATTATGAAAGATCCAAAACAACTTTATCTTTTCAATGATATGAACTATGATGACATGGAGTCAGATGACTATGAAGAGTCTTACTTCAATTATCTTATGGACCATCTCGATGAAACAGAAGATGAAAATGACTTCTAGGCTACAAAAAATAAGTTCCTTCATTCGTGAAGGAACATTATTTTTCTTCGATAATTCTCAATTTATGAAAAGGAAATAATAAAATGGCTACAACAAAGAAAGTTTATTCAGGTCCAAAGTTCGACTTTGATTCGTTCAATGGCTTAGTTAAAGGTCAACCAGTAGGAACTCGTTTGTTCCTTGCAGAACAGTTAATTCGTGACATCAAGACTAGTTACGATGACAATGACAATCCTAACTTTGATTCAGCACGCAAGTTACTGCGTGATGTAAAAGAGTTACGAATTGCACACAAAGCACAAGTCGCTCAGTATCTTTCAGAGCGTGATGCATATGCTGACAATCGTGGTCGTCCAGAAATGGAAACAACAGCACACACCAACTCAGGTGATTATCAACCAGAAGCTATATAATTTTATCAATCAAGCAGAGTTTCGGCTCTGCTTCTCTTTTTTAGGAGTCTTAAATGTATTATAAATTAGTTAATCCATCTACCAAAGCTACAATGTTTTACGATGAACTCTCTGACTGGTTATTTGCTAAAGGTTGGCGCATCGAAAGAGAAGCTAAAGCTTCCGAAGTTGACCCCTTCGAAATGCAAGCAGTAGAAAATGATATGATGGAAGAGATGATGCAATAGCATCTCTCTTTTAGGGCAGGTCGGTCATAACTAATTAAGAGATCTGCCAACAATTAAGATTTCTGAAAACTATAACTATGCAGGAGTGTAAAATGTCTAATAATTGTGAAGAATGTGATGACGAATTAATGTTTCAACAAACTTTCCAAAACGGTGAAGAAGCGCACTATTACAGGGTAATCACAGAGTTTGAAGACTTACTCAAACAGTATGGTTCTCGTAAGGTATTTGGTGACTTAGGCACTGAGAAAATCATTCAGATTACTCGGGAGTTGTCAAGTGAAAACAGTTAATTATTATTTGTACAAAGCTCATTGTCAAATGTTACAATACGCTTTATGTTTAAGAAGAGAAGGTCGTTATGAGACTTGAAAATATTGTGTATGCCCATAATTCTGATGTCAAAGAATTTATGGATGGTAGTGATTTATCTTGGGATTTATATACAGACCTTTATGAGTATTATACAGCATTAAATAAAGTTTCTTATGCTGCTCATAAAGCAATTGATGTAGACCCATTTGACGAAGTTACTATACTTTTCGCAGAAGATTGCAGAAGTTTAGGTATATCTTACAACTATAATTAAGGAGCTTGCTATGCCAGAAATTGATCATGATTGGGATAAAATTATTCCAAAATATAAATGTGAAACAACTTTATTTGATAAATGTGTTTTAACTTTTGTACTCATTACTATTGCATTAAGTACTACATTAATGTTATTGAGTTTATTCAATCCAAAATACTTTTTGTGTTCGTAAAAAACTCTTATAGTATATTCAAACGAGTATACTATAGGGGCAATTTTGCCCGTTGTCAAGGAGTCATGTATGATATTAACCTACAGGTATATCACCAAGAATTTCTTCGATGTATTTTGGGGAGATGGTTGGGATAATTGTGCTAGAGTTAAGCGTGGTAGAGATGGTTCTTTTATTATTGTAAGAGCCTTTAAGAAACCACCAAGAGATCTGCTAGAAACTTTAAAAGGGGTAGTCAATGAAGCCATATAGTTTTAGTGATTTTAATAAACGCTTTAATATGTTTGGATGGGCACATCCTGACATTCGTCAAACATATTGGACTAAAGAGGATACAGCATGGGATTATGAACAACAAGCAACTGTTCGTAGTACTTATACTTTGTCTACTCTTTGGTATAATGATCAAAGAGTATTACAGTTTTATACCAACGATGAAGCTAATAAAAGTAGACGCTTAACTATTTACAATGTACATCGTGAAGCAGCTAAAGAAACAGGGCTTATAAATCATCAAAGTTACAGAACTAATGCAAACACTATTATAGATGCATTATATTATCGTGTTAATGCCCCAAATTATTACAATAAAGATGGTACTATAAAGAAAGGGTTTTGGGGTGCTTTAAAAAGAAGGCTTCGTTCTAATGCATTACGACCTAGCTGGGTTACTGAACACATGCTAAAAGAAAGTGTTGAAATAGCTCGTGCCAACTATCCAGGTAGTGACTCTGAAACACTAGAAGAATATCTTAGTAGTAAAGATATACCAAGTTGGTCTTACTATAAAGATGCTTTAGTTAATGACTATCGTGTTGATGGTGAAAGTAGAAGAGTTCGTCTTGGTAGTTTAGAATGGAAACACATTCATAGAACTACAGATCCAGTATCTTTTGGTTATCTATTCAATGATCGCTATGACATATGGCTTAAGCCTGAGCAATTCTTTCATGATGGCAACATATATAATCGTGATGAAGTAGATATAGATACTTGTACTAATTGCGGTAATGAAACTGTTACCGAACTTATGATTAACAAAGTGTGTCATCATTGTCTTGATGCATCATTCAAGATTCATAATTACTCTACACGAGTAGAACAAATGCTTAAGTTTAAAGCAACACGAGTTAGACCTAACACTGTCTATCTTGGTTGTGAACTTGAGTATGAAACAAACAATCGTAATCGTGCACAACTTGGTGTTGGTAAGTTGATGCATGGTCATGCTCTTATGAAATCAGATGGATCTATTCGTAATGGATTTGAAATTGTAACATGTCCTGCTACACTGGACATTCACTTACAAGTATTCAAATCTTTCTTTGATAACTTACCACCTGATCTTAAAATAGAAAAGAATGTAGGTATGCATGTCCACATTAGTCGAAAACCCTTGAGCCACTTGACTCTTGGCAAGATGACTGAGTTTCTTAATCGCCCTGAAAATAAATTGTTCCTTGGATTTATTGCAGGTCGTACAGATAATGCATATGCTCGTATGGATAGTGACAGAAATGTTACTTTTGCATGGCGTAACAAACATGGTGGTGATAGATACAATGCACTTAATCTAAATAATCAGAACACAGTAGAAGTTAGATTGTTTGCTACACCTATGAACTACAAAGAGTTTGCATCTCGCTTACAATTTGTTCAAGCATTGGTAGACTACTGTATGCCTGCTCAATCTAATGAGTCTTTGAAAAAACAAACTCATTACGAAGCATTCATGCAATGGTTATCAAGTAGAAAGCGTATGTTCCCAGAACTTAGTTATCATTTAAAGGAGTATGTATAATGTGTATTGCAATTTATAAACCTGCAGATAAAATTTTATCTCAAGAAACACTTAACGAATGTTATGATTCCAACCCTGATGGTGCTGGATTTATGTATGCACAAGATAAAAAATTACATATAGAAAAAGGTTTCTTTAGCTATGAATCTTTTTATCAAGCATATAAACAACATGAACATAAACAAACAGTCATTCACTTTAGGATAAAGACTCATGGTAAAATTGATACAACAAATTGTCATCCCTTTGCAGTTAATAATGCAATTGGTTTTGTCCACAATGGGATTATTAGCGGCTTCGGTGATTCTAATCATAGTGATACCATTGGATTTAATAATGCAATTCTTCAACCACTTGTACATAAGTGGGGTAACTTGGCTCTCTTCCAAGATCCAATTGTAGATCTTATAGAAGGTCGTATTGGATACAGTAAACTTGTGTTCCTTGATAGACATGGGAACCACAAAATTATGAATGAAGATAAAGGTGTATGGGATGATGGTGTATGGTATTCTAACAACAGTTACAAACCATATGTAGCACCTGTATCTTTATATAAACCTAAAGAGTATAGTTGGAATAATACTGACTGGGTTAATGACTACTACAAAAAACCAACAACAATAATTAAAACTAAAACAGCAGTAGTAGTTGGTGACATGGTAGAATTACTAGAAGATATAGCTGATGAGGGCACTCTAACTGTGCATGAAACAGGGGAGATATGTGAAGTTATAGCAGTTAATCAAAACTTTACATGTGATCTTATGGTAGATGGTGATGACGCTAAAGATGAACCTAAGTTTATTTATAATGTACCTTATCATTCATTAAACTTTGTAGATGACTTTAATCTAGAAGATGAGATAGATCCAGTAGGTGTCCCTGCGTATCATCAATATGCATCACCTTATTTATTGAAAGGAAAAACTAAATGAGTCTTAAAATATTTCCTTATAAAATAGGTAGTGTATCTGCTAAACGATTGGCTAGAGCCCTTGGTATTCTAAGGGTTCAGTCTTCCTATAATGCTAAGAGATCTGATGTTATTATAAACTGGGGTAGCTCAATGCCACCCCATTTTAGATGGATGGAACAAGACTTAAACAAACCCCATGCTATTGGATTAGCTAGTAATAAACTTAATACATTTTTAGAATTTCGTAATACAGGTTTTATTCATGTACCAGATTGGACTACTAATCCACAAGAAGCACAACACTTATTAAACTTAGGCACTAAAGTATATTGTCGTAAGTTATTATCATCTCATAGTGGTAATGGTATTGTTGTATGTAATGATGGTGATAAACTTGCAATTGCACCATTGTATACATTCCATAGTAAACATAAAGATGAGTATCGTGTTCATATATTTAAAGGAGAAGTCTTAGATGTTCAAAAGAAAAAAAGAAAACTTGGATTTACTGGATCTTCTTCAGGTATTCGTAATCATTCTAGTGGCTGGATATATGCTAGAAGTAATGTTGCAATACCTGATATGCTATGCCCCATTGCTATTCAAGCTGTCAATCTTTTAGGTTTAGACTTTGGTGCTGTTGATATTGGACACAGAATTATTGATAATAAATTCTTTGTGTTTGAAGTTAATACTGCACCAGGTCTTGAAGGATCTACGCTTGACAAATATACAAAAGCAATATATAATTATTATTCTAAACTTTAATAAAGGATTCTATGCGTTGCGTTGCTTGTAATAAAAATTTAAATGACTTTGAGTCTACTAGGAAATCTGCAACAACAGGTGAATACTTAGACTTATGTAACACCTGTTATCACGAAATTCAATCAGATGCCCCTGCTAAAGAACGAGATGATCTTCGTTCAGAAGAAGAGACATTTAATGATGATACGGATACTAATGATTTAGTAGATCCACTATGATTGTCCGCGATGCGCGGGCAGCGTCGGCAATCTAGGGGATTTATTTATTCATTACATACATTGTTACTTCAAAGCCAAAACGCATTTCAGTTGCTGTTGGTTTAGTCCACATGATAAGTTTCCTTTTGTTAGTTAAGTATACAACTTTCATTGTATATAAATATTATACTACAAAATAAGAAATCTGTCATGCGTGTAACACCTAACCTTATCTAAGGATTATCATTAGTAAATTTATACAACATACATCTTGTCCTAAGTGTGGCTCACGAGATAATCTTGCCGAGTATGATGACCATGTATGGTGCTTTGGTTGTAAGTATTACAAACTAAAGAACGATATACAATCTATTCGAAACAGATTGCAGAGTCAGCAGACGATGCTATCTGATGAGATTACTCTTGACTTAACTACTGATATTCCTATGAAAGCTAAACAATGGCTACTTAAATATGGCATTACTAACCAAGAGATCGAGCAAAATAATATTGCGTATAACGCAAATTCTGATGTACTTGTATTGTTACACACGCAAAATTACTGGCAAGGTAGATGTTTTGGTAATCAAGATCAAAAGTATTTATCTAAAGGTAACAAGCCTTTGACAATTTATGGTAATGGTGATACAATTGTATGTGTGGAAGATGTTTTATCTGCAATTAAAATTGCTAGACTCTCACCAGACTATTGTGCAACACCCTTACTTGGCAGCAGTATGTCCCTAGAAACTACACAATCGCTCTCAGAACGATTTAAAAAGATTCTGATATGGTTGGATAGGGATAAGGCTAAAGAAGCTATTAGGATATCAAGAAACTTGAAACAAAGGGGTATTTTAGTTGATGTTGTTATCTCACCTAAAGATCCCAAAGATTACGAAAAAGGAGAAATCACCACTTGGTTGAAGAACAGATAATAAATTTATTCTGTAAGGATAAAAATCTCTTTACAAAGTATTACAGGTATGTTAATATTAATTATATTAAAATTAATTATAGTAACATATATAAATTGTTTATAGTAATAGAGTACTATTATAACAAATACAATAATAATAATAATATAACTAAAGAAGAATTAGAGTTAGCTTATAATTCTAATTATTTACTTAAGGACTCTGAACGAAAAGAACTATCCGATCTGTTAGATCGTGTCTTAAACTCTGAGATAATTAACCCTGAAGCAGTCATTACTTTGCTTGAAGAGCATCGTAGACGTTGCCTTGCTGGAGACTTAGCAAGACTAGCACTAGATGTTGAAGATGGTAAATCAGATATAAAAGAATTGATGGATAAGTTTAATGAGTTTGAACATCAAGAGGTAGAAGCAGACCAACCTACTTCAATTGATTTAAACTTAGCAGACTTACATAACTCGCAAGTTGCTACCCCAGGTCTTAGATGGAGATTAAAATTTCTTAATAAGAGTCTTGGTTCATTACGTAAAGGTGACTTTGGCTTTGTCTTTGCTAGACCTGAAACTGGTAAGACTACCTTCTTAGCTAGTGAGATATCACATATGGTTGAACAAACTGATGGTGATATCATTTGGTTTAACAATGAGGAACAAGGTAATAAGGTCGCCATTCGTTGTTACCAAGCATTGCTTGGGGTAACAGCCGAATCGCTCTTTGGTGATATAGATAGAAATCAAGCCTTGTTTGAAACTAAAACAGATAAACGAATTAAGATCTATGACTTTGAAGATTCATCAAGGGCTAATAGGATTGAAGCTATTCTTAAAGAAACAAAACCTGCATTAATTATCTTTGACCAGATAGATAAGATTAAAGGATTTAAAGCAGACAGAAATGATTTAGAACTAAAAGCAATCTACCAATGGGCTAGAGAAATAGCTAAGACATATGCACCAGTTATAGCTATATCCCAGGCAGGTGGTGAAGCAGAAGGAAAACTATGGTTGACCATGGACATGGTTGACAGTAGTAAAACAGCCAAGCAAGGTGAGGCTGATTGGATTCTAGGTATAGGTAAAGAACAAGATAACTCTAGTCGTTATAGATATTTAAATATTGTTAAAAATAAACTACTTGGAGATGCAGATACTTTACCTGAACTTAGACATGGATCAATGCAAGTACTAATTAAACCGGAGATAGCTCGATATGAAGATTTATAATGCAACAGTAAAAGATATTTTAGAATTTGATGATAGTCTATCTATTGAAGAAGCAGAAGATCTCTTGCTTTTTTCTAGTGAAGATGATACAATAGAAGAAGCAATAGATAAATTTTATGGGGAACCTCGCGGAGAATGCGCTACTTAACTCTTGATGTTGAAACAACAACTTCTAACAAAGGTAATCCTTTTGATAGAACTAATAAACTTTGTTACATAGGGAGTACACATGGATTATACAGTATTGAATACGATGATGCTCCGTATAAAACTAAACTTGATACGATCCAAGATCAGATTAATGTATGCGAACTTCTGGTTGGGTTCAATATTAAATTCGATTTACACTGGCTCAAACGTTATCAAATAAACTTTATTGATAAAAAGATATGGGACTGTCAATTGGTTCACTTTATATTAACTGGACAATCAGACCCTTATCCTAGTCTCAATAGAGTATGTGAGTACTACGGATTAGAATCTAAGTTAGATATAGTAGCAGAAGAATACTGGAAGAATAAGATTGATACACCTGATATCCCTGAAGAAATTCTTAAGGAGTATCTGGCACAAGATATCAAACTAACTGAACAAGTATATCTTAAACAACTAGAACAGATAGAAACTGTACCTCATTTAAAAAGACTGATTAGCTTACATAATCAAGATCTATTAGTCTTACAAGAAATGGAGTTTAATGGTCTTCTATATGATACTAAACAAAGTATTGATGAAGGAGAAAAACTTGAAAGAGAAATTGATAGACTTGATGAATGGCTTTATGCGTACCATAATTGCCCTGGCTTTAATCCCAATAGTACTGATCACCTTAGTGCTTTCCTATATGGTGGGGACATCGGCCTTAAGCGTAGAGTGGTTATCGGGACTTTTAAGACAGGCAGTAGATCAGGTCAACCCAAGGAAAGATGGGAAGACTATACAGTTTCCTTTCCAAGATTAGTAAACCCTTTAAAAGGATCTGAGTTAATGAAAGAAGGATTATATTCTACAGATGAGAACACCCTTAAATCATTACAAGGTTCTAAGAAAGCTAAAGAAATAATTGAGACTCTACTCTTTCGCTCTACTATAGAAAAAAGATTATCAACATATTATGAAGGATTAGTTAATTTAATTAAGACACTTAACTGGGATGAAGGAATGATATACGGACAACTTAATCAATGTGTAGCTAGGACAGGTAGACTATCGTCTAGTAAACCTAACCTACAAAACTTTGATGGAGAAATCAAATCATTATTTACTTCAAGGTATAACTAATGCTATTACAAGCAGACGCTAAACAATTGGAATGGGTGGGGGCAACTTACTTATCTCAAGATCAGACTGCTTTAAAGGAGATCTGGGAAAGTGTTGACCAACATTCAGATAACCAAGAGAAGTTTGGACTACCTAGTAGGCTTGTTGCTAAGACATTTGTATTTAGACTTATCTATGGTGGATCTGCATACTCTTATGCAAACGATCCTAACTTTAAAGATATTGGTAATGAGAAATTCTGGCAAGGAGTTATAAATCAGTTCTATGATAAATACAAAGGATTACGTGATTGGCATACTAAAATTCTTAATGATGCTAAACGTGATAGAAAACTTATTATGCCTACAGGCAGGACTTATAACTATGAACCAGAAGTTAAGTATAATAAAGTAGAATGGCCTCGCACCAAGATCCTTAACTATCCAGTGCAAGGACTTGGAGCGGACCTTATGGCTATTGCAAGGGTAAGTTTAAGAAATAGATTATTAAATAAGGAAGGAGTAAAACTTGTTAATACCGTACATGATTCAATAATACTTGACTTTGATTCCAAAGTATGGGATAATAGTAGTATAGTAAATTTAGTAGATAAATGTTTCAACGATATACCAAGTAATTTTAAGAAGTTATTTGGTAAAGACTTTAACCTACCCATGAGAGTGGAATGCCAAGTAGGATCCACATGGGGAAATATGGAGATTATAAATGCAAATTACAGTGATTGACGTAACAGAAAATACAAAGAAAACTGAGAGTGGTAGAACTTTTCAACAGCTAGAAGTAGCTTATAAAAATGAACAGGGCCTACCTCAATTAAAGAAACTCATTTCTTTTAGTAACCCTAATGTATTTAAAGCAGCTAAAGAATGGCTTAAAGGTGATGTAGTAAATGTTACTACAGTTAAAAATGAAAAGACAGGCTACTGGGATTGGGTAGGCTTAGAAGGAGATGGAATTGTGGCAGAAAGTAAACCAGCAAGTGCAGCATCAGGAGCTAGAGTAACCGGATCTAACTATGAAACTAAAGAAGAAAGAGCAGCTCGACAAGTATTTATCATTCGTCAGTCTTCACTCTCTACTGCAGTTGAGTTACTAGGTCAAGGTAAATCTGTAGCAGATGTTATTGCAACAGCTAAACAGTTTGAAGCTTATGTATTCTCTAAAGCTGAAAGTGCTGACGCTATTAATAAACTTCAAGATGATGTTCCAGTTTAGGAAATAATATGAAAAAGTGGGAAGTTTGGATTGTAAGAGCATTACTAGCATCTGGAATAATATTAGCCATTGCTGCATGGTCAATGTTCTTTTCCAAACTTAACGCTAATGAACTTAAATATTTACACTATCAATACAATGATAAAGTAGTTATTACCTTATCTAATGTAGACTGCATGATCCCAGAAATAAAAGATTTATATCCCTGGTCTGCAATTGCTACACGAGTAGATGGTAATAGAATGATTGCATGTTACAAAGGTGAGGGAGAGAACGTTGTTATCCAATGGTATAAAGGTGATACTTCAACTTTCCCCGCTAATGTATTCTTGGTAGATCCTAATCAAGATAAAACTTACAAGAAAGTGATACCTAATACTTAATGCAAGCCCTTATTGATCAAGATCTATTATGCTATAGATGTGCCGCTAGTGCTGAGAATGATGATCTTAACATAGCTCTCTATAGAATAGACGAGTTACTAGATAACATTCTTAATAAGACTGGGGCTACTAGTTACAGAGCATTCTTAACTGGGCCTAATAACTTTAGAAAACAAATCTATCCTGAATATAAAGCTAATAGAGTAGCACCTAAACCTAAACATCTAAGAGATCTGCAAGATTATAGTCTTGAGAAACTAAGTGCAGAGTTTGCCCCTGAGTTTTTAGAAGCTGATGATGCCCTAGCTATCTATCAAACAGATGATACAATCATTTGTAGTTTAGATAAAGACTTACTACAAGTAGCAGGTAAACATTTTTCTTGGGAGATTAATGGTAAGGGTTGGACTAGACCTGATACATTCCTAGAACAAACAGAGTTAGAAGGGTTAAGACTCTTTTATAAACAATGTCTTAAAGGAGATACTTCAGATAATGTTAAAGGTATTGAAGGGTTGGGTGAGAAGAAAGCTAGTAAGTTACTTGCTGATTGTAGTAGCCATATCGAAATGTTTAACCAAGTAAGAGATCTGTACGGAAATGATACTGAGTTTATTATGAATGCCAGTGTGTTATGGATCTTAAGATCATTAGATGATAATTGGAAGGATAGGTTTAGTGCCCTCATTCAAGAGTAAGTTAGAAGAAAAAGTATGGGCAGTATTAAAAAAAGAATTCTCAACAGTAAAGTATGAACCACAAAGGTTTAAATTTATACAACCTGAAGTAGAAAGAACTTATATTCCTGATTTTAAAACAGGAAGAAGTAATGTATTCATTGAAGCTAAAGGCAAACTTGATTTAGAAACACGAAAGAAGATGGTTTGGTTTAGAGATTCTAATCCTACTATCCGTATTATCTTTTTATTCATGAACCCTGATAATAAGATAACTAAAAGAAGTAAAACAACCTATGCTATGTGGGCCACTGACAATGGTTTTGAATGGCTAGACTTTAGAAAGGATTGGTTAAATGCTTATAAGCAACTGTGTCGCAAATGAAGATGGTAGTTATGATTTTAATTTCCATGTAGATCCAAATGAAGCAGCCTTCTTAATGGATCATGCAATTAAAGATTTAATTCATCATGGTATTATTAATATAAACTTAGACCAGGCAGAGCAAGAGTTTGAACTACATAAAGAATTAGGTGGAGTAGTACAATGAGTAAAATTCTTTTATTAGATATAGAGATGGCACCAAACGTAGCTCATGTATGGGGTATATGGGATCAGAACATTGGTCTTAACCAACTACGAGAGTCATCATATGTTATGTGTTATGCAGCTAAATGGCTTGGTGATAAGAAGATGATGTTTGATTCTGTTAAGAAATCTAGTAACAAGAAAATGCTTACAGGCATTCATAAGTTACTAGATGAAGCCGATGCTGTTATTCATTACAATGGTAAACGTTTTGACATCCCTTCTCTTAATAAAGAATTCTTATTACATAACATGTTTCCTCCTGCACCATTTAAAGAGATTGATTTACTTACTGTAGCTAGAGGTAAATTTAGATTTGTATCTAACAAACTAGATTATGTAGCACAGTCATTAGGTTTAGGTAAAAAGACTAGTCATGAAGGACATGAGTTATGGGTCCAGTGCATGGCAGGTATCCCTAAAGCATGGAAGACTATGGAAGAGTATAACAAAAATGATGTTATTCTTTTAGAGAAGGTTTATGAACGCTTTAAACCCTGGATCAAGAACCACCTTAACCATAACATTCTTGAGAATACTGGGCTTAGCTGTCCTACATGTACCTCTAAATCTTTCCAAAGAAGAGGATATAACCTTACTTCTACAGGCAAATACCAACGATATCAATGTCGTACGTGTGGCAATTGGTTTAGAGATGGTACTAACCTTAAAGAAAAAGGTTCAATTAAATTGGTGAATATATAATGATACCTAGTGCCTGGTTAATTAAAGAATTTGATAGCAAAGGAAATTTAGTTTGGTATGGCTTACTTATGAGTGAGCCTACTGAACTTAGTTGGTTTAAAGATATTAAGAGTAAGCAACATAATCTTGAAATTATTCCTTTAATTCCTGATGAGAAAAATATTAAACGGGTTACTAATACTAAAAAATATGATAGTAAAAGATTGGTAGAAGCAAACAATGGCCTCTAATTATATACTAGATAAACGTTTCTTACGTAAACTCTATGATTGCTATAAGGATCTTCCTCCTTTTTGTGGACTTAGACTGCCACCAGCTCGTAAAGTAACCTTTGAAACAGTTAATGAAACAGATTATATGGGTATGTTTATTCCTTATCCTATGCGTATTCAAATGTCTACTTCTAATGAAACATTCTACCAAGTATCAGAGACCCTTCTTCATGAGATGATTCATCTCTATCTGTTTTATAATAATCATACTGATTATAATCAACATGAATTAAAATTTAATGAGATAGCAGATAATGTTTGTGAATCTTTAATGTTAAGTCGTGAACATTTTGGTTGACAAGTATATAATAAATTGGTATAATAATAGCTAAGGAGATAACTGAATGAGTGCATTAGATAAACAGATTGGTGGTCAGCATTACAAAGGGTTTAAAATTCAACCAATTGAATACATTACGGCTAATAATATCCCATATATTGAGGGTAATATTATTAAATATGTTAGTAGATGGCGTGATAAAGGTGGAGTAGATGACTTAGATAAGATCATTCACTATGTAGAATTACTTAAGGAGGCAGAAATTGGTAGATCAGAACGAAATAACAGGAGCCCGTCTAGTATCAAAGACTCTCTCAAAAGAGGGGCAAGACAATTGGGATCTTATTTTTGGAAAACGGACAAAGGAACCAAAGTTGAATACACAGGATACAACAGAGTACGAATTAAATAAGTCTACTGGTGAAGTTCAAAAAGTATCTAAAATTAATACTATTGAACATGACGGAAACGATGGCGATCACTATGGTCGGTCATCAGAAAGTTAATAATGCAACGTACCTTTCAGGAACTCTGCGATGACCTCAAAAAATTTGATGAAACTACTCTATTAGAACTATTAAACATTAATAGTGAAGAGTTAGTAGATATGTTTCAAGATAAGATTGAAGAAAATCTAGATAGATTACTAAAAGAAACTGATAACGAATTAGAGGAATATGATACTTATGAGTAGTTTACCAAGTGTATACCAAGAAGTAATTGCAATGAGCAGATATGCTCGATACATACCTGAAAAAAAACGTAGAGAAACATGGGAAGAAACAGTTACTCGTTTAACTGATTACCTTAAAACTAAAGTAGAATTAGATACAACAGAATGGACTGAATTATATAATGCAGTCTTAAACCTAGAGGTTATGCCTTCTATGCGTTTACTCATGACTGCTGGAGAAGCCTGTGAAAGAGATAATATCGCTGCTTATAATTGTAGCTATCTTGCTGTTAATAATAAACGTGCTTTTAGTGAAACTTTATATATACTCATGAATGGTACAGGAGTTGGATTCTCCTGTGAACGTCAAGAGATAGATAAACTTCCTGAAGTACCTTCTGAATTAAAATATGTAGATGATGTTATCTTTGTTGAAGACAGCAAACTAGGATGGGCTAAAGCCTTTAAGAAACTTCTATCTTCTTTATGGGAAGGTGATATCCCTACCTTTGATTTTAATAAAGTAAGACCTGCAGGAGCAAGACTTAAAGTATTTGGAGGTCGTGCCAGTGGCCCTGAACCACTCAAAAAACTTTTTGACTTTGTAGTAGAATCATTTAAAAAAGCTAAAGGTCGTAAGTTAAATTCAATTGAAGTACATGATATTATGTGTATGATAGGTGAGATTGTAGTTGTAGGAGGTGTAAGACGTTCGGCTCTTATCTCACTTTCTAATCTTACTGATAAACGTATGAGAGATGCTAAAACAGGAGCGTGGTACAATGATAATTCACATAGAGGACTTGCCAATAACTCTGTCGCCTACACAGAAAAACCCGATAGCGAAACTTTCATGGAAGAGTGGCTCAGCTTGGTTAAATCTAAATCAGGTGAACGAGGAATATTTAATCGTGTTGCTGCTCAGAATCAAGCAAATAAGTGGGGAAGACGAGATCCGACTCTCAGCTACGGAACCAATCCATGCTCAGAAATTATCCTCCGTGATAAGCAATTCTGCAATCTTACGGAAGTGGTTGTACGGGCAAACGATACCCGAGATACCCTTAAGCGTAAGGTCAGACTTGCGACAATTCTCGGAACTATCCAGTCAACTTTAACTAATTTTCAATTCTTATCTAGTGATTGGCTTAAGAATACTTCTGAAGAAAGACTCTTAGGAGTTAGTTTAACTGGCATAATGGATGCTAAGATTACCAATAACCCAGACCCAAAACTATTAGAGGAGTTACGAGATGTCGCTAGGTCAACAAATGAGGAATTTGCGAAGAGATTTGATATTTCGCCTTCTGCTTCTATTACTTGCGTTAAACCTTCAGGCACTGTTTCACAGTTGGTTGATTCCGCTAGTGGTATCCATTCTCGTCACAATAATTTTTATATTAGACGTATACGAATGGATAAAAAGGATCCGATCTACGATTACCTAAAGGAAATGGGAGTCACAGTAGAGGATGAGGTATTCCGTCCTGATAGCACAGCAGTATTTAGTTTCCCTATGAAAGCCCCTAAAGGTGCTATTCTTAGAAATGATAAGACTGCCATAGAACAACTAGAGTTATGGTTAATCTATCAACGTCATTGGTGTGAGCATAAACCATCTGTAACTATTTCAGTTAAGGATGAAGAGTGGCCTGAGGTAGGTGCTTGGGTATGGAAACACTTTGATGAGATTAGTGGTGTATCATTCTTACCCCATTCTAATCATACATATCAACAAGCTCCTTACGAAGATTTTAGTGAAGAGCAGTACAAGGAACTTCTTGCTAAGACTCCTAGTCGTATAGATTGGGCAGACTTCTTAGAGATAGAAGATAATACAACAGGTCAACAAACATTAGCTTGCACAGCAGGCAATTGTGAAATCTAGGAGATACTATGCTATTTGATATAGAATTTATTACAGGTATAAATTTAGGATTTGAGTATATAGAAGATGAGTATTTTAGTTATTTCCTAATTGATTTACTTTTTGTAAGGTTACAGTTTTCATTAGAAAAAGAATGAAGATCTGTATTGTCGGAAGTAGAAGTATAGATAAACCTGAGATAGTGATTCCTATTATTGACAAGTTCGTCCAGGAACAAGTCGTAGGAACCCCAGTCTTTATCTCAGGAGGAGCTAAGGGAGTTGACCAAATCTCCCGAGAGTATGCTAAAAATCATGGGTATGACTTCATTGAGTTCTTACCGTACCATTTGCTAGATCCTAGTACAGAGTTTAGTAGTAAATACTTCTTTATTAGGACTAAGCAAATAATAGATAATGCTGATAAGGTGTTGGCTATTTGGGATGGGAAGAGCAAAGGAACAGAGTACTCGATTAAGTATTCTCAAAAGAAAAACATACCAGTAATGGTAATTAAAGCTCTCTAACTTCTCACCTTGAAGTAGGGTGGGTCTCCCCTGCCCTATTTAGGTTTTCTAAGTTGGGATTCAAGGATCCTAATCTCATTAGCATTCATATCAAGATACTCACCCTGATTAAGTGAGGCAGCACCTCCTACTAAACTAGGTATAAATATTCGTTTAAGACTTTCTGGGTCCAACATATCGCGTTTACGTATTTCTTCTTCACCAAATTTAGGAATATCTTCTACTGGAAAGTTACTCTTACGAGCTTGTTTAAGAAGTTTATCAATTGCTTTTTCATATTTTTTATCACTACCCCACTCAAGATTTATTCTATCTTCAGGACTTATAGTTTTAATATTACTCTGATTAACTTCAAAATCACTTAATTGAACTGCCTTTTGCTTTAAATCTGCTTTTTGCATTACTGTAGGAACAGTACGATTAAACTCTTGTTCAGTTAAAAGTAGGGCCCCTTGAGCACCTCTAGCCTCTGTTTCACCATGCATTAAGAAATAATTTTTATATTTTATTCTTTTTATCTCTAATAATAAAGAGTCCTTTGTTAATTTAGGAGCAATCTTTAATAAGTCTTCATAGTCTGCTTTACTAATGAATTCTCTTTCTGGGCTTGAACCACCACTAACTGCTACCTTACTAAACTTTTGTGAAGCATGAGTAAGTTCATGATGTAGAGTACTTAAAGACTCTTGTACAAAAGTATCAAAAGAATTAACATCTAAATAGTCATGAGGAATTTCTAATTCTATTCCAAAATCTTTTATTTTTTTACTACCTGGAGTAGATATAAAACTACCATCTATAAGACTTGCAGATGATTTGTCAGCAGCAGAGATATTTTTATTTACTGTAATCCTAATAGGAATATCTTTAAATTTAGGAAAGGATTTATATAAATTAGGGCTATCTAAAAATTCTGAAAGTTTAAACTTAGCCATATCCATACCAGTTTTAATACCTTCTGATACCATTCGTATAGTATCTATATTAAAAGAGTTATTACCGTCATAATCATATTGACGAAGTATCCCATCAAAACCTCTATAGGTTTTAAAGTTCTTCCAAAGAAGAGCATCAGACATATTCTTTTCATTCTTTAAGAAACCATCTACTTGAGAAGAATTTAAATTATCAGTTTTTACAATATAAGATCTAGGATCTGGAAGTAACTTACCTAAAAATCCACTACCTGTTTCAATCTGTCTAGCCCCTTCCATTAAAGCAGACTTACCTAATTTAGTAGGTAATCCAGTACCAATAATATCTAAAGGAGATAGAACAGGTTCTTCTAAAGCTGGTTCTTGTATTGCTTCTTTTGGGAATTGTTTAGCCATTGGAGTACCTTCTACTACCTGTGAAGGTTCTTTCTTAGGCTGGACACCAACAGCCCACTCAAGGGTGTTAGCAAAGGTATAAGGGGTACCAGGGACAGCTGAATCTGCTTTAGCTGCCTCTGTACCAAATGCTTCTTTTAAGACTTGGTCAAACTCAAACTTCATAGTATAGAAACTATGTAATCTTTAGTTTCTGGAGGAAGCTTAGTAAACCAAGATTCACCATGTTTTTTAACTGTAGATTTAACTTTATCTGGACCCCAATTGTAAGCAGCTAATGCTTTTGCTGCATCACCATTGAACTCATTTAACATTGCCATAAAGTAGTCACGGCCAAATCGTTTATACTCAGCTTCTGTTTGATTTTGTAATGGTCTTACTCCATAACCAGGATCTACTCCAGTTGCTGGCATTACTTGTGTAATACCTTTAGCTCCCCTAGGAGACTCTACTAATTGACGAGTAGTTGGATTAACATGTAATCCTTTAGACTCTTTTTCTATTAATCTAGTAACTATTTGATCTACTTCACCAGCATTTGCCTGTGAAATAATTTTAGGAACAAAGGCAGTACTAATTAAATCTGCTTTTTTATTTGCACCACCTCCAGGAGTGGATGCGAAGTTATTAAGAGTATTCCCAGGAGAATACATTTTAGCTTGATCATTATGTAGTTGTTTAGCAAAAGCGTCTGCCTCCTCAACAGTTTTAAATTTACCTAGATGTTTTCCAGTATCTAGATAAGATTTAATAGCTTCGTTACTAGTCATAATTCTGCCATCATCTGAAACTGTGGGTATAACAATTTGCTTCCCATCAATTCCAACTGATATGCTTCTGACTGTGCTTATGGTACCATCGGCATTATTCACCACTGGTCTTTTTGTGAGGTCTATATTACCCTCTTCAACTGGTTTAACTCTCATTGATAATTCGCTAACGTTCTTAGTAAAGATATCTTTATAGTATCTATCATAGAATTCATTAGATATTTCATTAGTGCCTTTACCATTTAAGGTAGCATAGGCTTTTAATGATGTATTAATACGTGCAATGTACTTAGTATTAAACTCTTCTGATCCACCTGTAGAGATTAAAGTACCATCAAAGTTCTGACTGATACGAACCTTTTCATCAGGATTAGCTACTCTATACTTCATAAAACTATTGTGTACAGCCATGTTATAATCGTCAACACCTTTTAAGAGTTGCGATCCTTGATATGGATCAATATATTTAGCTGCTTCTTTAAACTTAGGATCACCTATTTGTTTAAATACTTCTTCCATAGCACCAAATTGTTTCTTCTGTTGTACTTGTCTATCTTTAGTAGATAAGAAATCAGAGTCAAAATTAATATAAGCAATGTAGTTATCTAAAGATTGTTTAAATACAGGAACAACAGTAGGATCACCTTTACTAATATTATTAGCTGATGAGTTTAAATAACCACCATTAATAGAAAGTTTCTCACCATTTTGAAGAGTAATAGTACCTTTTTGGAATACATTATCAATAGTTCCTTGATCTTTAGCACCTGCCTGACCTTTTTGCATCTTTGATAAAATACCAGTAACAGTTAGATTACCATAATTAATTAAATCATTTTCTAATTTAGGATTAAGATTAAACTTATTAAGGTAAGGAGCTAAGTCACTTAAAGATTTAGTATATACAGGATCAATACCCATATTGCGTAATTCTAATTCAGATAATTTAGTATTAATTTTAGAATTAGTTTCAAGAATATCAGCAAAGTTTTTACCAGTAGAATCATTCTTTAATGATGTTACAACACCATCAATTTGTTTACTAAGAAAGTCAGAAGCTTCTTTAATTTCTGGTTTATTATAAAATCTACCAAACTGAGTAGCAAAATTTTGCTTCTGTTGGTTAGCAAGGAGATCAAGAGTAAGCATCTTTTTATCAAGAGACATACTTGGATCTTTCATTAGAGTATTAAATTCAGATAAAGAAGTTCTATAAGAACTATTAACTACAGACCAATGAATATTACTATTTACAATTTCTTGTAATTCAGCCTCACTTACATTCTTTTTGTTTGCAGCAAGATTTTTAACAACTTCAGCAGCCCGTGCATCTTTCATTGCAACAGTAACTTCTCTCTCTAAAGCAGCATAGTCGTCATACTCACGACCATTTGCATCTTTAACTTTAGGAGCTTTGATAAAGAATTTCTCACCAAGTTCTCTTAGATTACGTCTTTGTTCTTCTTGAGATTGACGTTGCTCTTCATATATTTTATTATCTAATTTAAGAGTTTGTTGAATATTATTAAGATCTAGAGTTTGTTGAGCTGTAGATAAAATCTCTTTAGTATATGCTGGATTTTTAGAAACAGCTTCACGAGTTATTTGATTAACACGTTGACTAAATTCATAATCTGTAATCCTACGTTGATCTTTAGCATTCTGTAAAAAGTCTACTTTGTCATTGATACTCTTAACAAGTCCAGGAATCTCAGTATCCTTAGTAGTTGGATCATTTAATTTAGCTTGAGTAGTTTTAATATCAAATTCATTTTGAGCTAAGAATGTAGGACTCTGCTTTTTGTAGTCTTCAATATTCTTTTTAATATCCTCTTCAACTGCTGAAGTAGTTCCTACTTTAGCTATTTCATTAACTCCTTCTGCAAATAATCCTACAGTTCCTGCTAAATTAGATAGATCATTTGAAATCATTCCAGATTTATCAGAAATGGGATTAGCCTGATAGCTAGGTAAAGACATTGTTTGTGAAAATTTTTCTTGTGCCATTATGGATTTTCCCTTCCGTGGATTATATTAAGTAATTTGAATGTTGACTCATTCTTCTTATCTTTTAAAGCGTTTTCTAGTTTTTGATTGTTTTCATTGTACTGACCATTCATCTTAGTCCATGTGTATTCAATTAAACTCTTCTTTAAGGATTTTCTAGACTCTTTATCTAGTTCCCAAATTTGATCCCTAACTTCTTTAATCTTATCTTTATCCCAATTAGTTCCATCATCATCTTGTAGAGTAGCCATAAAGCTATTAACGATTTCACGTTTTTTAAGTTCTAAATTAGGATCATTCTTTAAAGCAGGATCTGATATAATTTTAACAAGTTCTTTATGGATATTCTCAGCCATACTTCTAACTTCAGTAGTTCTATCTCGTTTAGTACCAGCTGCGGCCCATATATCTTGTTCTTTAGTAGTAGTAAAACCAACCATTTGAGCATATGCTTCTGCACGAGTAGACTCTAGACCAAGCGGTTTACCTTGTTTAGAGATCTTATCATTGATAGCTAACATAACTTGAGCTTTAGCATAGTTATCCATGCCTGAAGCAAAACGAGAAGCCTCTAAAATAACACGACTAAAGTTCTGATCTGTAATATCTTTAGTAACTAACCATGAGTTAAGAGTATTAATAGTATCAGGAATACGTCCAATAGCTGATAATGATGGGAATCTAAAGCCACTAGTCTCACCATTCATTATTTTAACAATTTCTACAGCTAAGTCAATATAAGGAATACCTAAACCAGACTCACCATAAGGATTTAAATCTTTAGAAAAGTTAATTTGTGGATCAATATCATCTCCAGCCATAGCTTTAAATACAGTATTAAATGCTCTGTCGTAAAGACCTTTTCTAATCTCTTCGTTGAATTTAATAACATCAGGATCTTGAGAAGAAGCTAAAGAATCCATTAATAGTTTACCACCTATTACACCATAGGCACCCCAAAGTAATCCTCTAGCCGCCAGAAGTCTAGCTCTATCTCCTCTAGAAAGAATACTTCCACCCTCTTGAAAACCAAGTAGAAATTGTTTTTGTGTAATTGCAGCGAACTGCATTAAGAATGATAAAGCACCACGTTGGTATGGTAATGCCCCTGCTCTACTCATTGAACCTGATAGTCTCCAGGCTTCATATGAGATAGCCTCACGAGCTGCAGGAGTATCCCAATTCTTGCCAGGATTCTGTTCTTTCCAAAAATCCTTAGCTTGTAACCACATAAAGAGTCTATTTGATAGCTCAGCTGCATCAAAGCCAACTGCTCTAGCTAATTTAGTAACTGCCTTAGGACCAGCAGTAGCATCGTTTAAGAGTTTTTCAGATCTAGTTTCTACTAAACCTCTAGTAGAATCAGTTAAAATTTGGTTTACTAATAAGTTTTGATCAACTGACTCAAGTAATCCTGACTCCCTAATAGCTGTTACTGTAGCATCAAACTCTTCTCTACCCATAATTTTACTAACAGAATCATGAGCAAACTTTCTAATAGGGCCTTTATAAGGCTTAAGCATAGCTGCGTCTTCTAATACAGCTACTCTAGTTGCTAACATTAAAGCTAAGTTCTTAGAACCTTTAATAGGATTAGCTACTACCATTTCAAAGATAGGTTGTGTTTGCACAAACCATTGTCTTGGTACATTGTATGTAATAAAGAATAAAGAAGCTATTCTTTTAGGAGCATTGATAACCATGTTCTTGTTACCCATTTCTCTCAATATATTTCCTGGAATCTTATACTTTTCTAATACATCAGCAAGGCCATGGAAGGCACTAGGAAGATTATCACTCCAGTCACCAAATGAAGTAATTGAACTATAATATTCATACTCAGCCCGTGCTTGATCAAACTTACGTTTAGTCACAGCATCCATTGCTCTAGGTAATGGTTCAATTAAATCTATTCTAGAAGGAAACTCACCAGCGTTTAGTCTAGGCAAAAACTCTTTATAGCGTTTAACAAAATAACCTTCAAATACATCTTTATAAGACCTAGCAGCATCTAATCTAGCAACACTTTGTGATGTCTTAATAAGAGCTGTAAGGGCATCTTCTACCCTAGCTGGACCATGTAGTGATGGTAATCGTTCACCCCTACGCATAGCGTTGCGTACAACGTCACCATGTACTTCGTAGAGGCTTATATTATTACTAATAGAATCTTCTTTAGCTTCACGAGATCTTACTTCATGATCTGGATATCGTTTTTCAAACTCTACTCTTAAAGCTTCAGCCTCATATTTAGTTTTAGCAGCTCCAACAGTTCTTAAGTAGTTCTCAAGTTTAGTTTTATCTAAGATATTATAACCATTAACTGTCAGACTCTTTGGAACAATATCAATAAAGAAATGTTCTTTGTAGAGAATAGGTGAATATCCTGGCACGCGTCTAATAACTCGTTGTGGTAAGATGTCAAGCTTAACTCTATTACCAACTAGACCATACTCATATACTTCACCTGTTCTAGAATCAGTAAGATTTTTTTCTAGTTGAACTAGTTGTCTACCACCAATATTAAAGGTACCTTTTTCTGGAGGTCTAGAAGTATCAAGCTCAAATTCAATAGGTAACTCTAACTCTAGATCCCATACTGTTCTAGGTTTAAGAGAACCCTCAGATACTAATGGGAAGTCTACTCTAGCACCCCCTACATATTTACCATCTCTATAAAGACCTTTATCAAAGCCTTTTTGAATCATTTCATTTCTACGAGCTCTATCAGTAAGAGCTAGATCAAAGTAATTAATTTGTCTCCAGTAAACTTGTTTTTCAAATAAGGAATCAATCTCTTTAGAAGATAACTTAGGGAATTTATTAGTAAGTTCATTTTTACTAAATAATTCTATCCCTTTTTCTTGAGCTTCAAATACTAAAGTAGATAGTTCAGTTTTAAGTTTACCATCCCCTAATTTAGTTTTAATGATCCCTAAAGTTTGTGCTGATAGGTAAGAAGCTCTTTCAGAAGCTCTAGCTATACCTTGTTCAATCCAAGGTGCAAACCTACCACTAGGAGTAATCCATTTACCCCATTTGCTTAATGCTATACCAGTAACATCAAACTTTTTACCAAAGTCAAATACCGTTCTTACAGAGTCAGCACCATTAAGAATACCATCTAAAAGATCATACTCTTTTCTGTATTCCCACTCTACTGCAAATTGTTTATTATCTAAATCGGCTGTTTCAAACTTAGATTCTTCTAACAAAGATAAAGGAGTATACTTTTGACCAGTAAGTCTATCAGTAATATATACTGAGCCTTTATCTTCTTCAGGAAGTCTATTTATTAAAGCTTTAAGATTCTCATAGGCACTAATAACAGCAGTTCTAGAGTTATATAGGTAATTCTTATCACGACCAAAGACTGCTTTAAATTCAAATATGTTATCAGCAATATTAACTCGTGAGTTAGATTGCATATAGGTAGGGGCGGAACTCTCGTTAATGATTTGGTTTACTGCTGAAATGTCTTTAGTTCGTTGCTCTACATCAATTACATTAGCATCAAATAGAGTTTGGTCTAGCGTAGTTTCTAGTTTCTTATTAAGATCAATGATATCTTGATGTAAAGAAGGATTATTACGAACATCTGGGAAGTTTTGAACTGTCTTAGGCATTACATATTTATGAATAAGGACTCCAGGTTCAGCACCTAAAGCACTAGAAGTTTGACCAGAGGAGTCAATAATAGCCGCTTTAATAAGTTCTGAAGCAACCGCAGGGTTAGCTTCTACTGTGTTATCAATAGGACTATCAGGACGAACATCTATAGTTTCTATCTGTAAAGTAATTTGTGGTTCTTTAAATTTATCTTTAAGTTTATTTGTAAGTGCTTTAGCACCCTTGAATAAAGGACCACCAAATATCATAGCAGCATCAGTAAGAACTTGTACTTGTCCAGGTTTAGTAAGGCCTGCTTCAACACTCTTTTGATCTAACTTCTGTACAACAGTACCAAAGCCTCCCATAATATTATTAATTACAGAACCTTCATACTCATTTTTAACTTCTTCAAATTGTTTTTCAATACCTAACTTTTTGACAATAGTTTCTAAACGCCAATCAGTCCAAGAAACATAAGGGTCTTTAGTAGCCCACTCCTCACCATTAGCAATAGCAGTCTGCCAATCTAAACTCTCTTTATCTAAAGCTTGTCTAGTTAAACTACCAAAAGCATGACCTCTAGACTCTAAGAAATTAGGAAGGCTACTAATAAGATTAACTAATCCTAAAAGTTCACCACCTGCATCCTTAGCAATTTGACTAGGAGCTAATGTCTTTTTCCAATCAATAGAATGATCAGGTTTTCTAATAACAAGTCCAGGAGTTAACCCTTCCCATACATTAGTAGTTCCTTCAATTAAAGAATCAATAAAACTTTCTTTACTGTAATCATCTTTTCTAGTTTGAACATCTGCCATCTTAGCAGGTACAAGGTTTACATTAGTATCTTGTGAAGAATCATCTAAATGAGTTTCCCCTTTAGTAATAGAAGCTATCCTTTGTACATATTTATCTTTTAAGTTTGTAGAGATATACCCTGAAGTTGCATAGGTTGAAAGAATATTTATTTTTTGTTCTCTAGGTATAGCTTGATCATTAATGAGTCCTAGAACAGCCTCTTTATTTGAGGAAGACTGTTCAGTAGACCACATCTTTTTAGCATCTTCTAAAGATTGAGAATATCCCTGCTGAGTTAATTCACCATACATTTTAGTATAGTCATTAACTGGGTCTTGACTATAAGAACCAGAGGCATAGAAAGCTTCATCATTAGCTTGTATTTCAGGTACAGCTTTTGCAGTAACTTCTATTGAGGGTAATTCAAAATCTTCAGAAAATTCCATTAATTTATCCTAGGTTCCTAGAGTTTTTATTGCTTTAAAACCACCAGCATAATCAAATATACTTCCAGAAACTTTACCTATATCTGACCAACCTTTAGCCTCACCCATTGCATTATAGTAATCTGTACCCGCTTGACCAATAGCTCTACCATAACCAGCTTGTGTATCAATAGCATTAACATTACTAGCTTGTTGAGTTGTTACAGCACCAATAGCACCAACTGAAGAAGAGGTACCTGTTGGACCTAAACCAGCACCAGCTGTATCAGTAATAATTTGAGAACGTCTAATTCTACCTTCTCTTAATTGAGCAACTCTTTGACGCTGGGCATTTACATCATTAAGTCTATTTTGTAAATCTGCTTGACGGGAAGTTGCTTCTGCAGCTTGCCCTGTTGCTTTCTTTTGTTGAAAATAACTAGCTACTTGCATAACTCCACTTGCTATTGCCATATAAGGAGCTGCGGCAGTAACAAAAGCAGTAACAGCAGCTACTGCAGGAGCATATCCAATTTTTCTTACATTCTTATGTTTCATATTATAACTCCAATTTTAAAATATACATATAATTATCTTCTACCTGTGCCATAAAGCCAGTATCTTTAAATCCCCAAAATTTATTAAACTTAACTTCTTTCTCTGACTTACATAAACTATGTAATTCTGTAATCCCTGATGCTACTAAATTCTTTTTAATAATCTTCCAGATTTCTCTATATCTTCTACACTCAGCTAAATTCCACTTTTTAAATTCTATATGCATAATAGTTTTTTTTAAAAAGGGTTCATAACTCAAACCTAAGTAACCATTATCATCTTCCTGATAAATTATCTTTAATGCTGAATCAATCATTAAGGCTTACTTGTAGCTGTAGCTGTAACTCCCCAACCAAGTATATCCATAGCTTTACCGGCTACTGATTGTATTTTTAAACTAAGACACTTACCAGAACCTCTTAATTTATTTTTAGTTACAATAACACTATCACCATAATCAAAAGGATCACTTACTCCTGTAGGAATATAATTTCTTAGCAATCTATATGCTTGAAATTGATCTCCCCACTTACCACTATTAGCTGAGTCAGCCCAATTCCATTGTGATTGTACTAAACAAGAAGATTGATTACTTAGTATTAAGTCAGTTCCATCTAATTCATACCCATCCTCTGTTCGATTAAAATAAAAAAAGATATAAGGAATTTGTTTTTTTCTCATAATATCTCCAAACAGTTCATACCCTGTTACAAGATAACTAGAAAAATCAGCTCCAGTTCCAGAACCTGCTGTTTCCCAATCAGTATAACTTGAATTATTAAGTTTTGATACTGTAAATGAAGTCCCTGTAATAGTTAAATAACTAAACTGTGAACTCTCACTTGATATAATATCTTCTGTAATAACTACAGTAACAGAACTAGAGTTTACTACTTCATCGGATCCAGCCACAACAGTTGCATCTGCTTCAGCTAAAGAATATCCAGGAATTTCTATATAGTCTGCAATATAAGGAGAGTTACTTGCTAAACTTGAAAATGAATTTGTATAAAATGCTTGTATTGTAAGATCTAATACTAACTCTTTATTATACTTATTTACATAGTTAGCTGTAGTATAGGTGTCACTATCATTATATAACCAACGAACTCTGTTTTCTTTTTCATCATAGAAACCCTTACAATAGTTTTTACCTACTGTAGGAATATCTAAGAATAATGATTGAATTGTAGTTAATGATATAGATTTAGCAGTAAATCTTCCTGATGCAGGATCTGGAGTAAGTAAATAAATACCGGCTTTAGACCAATAAACAAAGTTACCATTAACGTTTACAATTGATTTAGCATTCTTAACACCATTAGTTGATACTTTACTTGTTTGAAAAGACGTAGCAATAAAGCCACCAGTATCTCCATAGACTTCCCATACGCCATTATCTGCAAAAACTAATAGTGATCCCTGACTAGATACAATCTTAACAATCTGAGTTGCCTCAGGAATCTGAACAGTACCTCCATCAATAGTAATTAGATCATTAATATTGCCATCTGTTGGATCAGCTTCTTGATAACAAATACCTAGTTTATCATCACTAGTTACAACTGTAGTAAAGAATACATATCCACTGTAGTTAGGTGATCTAGAATCTCCACCAGTAATAGAAGAGTTAACACCTGAATAGAATATTCGGCCTGCATAAGAGGCTACTGTAGAGAAAGCTCCTTGCTCTTGATCTGTTGGTAAACCAGACACTCCTGAATTACTTATTCGTTCTGATCCACGATTAAAAGCATCAAGAACATAACTACCTTTAGCAACTTGGTAATTAGATGTAGAGTTTCTTTCTAGTGTATCTCCATCATACTTTTCAAAGTCCCCTGAAGATGGATTAGTAACTTTCCCCGTTATCCAGGCATCTGCATTACTAGGATAGACTGTTAATTGAGTATAAGTCCTATCAATTGCATCAGCACCTGTTGTTGTCTGAATTGTTGGAGACCAACCTTGATTTCTTAAATTATATTTGTGTGCATTAGATAATGTAGAAGGACGATTATTAACAAGTAAGCCATCATCAACTCCCCAAATATCTCTAACTTCTACAATAATATCAGACTGTGTTACAGCATCTGTACTAGAGTTATAAGCTAATAAAATAGGATAAGTTAAATCTTCAGAAACAATAATAAGTTTATTATTAATAGTAGCTGTTTCAATTTCAGCATCACCAAGACCTGCTAGTGTAATTGAAGCGCCACCATTAAGAAGATTAGAACTAGGAGCAGTGGTTAGTAAATCAATAAACCAGAGTTTATTTAAAATACGAACAACCCCTATAGATACTGTCGTATCTCCTCCAGGGGTATCCCATTTATGAAAAGATTGTCTACCTGTTTGAATTGCTGCGGAAGTAAATCCTGTAGATGTAAGAGTATAACCACCTTCGTAGTTTACTCCTAGACGTCTAGATCTAGAACCATTACGATTAAGGACAAAGTTTTCTTCATCTATAGAAGCATTCTCAGGGAATGTAAGAGGACTTGCCTCAGTAACTAGTCCCTTGGTAAATGATCTATAGATCTTTTCATTACCTACAGCCATTACTATTCCTTAGTTTCAGATTTAACTTTTTTAGTTTCTTGTTTATCTAAATATTGATTAACTGCTGTTTGAGCATAAGTTTCATTAGTAAAAATACCACTAAGTTCTAAAGGAAGTTCTCCGCCAGTTGTAAATTGAATCTTATACTGAGCAGTACTCTTATCCCTTTGTATTTCTATATTTTTACCATTAGGAGTTGTGAATGTTTTCATTATTTGTTCATCTTCTTAAGTGTTTGTGCTAGACGTGCACGTTGACCCATTTTACCTGGTTTCTTAGCAGCTTTAGCTAACATACCAGCTGGAATTGTTTTACCTGCTTTTACCCCTAGGGCTTTTCTTAATGCTCCTGGTTTTTTTATTGCTTTTTGAATCCATTTTTCTGCCATTTTTTTTACCTTTCGAGTATTTTTCTGCATTAATAAATGCTGGAGTATTACTAGTTAACATTGACATTATTTACGTCCATAGTGAGGATAAGTAATACCATTTCTAATACGCCAAGCTTCTTGACTCATTTTACGTTTTTGAGATACAGATACTTGTTCTGCTTTAGGATTAGGCATTTGTTTAAGGGTAATAAAACAAGTTGACTTAGCTTCAGCAAGAAGATAAGTAAACATTTGAACTGGAAGATCAGGAGTAAAAGAGTCTGTTAATGTAAAGGCTACTGACTTTTTACCATGACACTGAGTATTGTTTGCAGTTAAATTAACTTCTTTAACAGAATCATAAGAATCAAATACTAAATTCTCATCATCAAATGAAGTAAAGTAAGAAGGTCCTCTATCATTATAAACATTTATTTTAATTCCAGTTGAATCACTTACCACTGTAATAAGAGGATTACTACTATCTCTATTATCAGTAATATGTAAGAATTCTTCAGGAGTTTTATATTCTATAACTTGATATAAATTTTTAGTTGCTCCTAACTCTTTATTATCATACTTGATCCATTTTAAATCTATAATGGAATCAGGTAAAGACATATGAGTAGGTCTTGCTACAGTACTAGTAGGTATTAATTGAAATAACTCATAAAGAAAAGGAAAGTCTTTTCCATCTATAATATTATAATAAGTAGACTTAACAATTTGAGCTACTTGAAGAGACTCAACACTATCATTAATAGAACTAACTTCATCTGAATCCATATCAGATAAAATATCTTGAACTATTTGAATTAAAGTCATACTAGCCATAATATTACTCCGTTAACCTTATTGCTATCATATTTGCTTCATCTACAGTAATAGCAGTAGCTGACGAAGTAGCATCTCCAGCAATATAAATAGAAAGAACTTGTGAAGCAGTAACTGTTAATAGAGCAGAGCCAGATACAAATAGAGTTTCAGCACCAGGATCTGTTTTATGTACATGTATTTTACGACCTGTTGGAGTACCATCTAATGCTAATTTAAAATTATAAGCAGTACCTGCTGCAAGAGCAGCTGTTGAAAAATTAGCCCAGAAGTCTACACGATATGTTCCTGCGTTAGCTAATGTCATTGTTCCATCAGCAGCAGTAGTAGTTACATTTTTTACTAACCCTTGAGTCCATGCTGTTCCAGGATCAAGTCTTGAATATGCGGAAGCGGCAGCTAATGTAAATGAAGTAGCTCCACTTGTAATATATAATTCACCATAAATCTTACCCATTGGGTATTGCCAAGTACCAGAGCCTGCTCCGTCTGCCTGATAAACTTTATTTACTAAAGCAGTAGCAGCTCCTTGAGGTTCTATGATTTTCCAAGTACCGGATCCAGCACCATCAGATACATAAACTTTATTGGCAGTAGCTGAGGCTACGCCTTTAGGTTCATGAAGATTAGCACCTGTAAGTAAACTATGTTGTATTGTCATTTAAATTCCTTAAGTAAAAAGAAGGGCCTTCAGGATGAAGACCCATCAATTTATATTACATCTTTCTAGTTCTCGTCAAGTACGTATTCAACAACAACACGTGCTTTACCAGCTGTTAGATCAGCAACAGTCGGAGTAACTACTAATTCACCAGCAGTAGATCCAATTGTAAAGCCTACTAAAGCACCAGCACCTGCATAAACAGCACCTGCTACAGCAATAGCAGTTTGTGTTAATGAAGCAGCTGTATGCAAACCATCAGCATCAATAGCACTATTAGCTGAAGTATAAAAACCAACATCTAAATCAGTAGTTCCAGAGGTTGATGCAAAAGCTACATCAACATAAAACTTAGATGAGACAATGGTTGCATTTGCAGGAATAACTTGTTGAAGGTTACTTGCAGTTGCAGATGGAAGATCATTATAACTAAAATCCCAAATTGCAGATTTAATTATACCGTTTTTGGTGCTTTGTTGGCCACCAAATTTACCATTTGTTGTTCTAACTCCGTAAGAGTTTAAAACAGCACGTTTTGAATCAAGTTCGAAACCCATGTTATTCTCCTAGTAAGTTAAAGTTGTTGTTAAAATAGTACCTAATGTATCTACACGTTGAGCACCTAAGCCAAAACGTGAAGTTACTTGATACTTGTCTGCTCTTTCTTCGTTGTCTCTCCAACCCTCAGTCTTAGGAGCGCGTCTCCAAGCATGCATGATTGGTTTAGTACTATCGTCAGAAACACACATAAAGAGATTGGCAACATCACCAACAGCAGCAGTTGTGTTTGCTAGACCATAAGAAGAGGCATTAAGAGCTTCTGTAGCAGTCTTTACAGGTAAAAAGTTTGAAGTCCAAATATCAAAACCAAAAATGTTGCGAACAAATTTGTGATCTTTAGCAAAACCTTCTGTAATAATACCTTCAAACATTGGATTGTTAGAAACATTCACAATATTTGTAAGACTGTTTAATGTTGCTTCAACAATTGGATCAACAATTGCAATACGGCCAGCAGCAGGAACATTTGCTTTATCAAACGCAAGCTTCATACCAATTAGATCTGATATACTCATAACCCTAGTAGTAACGCCAGAACCACCACCAATCCAACGGTGAGGACGACCATTTACTAAGTTTACGTTAGCATTAGTTTGAGCAGCATTAGCTACCGCTAAGAAACGTGATTCATGGTTTTCACCAAGAGCACGTGTTGATTCCATTGCACGCATAGACATTAAAGAATCTATTTGAGCACCATCTTCACGAAGATCATCAGACACTTTCCATGCATCACCAACATAATCAGTGATAGTAAGTGTAATATTTCCTGTGTCGATAGGATTAAAGTTTAGTGGTGTATCTTCTGCAGCATCTTGAATTGTTACCGTACCAACAGTTTTAATATTTAAAGTTGTACCAGAACCGAAGTCTGAAACATCTCTATATAAACCTTCTGGCAATAGGTAATCGTGTAAATTATCAAGAATAAACTGAGAATACTGCGTAGCCTCCACAAAGGCTGTTGTATTACTCGTTAATTGTGACATGTTATTTCCTTATTGTGATAAATTTAATTTTGCTTTTTCACCAGCAATTCTCCATGCATTGACTAAATCTTTAGTCGTTGCACCCTGTTTGACTCTAGCACTTAAAGCAGACGGATCTACTTTTTGATTTAAAGACTGAGTATTAATAGAGCTAGATGATTTAGATACAGGGGCTGTTTTAGCCTCTGCTAAACCTGCTAGTTTTAATACTACATTGGGAGAGCTAGCTGCCAAGCTATTTAGTTGTTGCTCACTAAGACCATTTTCTCTAGCTACAGATTTGTAGACAGTTTCAGCTTCAGTACCAAACTTCTCAGTAAACTTTGCAGCTACCTGGGAAGCATTAGTCTTAGCTAATCTTTGTCTTTCTTTAACTTCAAGAGTTTGATCAACTAGTTGCATTAATTTATCTTGATCGAATTCAACTCCTTGGAGGTTTTCCTTAGGTTGAACGCCAGACTTAATTTCATCTAGAAGCTCTTCTGTAGTTCTACGTTTCATGAGTTCTTCTTTTAAAGTAGCAAGTTCAGACTCGAGAGTTTGAATATGCTTCTGAGCATGAGGAACTGATTTTAACGCATCTTCTACTGATGAGTACTTCTTACCATCGCCTACTAATTCGGCAGCTTCTGTCGGAATCTGGAACTGAGGTTCTTGGTTATCTTGGTTTTGACCTTCGTTGGTACTAGGGTCGATTTGATTATTATCTTCAGACATTATTTTTCTCCTTTGTCAGGTATTAAAGACTGAAGCTTAAGAAATGCTTTTTGGAAACCTAATTGATAGGCTTGATATTCAGCCCAAGAAGGAAGAGAAAAATTCTCTTCGTCTATACATTTACGTCTAGACAATTCAACTTGGTCAGTGATATACGCTTTAAGTAAATCGAAAACTTCTTGTTTTGTTAAGCTTTTTGCTTTTTCAGATTTTAAATCCATAGGATAATTATAACATAGTTTTGACTAAAAGTCAAGTACTAATTACATTGCCGGTGGCATCTGATCTTGCATTTGAGGCTGCATCATACCCTCTTCGATAGGAGTAGCCTGTTCAAGTTGCATATCTTGTTGAACTTGGTTTACTAGTTTCTGAGTTTCAGCTTGTTCAAATATAGCAACATTATCTTTAATAAATTCATATTGCTCAAAGCCCATATACTCTTCCACCATTTTAGCAAGACGTTTAGCTGATACATGTGGAGCAATAACTTGTCCCATAGGACTATTAAAGACACCCAACATATTCTGTATTAGCTGTGCTCTTGCTGCGTAATGTCTAGCACCAATTGGACGAAGTTTACCCTTAGCTGTAATATCTTCTTTAGTAATAGATAGGAAGTTAGTAACTCCTAAATCGTCATCTATAACTCTAGATATTTCAGCAATATCAAGATTACGTCTAGCCATTTCTAGCATAGTGTTAAGAATGGGTTCAATAAACTCGATCTCAAACTTATTAATCTTGTGTTGGAATATACGTCCTGCTGCATTTTGTAATTGTTGAACTTCAAAGGCTGTCTTCTCACCAGGGCTACGGATACCCATAGCTTCTTTAGGAGCTCCTGCCATCTCTTCCATAATTGCTAGTAAAGCTGCAATCTCATTATTAACTTGGAAAGCCGCTGGATTAGGAGGTAGCATAGCTACTTCACCATCCTCAGGTATATGGATAACAGCTTGTGGACCCCATTCAAAAGGTTCTACATCACCTTTGATTGTCATAGGGGGATGGATAGTAAGATCCATAGCATCAGCTTTAAGATTCTCTAAGTGGTCTACTCTATACTGCATACCAACTAAGTTATCTAATGGGCCCATACCATAAAGATTATCTGGTCTTTCTCTCCAACATACATGATGCTTAGTATCTTTACCTAGCCATGATGGATTCTCAAGATTACGAATAACATAGGAACGATCAATGATAGTAATAATTCTACGTTCTAGTAATTCCTCAGAACCTTCATCATAGATATCGCCCTCAAACTCTAAGATTTCTACTAAGTTAGATTGGTAGTATTCTTGTAAAGAACCAAAACCATCAACTAAAAAGCCTTCCGCTTTATTAATATCTTCTATTCTAAATGCTGAAATATTTTTACGAACATTAATAGCTTTTTCAAAAGCAGCTTCATCATACTTTAATTCTGGATGATACTTCATATCTTTCTTAAGTTCACCTATGGTTTTAACGTAACGAGTAAACTTAGGAGATTGCCTAAATGATTTAGCTGTAGGATTAAATATAATATCAAAAGGTGAAATACGATCTATCTTAGGACCTTGATATGTAGTTATTGTTTCTCCACTATATTGATCTACATGGTTCTCATTAACATAAACAACATCAGCAAAACAATTACCATAGTCAATATAATCATAAACTAGTTGTGAGACTGTTTCTCTAAAGCCAGACTCTCTACACTTAGTTTTCATGTAAGCTTCAATAGCTCTACGTTTATCATGAGTAGATGCCTCTAAATTATAACCTTCCCACTTCATCCAATTATCATTAGGAAATAAGGCATCCATGTAATTAGCATGAAGGTTATCTCTTATTTGAGTAAGTTTAGGAAGAGTAGTTTTATTCTTCCAAGGCAATTTACTATTAGTAGTTTTAGTAGTATCAGTAGCAAATAGATAGTTACGGAGTTCTCTCCATTCCATCTCTTTAACATTACGTTGAAGCCACCAAGTATTATAAAGACCTCCTAGCTGTCTAGCTAGATTGTCTCTGTTTAATAATTCTCTAAATTGAGCTACTTTCCCTGCCATATTTTTTCCTTAATAAGAAACGCCACCAAAGCGACTATGTGTTACAATATTGTTACCTATTGAAAATACCCCAACTCTTTGCTTGGGTATAGTTGCAATAGATAAGGCATTTGCTAATGCATCTTTAATATCATCATGCGGAGGATGAGCCATTGTTAACTCTTCTTCTAATGATTGACAATTACCACCTTTGTAATGCCAAATCTGTAAATTATCATATTTAGGTTCTAATACTGCAGCTATACGTTCGTATTTATCACCTAGAGATCTTGTTGGTCTAAACTCATCAATAGAGAGTGGTATACCATTTGGTTTAAGATAACTCTCTTTTAACTCTTTAACAATTGTTTGTTGTGCTATAGTAACCTCAGCCCTAATCTTTCTAAATCCCCACTTTTCCCAGGATTTTACAATATGCTCATAGTACTCTACAATTCTATCAGTTTTGAATCTATCAATATCAAGTACATAGTAATTACCTTGGTGGTCAACACCTATTGTAACTAAAGCGGTATAGTCAGCTTTTTTACGAAGAGAAAAAGCAAAGTCAATAGCAGCATAAATATTAAGCTTCCTATCTCTAATATACCAATCTCCTTCTTTATTCTGAAGTATAGCCTTATCAAAATATTGAAACTTATCTGCACTAATTCTTGTAGTGTCTTCACTATTTGGGTTATTATAGTATTGAGCATAAAATTGGGTAGTGTCAATGTACTTAGCTTTAATACGAGCTAGCTCTTTATCATCAAATCCAAATCGTTTACCATCTGCTCGTGTTTGTTTAGGCCAAAGGAACTCACCCTCAGTCTCAACCACTCTTTGAAATAACTCATATACCTCTTCTTCAGAAGTTATATCACCATCATCACCATAGATAGTCTCTTTCATTCCTATCATGGTATCATATATGTCTTTTGGATGGTATCTAGTACCTACAACCCATTCTCTAGCGCCCGGATTTTCAATGGAAGCAAGTTGAGAGTAAGCAGATTCAACTTTCTCACGACCATCAGCTGTATAAGCGTTACTAGGAACAACAATATCGTCAAGAACCACAACGTCAGCATGAAAACCTGTGGTATTAGATGTAAGGCCAACAGCTTTGCAAGTCGCATCTCGAATCCCTTCTAATTTACGTTGAGGATGGTCTACTGCAATCTCAGATACAGCCCACTTTTCTCGTTTACCTTCTTCTATATTGATCATCTCTGGCCAATATCTACGGTAAATAGGACTATCAATAATCTGTTTAATAGCGTATAATTGTTTTTCAGCTAAGTCAGCAGTAGCTGATACATATAGAATTGTAGTCTCAGGGTATCTGGTAATCCACCAGGCTGTTCTATAAGCAACTAGTTTACTCTTCATGTGTCCACGAGGAAGAAGAACTAATTGATTGTTCTTACCTTCTGAACGAGTCCACCATTGTATTAACTCTTCATGTACAGCACCTAACATTAAGTGGGGTGCTACGAGTTTAATAAAAACTGATAAATCGTTTTCAGCGGACTCTTTAATTAAGTCTACTTTATCTTTCATTATTTCTTATTTTTATTTCTAGCAGAAATTGCCCTTGCTTTAGATTTAGCATCAGCTTTAGAGGATGCTCCCCAAGCTTTAAGAGATAACAATAACCTAGTGGGTTCTCCATTAGGTTTACGTTCTGGTCCAGGCATACCACCCATACGAGCTAAGAAAGATGCTCTACGTGGATTATCACCAGCTTTAACAGGAGCTTTTAAAGTACCTCCTGTATAACTAGCTCTTCCTTTAGCATTTAATCCACCTTTAGGATTCTTGCCTTCTTTTCTTGTCCATGCTGGAGTACTCATTTTTTCTTAACCTCTTTAGAATGAACTAACTTTTTAGTAACCATTCTTTTTAGGTTTTTTCATAGGTTTTGCAGGAGCTTTCTTTTTCATTGGCATTTTCATTTTCATTTTATATTCCTTTTTTTAGTTAAAGTTTTTAGTTCCACTACTATCTATAATTAACGTTTGTTTACGAGGTTTATAACCCTCTTCACAAAAGCTAATATGAATCCAACGATCAAACTCCAAGATAACTTGGTCATACTTAATATCGCTAGATACAATCTTTTTAATAATGTCTTTAGGTGATCCAAAGGCTGGACAGATAAAATCTGCCGCCAATCCTTTTGTGTGTTGACTTGCCGGTTTGCTTCCAAGTAATGAGTTAACCATAAGAGAACGATAACCACTATTAATAGTAATAGGTTTGCCAAGTAGCTTTCTGACATCCTCTAACCCTTCTGCTAAAGATTTTAAATTACTAATAATTAAAGGACTAGATGGAATATTATCTATTCCATGTCTTGCTGCTATATCTGATGCTATTAACTCTTCAAGAGTAAAGTGTTCTGTTAGCT
>Ga0209086_10000279_pt1 | contig 44335 bp, 29 predicted proteins | sample M_130207_XF_Meta_FD_187312 | JGI IMG/M metagenome (GOLD analysis project Ga0209086, IMG submission 187312) | Freshwater microbial communities from Lake Montjoie, Canada to study carbon cycling - M_130207_XF_MetaG (SPAdes) (version 2) | ecosystem: Environmental > Aquatic > Freshwater > Lake... | reverse complement strand
GCCCCAACACGCAAAAAGCCTTGACGGATGCCGATCACTAATTCACACTGAGAAAGCCCTGCGTTGCTTGCCTCCGAACTGATCGGCATCAGATCGGATTGACTGATCGGCATCATCGGAATGCGCACGCCCAGGCTGGCGTGAAAGTGCCCGCCCGTATGGCCCGAAAACTCGATCTATCTGAAACGGCGGGAGATAATCCCTGGCGTCGTCGACAAGGAGACGACCCGATGTCAAAATGCCTGGACCCGTTCCGCTTTCTGCTGATCTCTCTGGCGGTCTGGATGAAGCAGCAGTGGCCGACCTCACCCGCCCGATCAAGCCGCGTAGTCATGACCGCAGCCACGCTGGTATCAGTCATGAACGGCTGGCACGCCGGAGGTATGCGCCGTGTACACGATTGTGGCGTCTCCTGTTTGATCCGTGGAGTTTCCGGGGCACTCGCCGGCTCGCAAATCCCGAAGTTTCGGACGGAGATGTAACCCTTGGTTGAACTTGGGATTCGGCGGATCGGGTTTTCGGGCCATACGGGGTGGAGTTTGAGGATTGCTGGAGTCGGCGTGTGCAAGTAGTCTTGGACGGGGTTGAACTTCCGTTGATTTCACTCCCAGACCTCAAGACCAATAAACTTGCGTCGGGACGTCCGAAGGATCTGGTCGATCTGAACGAGCTAGAAGTAGATTTTGAGGCCTAGCTGCATGACGCGGGCGGGGGCGGAACTGGAAATGACTCCGGCCAGGGCGTTGCCGATGCTGGAATTGGGCGTCGTGAAGTTGGCTCGGTTAAAGGCGTTGAACATCTCCCAGCGGAACTGAACGCGTTTGGATTCTCCGAAAGGGAACTCGCGTTGGAGACCGAAATCGACGTTGACGTTGCCAGGACCGACGAGGATGCCGCGGCCGGCGTTGCCGTAGCTAAATTGGGCGGGGCTGGCCCAGGCGGTTAGATCGAACCAACGGTCGATGGTCCGTTCAGCGTTAGGGAGGTTGCCGTTCTTGAGGCGGTTGGGGCGGTCTCCGCCGCCGCCGGCGGAGTTGGAAACGCCGGCGGCGGAGGTGGCGGTGAACTTTTCGCCGGTCGACATCGTCCAGATGCCGGTGATGTTCCAGTTCCCGATGATGTGACTCCAGGGGCCGCTCGAAACGAACTGGCGTCCTTTCCCAAACGGGAGTTCCCAGTTGTGGTTGACGACGGCGATGTGGTTGCGGTCTTCGGGCATGGGGCCCCATTCGCAAGCGGTGCAGCGGCTATCCTGCGGGGCTCCGTTGCCGCCTCCGTTGATGTTCGTTCCGTTGGCCATGTATTTTGAATAAGTGTAGGCGAGAGACGCCGTGAAGCCTTTACTGAGTCGTTTTTCGACGCGCGCCTGGAGGGAGTGATACTTAGCGGAGGCGTAGTTAGTTCTGTAGGTTAGGTTGACGATGTTCGGATTGATGGAGAAGAAGGGACGGCGGGGATTCTGGGCTCCGGCACCGGGGACGGATTGGTTGATATTGACGTTAGAGACTAGGCCAATGGTGCGGGTGCCGATGTAGGCGATGTCGATGAGGGTTTGGGCGAAGATTTCTCGCTGGACGCCGAGGCTCCACTGCATGACTTTGGTGGATTGGAGGTTGTAGTCCCAGACGTTGGGGCTGCCGGAAGAGAGTTGGACGGTGTCTTTGGGATCGAGGGGGACGGCGGCGGGGATGCCGTCGGAGAGGCGGCGGGGCGGGGCTCCGTTCTGGTCAGTCGCGATGACTTGGGAGAAGAAGAAGGGGAGGTTCTTATAAAGCTGTCCGCCGCCTTGGCCGGCTTCGACGAAGGAGATGCCGAAGCCGCTGCGGAGGACGGTTTTGCGGTCCTTCGTGAGCATGTAGGTGAGTCCGGTGCGGGGGGCGTAGTTGTTCCGATCAAGCTTGCGGAGGCGGCGTTGGGCTCCGCTGCCGGAAGCGATTTCCAGCTTGGCGGTGTCGAGGTTGAAGTTTGACCAGCGGTTGTGGACTTCGTAGGGTGGAGCCTGGATATCGTAGCGGAGGCCGAGGCTAATTGTAAGGCGGGGGTTGACGCGCCAGGTGTCGTCGACGAAGGCGCCCATGTTCCAGAAGCGCATGCCGAAGGTGCCGACGAGGATGTTGCGATTGATGGCGCTGGTGGCGCCGAGGGCGAAGTCGGAGAGGGCGGTGGCGGTGGTGGTTGCATTCACTTGGCGGGTGAATTGGCCGTTGAAGGAGAAGTCGCCGCGGGTGGGGAAGGCGGAGAAGCCGTTGAAGCGATGGCGGACATAGACGCCGCCGGCTTTGAGGGTGTGGTTGCCACGGGTCCAGGTCATGACGTTTTCGTATTGAAACGAGGTAGTGCGACTGACTTCGGGGTAAGTGGAGTTATCGCCGAGGCCGGAGAAGCCGGTGATGGATATGGACGGGAGGCCTCCGGACTTATCGTTGGTATTGACGCCGGGGATACCGAGGGCGGTGGCGGTGGAGAAGGGGTTGCCTAGGGGTTCGATGTTTTGGTTCCAGCGGACGACGCCGAGGCGGGTTTCGTTGATGAGGGATGGGGTGAAGACTTTGACGTAGTTGAAAGTCCCGCTTTGGTTGCGGAGGGGGGTGTCGGTGGCGGTGTAGGTGCCGTCCGCGGCGAGGTAGGGATTTTTGTCGACGCCGGAGCCGGAGCGGACGGGGATGAAGCCGGGGATGACGAGGCTGGTATTGTCCCAGGAGTATTTGAAGAAGAGGCGGTCGGAGGAGCCGATGTTCTGGTCGAGGCGGACGTCGAACTGGTCAGTGGATTGGCGTTGGGTGGGGTTGTAGGCGAAGTTGCGATTGGCGGCGGGGGAGGTGGGGTCGGGGAGTAGGGCGAAGAGTTTGGCGGAGGCGGGGTCGAGGCGGGAGCGGGGAATTTGGTTGGCGGGGAAGGGGGTGCGGAGTGTGCCGGAAAGGGTGGTGGGGTCGAAGATCTGGGTGCCGAGGGCGGCGAAGTTGCCGGTCGAGACCATGTCGCGTTGGGGCAGAGTGGCGATGGTGGAGATGCTGGAGCGGGGTTGGGCGACGCGGATGCCCTGGTAGTCTGCGAAGAAGAACGTACGGTCTTTGCGGATGGGGCCGCCGAGGGTGCCGCCGAACTCGTTGCGGCGGAAGGCGGGTTTGGCGACGCCGAGGCGGTTGTTGAAGAACTGGTTAGCGTCGAGGGCGGAGTTGCGGAGGAATTCGTAGGCGCTGGCGCGGTAGCGGTTGGAGCCGGAGCGGGTTTGGACGATGGTGACGGCGCCGGCGGCGATGCCGTATTCGGCGGAGTAGTTGGAGGTGAGGACGCGCATTTCCTGGATGGAGTCGACGGTGGGGACCATGATGAGGGTGCTGAGCCAGAGGTTCCGGTTGACCATGCCGTCAATGAAGTACGAATTGTTTTGGGGGCTGGAGCCGTTGACGGAGATGTTGGTGTCGCCGCGCATGGCGTAGGGCGATGTCGTGAGATTGCCGGCGGAGCCCGCGTAGGCACCGGGGCCGAGGAGGACGAGGGAGGTGAAGGTCCGGTTCTTCAGGGGCATTTCGATCATCTGCTCGTTCGTGACGAGGGAGGAGACCATGGCGGTTTGAGACTGGAGGAGGGGGGCGGCTTCCGAGACCTCAATGGTTTGGCGGACGTCGCCGATGACGAGGCGGAGATCGACCGTGACGGCGTCGGCGGCGGTGAGTTCGACGGCGGAGCGGACGAGTTTCTGGAAGCCGAGTTGTTCGACGATGATTTTGTATTGGCCGGGGGGGAGGGCGTAGGCAACGTATTGGCCGTTTGCGTTAGAGACGGCTTCGCGCTTGACGCCGGCGGCTTCGTTCTGAATGAAGACTTTGGCGTTGGCGACGGAGGCACCGGCTTGGTCGATGATCTGGCCGGCAATGGTGCCGTTCGTGCCTTGGGCGAAGAGAGGGAGACAGAGGGCGAGGAAAGCGAGGAGAGAGCGAGGCATGGCTGAGGCTGATACTATCAGAATTCTGATGTTGAAAGTGATAGGATTTGGACACCGACCATGCGTTGGCTTATCTTAATTTTCCTATTCGATTGTTGTCTTTTGGGTGCTGATCCACGGGCGATTTCGGTGCACCCGTTTGTGGGGCAACGCGGGACGACGTTTACGGCGACCGTGCGGGGGAGCAACCTGAAAGAGGCTCGGGCCGTGGTGGTGGACGGAGCGGGAGTGCGGATGGTGGTGGAAGGCTTGGGGAAGGAGAGTTCGCCGGCGCGGGATACGGTGAAAATTCGGGTGGAGACTGGGGCGGAGACGAAGGCGGGGCCGTACTCGTTTCGGATGGTGACGGCGAGCGGGGTATCCAATGCGCTGGCGTATGGCCCGAAAACTCGATCTATCTGAAACAGCGGGAGATAATCCCTGGCGTCGTCGATAATGAAACGACCCGATGCCAAAGTGCCTGGACCCGTTCCGTTTCCTGCTGAGCTCTCTGGCGGTCTGGATGAACCAGCAATGGCCGGCCTCACCCGCCCGATCAAGCCGCGTAGTCATGACCGCAGCCACGCTGGCATCAGTCATGAACGTCTGGCACGCTGGAGCTATGCGCCATGTCCACGATTTTGGCGTCTCCTGTTTGATCCGTGGAGTTTCCAGGGCACTCGCCGGCTCAAGTCCCGAAGTTTCGGGCGGAGATGCAACCCTTGGTTGGCCTTGGGATGCGGCGGATCGAGTTTTCGGGCCATACGCGACGCACACGGGTGCCATCATAACCGAAAAAGAAGAAGGTTCGATTCTTGCCGTCATATACCTTCGGAAGTTGCACCGGACCACCCACTGTGCCCCCGAACTGGTTGAAGACGAACGGCTGGCGGCTGATGTTGGATCGGTTGTTGAAGAAGTTGTTCGCGTCCAGATTGCGGTTGCGCAGGAACTCAAAGAGCGTTCCGTGAAAAGCGTTGGTGCCGGACTTCGTGACGATGTTTACTACACCACCGCCGGTTCGTCCGAATTCAGCTGAGAAAGTTGAGGTCAACAGCTTGAACTCCTGGATGCCGTCAATCGAGGGCGTAAGCGCCAACTGGCCATGGCCCGCGACGATATTGGAGGTGCCATCGATCATGATCTCGTTGGTCATGCTGGCGCTACCGTTCACGGTGAAGTTTGCTTGCAGCGTCGGCTCCTGAAATACACGCGGGGCGAAAAATCCGCCTTGCGGTTGCACGCCGGGTTGTAGCGCGGCTAGAGAAAACGGATTGCGCCCGTTGAGCGGCAGCGTGATGATCTTCGTGTTGTCGATGACGCCGCCAAGCGCTGAATCGTCGGTCTGCAACAGAGCTAGCTCGGCCACTACGGCAAGGGTTTCCTTAACGTCCCCGACTTGCATGGCGAAATCGAGGCGCGCGGTTTGATTCACGTTCAGGACAATACCGGACTGGCTGACCGGACGAAAGCCCTCTTTATGGACCAGGATGCGATACGTTCCAGGTGGGAGCAAGGGAATCCGATACAGGCCTTCGGCATTCGAGGACGCCTCACTTTCGATGTTGGTGCCTGTGTTGGTAGCGATGATCCTTGCATCCGCGATGGCGGCCGCCGAAGCATCCTTGATCAATCCGGTAAGCTGGGCGTTGGTGGACTGCGCCCAAGCGGCACCGGTGAAGAGTAGTAGACTCAATAACTTCATGGTTATTCCTCTGTTAAGTTGAATTGGCGGGAGATCACTTGTTCGGCTTCCGTCCGGCGACGTGGCCACTGGTTGATTTGGTGCTGGATGCGGGCGATGGTTTCGTCGATGTTCTGGTTAGCGGCGTCCCGCGAGGTGAATAGTTCGATGATTGAGCCCTGAGCGGCACTGACCTCGGCAAATAGCTGCAGGCATACGTCAGACCAAGTCAATCGGCTCAACGGGCGGCTATCGGGAGCGGCCGTACCCACGGGGAATACCTGGTCGAGCATGAGGTGCGCTCGTTCCGTCGTGATGTCGAGAGTGCTTAGATGGTCCCTGATCATCGCCTCCAGCAACCAGCGGTGTTCTGCGGGGAGTTGAGCAAGCGTTAAGGCCTGGTAACGCACCGCCAAACGCTGGAGCGCGGTGGCCGCTCGCTTGGCTTTCGTCGCCAACGAAACCATTTCGTTCAAATACGCGGCGTACGCGCGATTGCGATCTTCTGGCGACGGGTATGTTCGCTTTGCGAACCAGGCACCCAAACTTGCTTCGATAGGTGCCTGCTCGGTGGTCACAGGTATCTCTATCCTCGTGATCGTCCCTTCCGCAGGGGCTGGTGTTTCAAACCGCAGCCGGACATAACCCCGCTTCCCGAGGTAATCCAGGGCTTCTGCTTGATCTGGAGAGAATCCGAGAATCGTGAGGCTTCCTGGCTCGTGCACGTACTCCACCGGCGAGAGGTCGAGATTTGCCCGGTGCAGAGCGTAGCGTGCCTCAATCTCAGCCGCTTCGAGTTGGAGGGGCGTGGCCATCTGCGGCACGGTACCGGCGGGTGACTTCATCTCTGGCGGCCCGGCCACCACAATCAGTGGATTGCCGCGCAGCACGGGCGCGACAGTGATCGCCGTGGGCTTGGAGCGCAAAGGGCCGTTCTGCGGACGCCGCGAGGAAAAGTTGCCCTTAACGACGAGGAATCCGACGGTTCCCGTAGCCGCGAGTACTAAACTCGCTCCCAGAACTGGCGTTAACCACGCCACACGATGTCTTACCAGCGAAGGGGGCACGTGAAAGTGGGGTTCAGCCGGAGATCCTGTGATCCGGTCGAGGAAGTTCTGCTTTGCCCGTTCCACACGGTCAGGCCCGGGATAGTCGTCCCGCTGAAGAGCCAAGGCAAAGCGATGTGCAGTCGACTCCAACTCGGCCATGCGCCCACGGCACGCCCAGCAACGCCGAAGATGGAACCAGCTTTTTGCTTTCTCTAAGTGGCCGCACTCTCCGTCGAGCAGGCTGAGCAGTTGAGCGTCACTGTAGTGGTTCGCCATTGTGCTTTTTCCCTTCCACTTCTTGTTTGTTCGATGTTCGATCTTTGCTTGTTGCCTGCATCTTTCGCAGGGCTCGGGAGAGCAACGTACCAACCGCACCAGTGGCCAGCTTCAGTTGGTTCCCGATTTCGCAGTACGACAGCCCAGCAGCCCGCAATAGAACCACCTCTGTCTCCCGCGGCGTCAATGCCGCCAGCAACTCGCTGAGCTCGGTATGCTGTAGCTGGGGCGCGTCTGACGGTTCAGCGGTTCCCAACAAATCCAGCCGTTCGTGGGTCAACTGTTCGTCTGGATCAATATTGAAAAGGCGCCACACCCGGCGGCGGATTACCCGCATTACCCAGGCCCGGTGATGTCGAACCTCCCCGCCCTCCAGCAGCAGGCGATAGAGATCCAGGAAGGACTCCTGCACGATTTCTTCCGCAATCTCTACATTCCCCGTCAGCCGACTGGCAAAGCGAACCATCGCCGAATACCAGGATTGGTACAACGCCGTGACCGCAGATGCCGCTTCGTGTTCCAGAAATCCCTGCTCCCTCTAGCGTAGTGGCGAATTCACTTCGATTTTGTATACGGCCGAGGGCACATATTTTCCAGTACGACTGGTCTTGGACTCTATGCGCGAGTCGCGAGAGCCGAAAGACTCTGAGGTTTCGCGCCTCAGCCAAGCCTGAGGGTCGAGTAACTAACCTTACGTGCCAGCGACCACGACACGACGCTCTCGTTGATTGCCGGGAGGCCAATCTTTTTCGCGATGGTGCCCAAGTGGCGCACCATGGAATACTCATCGGGCCGGAAGACGCAGCGTGCCGGTGCCACCTGTTCGATTGTCGATTGGGTACTTTCCGTGATGATGCGAACGATGACGAGGAGGCGTCCTTTCGCTTCTTCCAAGGTCCAGCCGACGATGCGGCGCGTTTCATCGGTGGGCCCGTGCTGCCGCATAGAGCCACGCCGTGGACGCCGGCCCGCACCACCGTGTATCGCGCGTCGGCGCGATGCCGGCTCGCCAATCGTGCCGTTCTCAAGTGATGCGCAGCGACTGCAGCGGAATCACTGCTAATTCCGCGCTGTTGTTGTTGCCCCGGCGTCCGGCGCTGTTCGAATAGCCGACGTAGAGGTGGCCCTGATGCTCGACCGCGTAGGGATAGGAGAGACGCGCGCTCGGATGCGATTCGCCGGAGGAGTGTTCCGCGTTTCGAATGCGAAAGACCTTGCTGAACAACGTCTGCCCGGGTCGGCTGACCGCGATGGTCAGAGGCGCGCGTTGCCCCTTGGAGTCCGCCGTCGTCGTGCAGACCAGATAACGCTGCCGGGTGCTCAACGTTCCGGCGTACGGTTTGGAGGTCGCCATCGGGAGGTTGGCGGCGCGCATCGGCGTCCAGGTCCGGCCGCCGTCGCCGCTGCGGGACACGAGCGCCAACGCCTCACTACCGTAGCGGGCGATGTTCAGTACTTGATTGCCATCCACGATCACGGTCGATTCGCCCCACATGGTCTTGAGCGACGCATCGCGGGGGATGACCACATGTTCCCACTTCGTGAAGTCGTCGCCCTTGCTGATGGCCACCGAGGCAGGCTCACCGTTGCCAACATCGAAACCCGCGATGATCCAGTTGCCATTGCTCATGCGCAGCGGCGCCTGCATGGGCCAGAAGCCGTCCCGCACAATCACGCCTCGCGGCTGCCAGGAGTTGCGCTTTTCATCGAGCACATAGGCGCGTGTATGCACTTTGCTGCGCTCGCCCGAAAATGCTCCCATGAAGGCCCAAAGCTTGCCGCGATGCGATAGGAACGAACCGTGGCTCACCGCGACTTCGGGCGACCCTTTGTCCATATCGAGGACGGCGTTCCATGTCTGGCCGCCGTCTTCGCTGACGCGCCACCGCGCCTCCTCGCCCGTGGTGTTCTCCGGATTTTTGTTGTGAGCGAAGGAGGCGTACAGTTTGCCCTTGTGCCACACCAGGCCGACGCCATGGAGGAAGCCGTAGCCGCCGTCGCGCTCCGGCTCGTACTTCTTGATCACCGAGAAGCGGACATCGGCGAGATTGTCGAGTTCCGCCGCCTTTGGCAGACGGGCGGCGGGATCCCAGATCTGCTCCGCCGTCGGCTGTGCCCAGCCGTTAAAAGCCAACGAACCCAGCAAAGTTCTTCGTGTGAAGATCATAGTTAAAATACCAGCCTTAATCCCAGTTGAATCTGGCGCGCGCCGCCCGCGCCCGAGATCGTACCAAATGCCGCGCTCCCGCGTGCCCCATTCGGCAGGCCGAAGTTAGGCCGATTCAGGATGCCGAAGAACTCTCCACGCAGCTGCAGCGACACCCTTTCTCTTACCGCAACATCCTTCAATAACGACATGTCCAAGCCCACCGACCCCGGCCCCGCTCCCACGTTTCTTGGTGAATTCCCAAGCACGCCGTCGCCTGGGAAGACGAAAGCCGCGGGATTGAAGAACTGCGCGATCTGCTCCGCCCGCGGCCGGTCACCGGTGAGACGCCATGGTGACACCAGGTTCGGCCTCTGCGAGGAGGAGAATGCATTTAACCGGTTCGTCTGTTCCACCACGCCGAACGGCAGGCCGGTCCGCAATTCCGCGATCACGCCGAGGCTCCATCCGCCGAACGCCTTGTCGACCCAGCCCGCAGGCAGCTCTAATGCGCGGCCATGGCCGACCGGCAGTTCATAGACGGCGCTCGACACCCAGCGATGCCGGATATCATTTCCGCTATACGACTTGTCCAGATGCCGCGCGTGATAGCTCTGGGCACCCGCGCCGCCAGCGTCGGCGGCCGACTGCACGTCGTCCAGAAACTTCGACCACGTGTAGTTACTCAGCAGGTTCAGTCCCTTCGAAAAGCGCTTCTCCACCTTTAGATTGAACCCGTGATAAGACGAGTTGCCCCAGTTGTTCGCGCGGAGGATCACATTGGCATATTGCGGGAAAGGCCGCAACGCTTGGTCCTGTCGAGCGCCGCGGCGCTCGGGCCGGATTTCATTGACGTTGGTCGCGCGGCCGCTGATGCGGTGGGCGAGATTCGAGGTGTAGGAACCTTCGATCAACAACGAACCAGCGAACTGACGCTGGAGGCTGAGATTGATATGGTGGGCATACGGCATCTGTTGATCCGGATTATAGAAGTCGGGCTGGATGCGCGGCGCTTGGCCCAGGGGCACGGCACCGAATCCCGGACCAACTGGCTCAGCCGGCGGGAGCGGAACGCCATTGCGCAATAGCAATGCCGGAGTGAGGCCATTGTCCGAGGACTGGAACTGGCGCACGTCGCCGAAGCCGACCACGTTCGCCCGCGTGATGGAGTCGTCATAGATGGCGCCGTACATCAGGCCGTAACCGCCGCGCACGACCAGCTTGTCGTCCCAGGGCCGGTAGGCGAAACCGAAGCGCGGACCGAAGTTGTTGCGGTCAAAGCGGTGCGCGTAGACGGAGGCACCATCGCGGCCGGCGTAGGTGATGATTCCGGGGGTGCGCGAGACGGGATTGATGGCGAAGGGATCGAAGCCAGTCTGGACGTTGTTCTTCTCCGACCGTGGCGTGTCCATGTCCCAGCGCAAGCCGAGATTCAGCGTCAGCCGGGGCGTCACCTTCCAATCGTCCTGCAGGTAGGCAGCGAAGTAGTTCATTCGGGCGCTCGTGAAGCCAGTGTTCACGGTGGTGGTATTTGTCCAACCCAGCAACAGCGCGGCTACACCGAAGCCGCGCCCTGTGGCCACGTCGTTGAAACCGAGTTGGCCCGCGCGCGAGTCGCCCCAAAGGTCCGGCATCTCCGAGGACCGCCACTCGCCGCCGAACTTCACTTGGTGCTTACCGCGAAGCCAGGAGGCCGACTCAACGATCTGGTGTTGGAAGCCAGGTCCGGCTAAGCGGTATTGCCCACCGGGGCCGATCGAGCTGAACCCGGTGACGTTGATGTTCGGCGTGCCGTTTTGCGCGACGCCACGCAGTCCCACGTCGGCGGTGATGGTGCTGGGATAGAGGGACGGATCTTCGTTGGTGCGCCGGTTGTAGTTGTAGCGGAGTTCATTGAATAACGAGGCCCGAACGTTGCGGACCCAATTGGCCGTAATGTGAAACTGATCGGAGAGTTGATCCCCCACCGTATCGGCGGCGGGATTGGGGAACACGCGGCCGGGCTGCACCGGGCTACGGAACTTCAGATAGCGCCCGGAGAGCCTGTCCTTCGCCGACAACGTGTGATCCAGTTTGAGGATGTAGCTGTCGCCGCTGGTTCTGTTTACGGCGTTTCGGATGAAGTTGCGGTTGCCGCTAGGCGCGCCGGGCACATTGGGCGCCGGATAGAGTTTGGCCAGAGCGGCACCGACGGGATCGAGCCGGTTGGCGGGGATGCGGTTGCCCGGGAATGGCTGACGCGAAAGCGGATCGATGAGGATGCCCGGCGTGGCGGAGAAGTCTCCGTTCACTTCGTTGACTGTGGGGACATTGAGGATGCGCGTCACGCCGTCGCGGCGGCGAGTCCCTTCGTAGGAGAAAAAGAAGAACGTGCGCTCTTTGCGGATTGGCCCGCCCAGCGTTCCGCCGAAGACGTTGTAGCGCAACGGCGGCTTGGTGGCGGCGAAGAAGTTGCGGGCGTCGAACGCATCGTTGCGCAGAAACTCGTAGAGCGATCCGCGGAACTGGTTCGTACCTGACTTTGTAGTCATGGAGATGAAGCCGCCGGTGCTGCGTCCGAACTCTGCGGGATAACCATTGGCTTGCACGCGGAACTCTTCCATGGCTTCGACGGGCGGCGCCACGCTGACGATGCCGGTCACCAGCATTACGCCCTGCAGGTTGCCGCCATCGAGCTGCCAGATCTGTTGCCGCGCGCGGCCACCGGCGATGGAGAAGTTCGCAATGCCCTCCCACGACGCCTCACTGCCAAAGGTGACGTTGCCCATCAAGCGGATCAGGCTGCCGATCCGGCGGCTGGCCAGCGGCATGTTGCGAATGGTTGCGTTTTCCACGAGCGTACTGACAGCCGACGAATCGGCCTGCAGCAAGGGTGTCTGGGCCGAGACCACTACCGATTCGGAGACGGCCCCCAGTTCAAGGCGGATATCGACCACTAGTGCCTGGCCGGTATCCAGGACGAGTTGCTGGCGGACGAGTCGTTTGAATCCCTTGGCCTCCGCCGTCATTTCATATGGTCCGGGATTCAAGTATGCGGCCGTGTAATAGCCCTCGGCGTTGGCGCTGGCGGTTGCTTCGATGCCGGTCGACGTGTTCCGGAACGTGATTGTGACACCCGGCACTGCGGCCCCAGCAGGATCGGTAACGAGCCCGGAGACGCGGGCCGACGAGGTTTGGGCAAAAAGCGACTGCACGCAAATGAGCAGACACACTACGACTCTTCGAGTAGACATGGGAGTTCCTTTGGTTGTTGTTTCGACTGGAAGAACGGCGTTAGGCCATCAGGGTCTGGAGCGCCGCCATGGCGGCTTGGATCTTCACTTCCTGGGAGTCGGAGCTAGCCGGCATCGGCGGACGAGGCACGCCGCCTTGGCGGCCTTGAGTCCGCATGGCGGCTCTGACGTTGGCGGGCAGATTTGGCGCGTCAATCGCATTCCATAAGCGCAGCAGGTTCTTGTGGAGCGGCAACGCGGCGGCGTCATCCCCCTTATGAACCGCGTCCCACAAGGCGACGCAGGCTTCGGGCGCTGCGCTGAGGATCGCCGCTACCGCGCCATCCGACCCCAGCCGGAACGACGGATAGAGCAAGGCGTCGACGGCGGAGAGAATCCGGACGCGATCGCGAATGCCGGCTTCTTCGCTCAGCAGTAGTAAGTCGGCCAGAGCCTTCATATCGCTTGCGCTTTGCTTCACGCCGATCACGCCTTCCACATCGCGCAGGATGCGCACCAGCAGCGGCGGCAGCAGATACGACCACGGCACTACGTTGTAGATAATCACCGGAATGCCCGTCTGGTCCGCGATCGCGCCGAAATGGCGCACCATGGAGTCGTCATCCGGCCGGAAGACGTAGTGCACCGGCGTCACCTGCAAGGCCGCCACCCCGAGATCGGCCACGGCCTTGGCGCGATCAATCGTCGACTGCGTGCTGTCGGTGATGATGCCGGCGATTACCGGCACACGGCCGTTGACCTCTTCGGTGGTCCAGGCGACGATGCGGCGCGTCTCGTCGGTGGATAGCGTATGGCCTTCGCCTGTGCTGCCGCACACGGCCAAGCCATGGACGCCGGCCTGTTCCACCATGTAGCGGACCTCGGCGCGGTGGGCCTGCTCATCAATCGTGCCATCCTCTCGGAACGGCGTTACCAGCGGCGGGATGATGCCGCGAATCTTTTCGATGCTGCTTTTCAAAGTTCCTCCCAATGAGTGTGCGGGCGAATCGCTCGCGCCGCGGCCATGGCCTCTTTGCCGAGGCTGGCCAAGTCAAAATCGGATAAACGGACGCTAGGTCCGGAAACGCTCACGGCGGCGACACCGCCGCGTAGCGGATCGACGAACGGCGCGGCCACGCAGCGCACGCCCGCCTCGTTTTCCTCGACGTCCAGCGCGTAGCCGCGTTCGCGAATGGCACGCAGATCGGTGCGCAGCTTGGGCCACGACGTGGTCGTGTGCTGAGTGAAAGCGGCCAAGCCTTTGCGCCCCACCAACGCCTCGGCTTCCTCCAGCGGCAGCGCACTCAGAATCGCTTTGCCCAGGCTGGTGGAATGGAGCGGCCAGCGCGTGCCGATATCGCCGCGCGTGTGCAATTGATGCGTTGATTCGACGGCCGCGACAATCAGAACCTGACTGTCGGAGAGCATGCCGAGTTTCACCGTCTCCCGTGACTTCTCCGCCAAGCGCCGAAGCAGCGGGCGGGCCTGCACCAGGATCTCCGTGCTGCGCGCGTAGACGAAGCCCATCTCGAGCGAGCGCGGCCCCAGCCGGTAGACGCGGTCTTCAGGATCCTGCCGGACCAGGTCGAAGGCCTGCAGTGTCTTCAGCAGATTGTGGGCCGTACTCTTCGGCAGCTTGTGCTCGCGGGCCAAATCGGAGAGCGCCCATTGCGGTGTCGCCAGCGAGAACGCACTCAGGAGTGTCAGCGCCTTCTCCACCGAGGAGACGGCGTAGCTTCTGCCGTTCGGTTCGGCTGAACGCTTCGTTCTGGATTGGCCTGCCATGATTCGCTTGCCAGTATCTTGCCTAGAAATTGTGATGTCAATGACTGTTCAGTCTGGCGGAACGGGTGCCTGCCTCCCACCGAAGCCGGCGAATCACCGCGCCGCGGCGTACAGTGGGGGCCCGTGCTCACGGGCGCTTCTTGAGGGGCCGGCTGATGAGGTTCTTCAGTCTGGATTTAGGGTTGACGATTGACTTGGCAAGGATGTCCTCCTCGGTGAATCTGGCGAACAGAATTTCACCGTCGGTAGCGCGGTTACGGTCATAGGAGATGTAGATGGAGCCGTCGGGAGCCTGGAAGCCGTCCGGATAGGAAATACCGGTTCGCTCGTCGAGCATGAGGCCGCCTTTCCAGGTGAACCCGTCGTCGTCGGAGAGCCAGGCGGTTAGCTTGCTGCGGCCTTCGTGGGCGTCGATGGTGTCGCCATGCTTGATGAGCAGGATTCGGCCGGACGCCAGACGCCGGACGTGAAATCGAGCCACGGGGTGGTTGATCTGGGGCGGAAGGGAGGGGGTGGCCCAGGTCTTGCCGCGGTCTGTGGAGGTGCTCTGCATCACGCCCGAGGTAGTACGCGCGAGCATCCAGAGGCTGCCGTCCTTCCGTTCCACTGTCATGTGCTCGTCCCAGGTGGCGTTCGGGAAGAGCACATGGCCGCGACGGGTCCAGGTGGCGCCCCGGTCCGTCGAGACGAAAAGGTTGGCGCCGCGCAAGGGGTCAAGCTCTTTGAAGGCACCTTCGAAGGGCCCGAGGCCCTTGGGATTCAGTGACACGGGGAGGATCCATTCTCCGGTCGAAAGGACGGTCGGCTTATTGAGCGTGAAGCCATGCCAGATGCGCCGCGGCGCGGACCAGACTGGCTGGGCATCATCGGGGTTTTCACAGACCGATGCCCAAACGCCGGAGCGTCCGTCGAATTGCATCATCGATTGATTAAAGAAGAGCCACAGGCGGCCCTGCGGATCGGTCCAAAGGTTGCCGACCAGGATGCTGCGGAACATCGGCAGGTTCTTCGATTGCCCATCGATCACCAGGCGAGGTTTGGACCATGTCAGGCCGTCGTCGTCGCTAGTGGCCAGCACGAAGAACGCCTTCGGACCGTCCTCTCCCGCTACCCAGGCACTCCACAGACGGCCGCCGGGAGTGCGCGCGATGCCGATCGTCATGCCGTAGTCCAGGTGGTCATAGTCGTACTGCGGAAGCGGCGAAGTGTTCAGGCGGGGCGGGATTAGCGCCAGGTCGGCGATCTTCTCCATCACTGAGATCTCAAAGTCGCGAGTCTGCCCGGGTGTGAGGTCGAGAGCCTGAGAGCCAGTGGCGTTGTCGTTCACCGGACGGGGCTTTTCCCGTCCGCCGGAGGCTTTGCTCACTACACGCCGCAGCCGCACGGCACTGCTCACTGCTTTGCCGGCCGTAGCGTCTTCTTCACGAAACTCGGCCATCAGGATGTTTCGGTCGCCCACCCGGCTGTAGTCATAGACGATGCGGATCAACCCGTCCGCGGTCTGCTGGCCGTCGGGATAGGAGACACCAGACCGTTCGTCGAGCATCAGCCCGCCGCTCCAGTGGTGGCCGTCGTCTTTCGAAACGTACGCTGTCAGGTGCGAGCGGCCGCCGGCCTGGTCCATCGAACCGTGCTTGATCAGCAGCAGGTTTCCCGAAGCGAGCCGGCGGATGAAGAATCGCGAAGCCGTGTGGGGAATGGCCGAGGGTTTCAGCTCCGGCCATGTCTTGCCGCGATCGGTGCTCACGCTCTCGCCGATGCCGTATTTCGTCCGCACCAGCAGCCAGATGGAGCCGTCGCGCCGCTCCACAAACATATGCTCGTCGAACTGGCGCGCATCCACCGGCACATTGGCGCCGCCGCGCAGCTTCCAGGTCTTGCCTTTGTCGGCCGAGAGGATCATCTGCGCGCTGTTGTCGTGCTCTTTCCACTTCGAGATGGGCAGCACCCATTCTCCGGATGACAACACGAGTGGCTTGCCCATCATCACGCCGTCGCCAACGCGGCGCGGCTTTGACCACACCGGCCGGGTCGCGTCCGACTGTTTGGTCTCGATGTACCAGACGCCGAGTTGCTTGTCGGGGCGACTCCGGTCCATCTGCGCCCAGAACAGGAACAGCCGCCGGTCAGGCGATACCCACAGTTGCGGATCGAAGCTGCGCACGGGCCCAGGCCCATCGGGGTCGATGGCGAGCGCCTCGGCCCACGTGGCTCCACCGTCTCCACTGGTGCTGAGCACCACGTAGTTATTCTGATCTTCGCCCGGGGTAACGCCCGCGTACCAGGTCGTCCACAGACGCCCTTTGGGTGCCACGACCAGGCTTGGAATGCCCTGGAAGGCCCGATTCGTCACCGCGTGCTCCGCGAGTGGCGAACCAAAGTGCTTGGGCGGATCGAGCGACGGCACATCGGCGGCGCGGGCGGCGGGAAGGCCGCACATCAGGAGTGCCAGCAGGCTTCGTAGCTTCATCATTTAGCCTCCTTACCGTTTCGCACGGGGCAGTTTCGCGCCGTAGTAAACCGCCCGGTGGCGGTTGTCATCGTAGGAGAGATGCAGCCACTCGCGATTGCGGCTGACAAAGCCATCCGGATAGTTGAGCCGGCCGGTTGGCCCATCGCTCGACTCCTTCACCAGGACCCGTTGGTAGGGCCAAGTCTTCATCCCATCGAAGCTGACCCAAAGAGCCAGCGGGCTTCGGTGCTGGGGATTCGGGTTATGCACCAGTGCGACCGACTCTCCACCCAGGGAGTACAGAGTCGCCTTGGATCCGGGGTTTGGGATCTCGCTCTTGCTGGCGAACTCGGGCCAGGTGTGGCCGCCATCCCGCGACTCGGCATAGTAAAGCACTCCTCCGAGTCTGTCCGCGCGAATGATCATGGCGATTCGATTGCCGGGTAGTTCCACAATATTCGGTTCCGCCCAGCCGAAATAACGGTCATCGGCGGTCAGCCGGATATTGCCGTGCTCGCTCCACGTCTTTCCGCCGTCCGAACTGATGAGTACGCCGTTGCGAGGGTTGGTCAGCTCGCGTTCCAAGGGAGGCTTCGAGCCTTGATCGTCCGGCCCGATGTAGTGCTGGAAGGGGAGCAGGATCCGTCCGTCCCGTGCGACGAAGCCGTTGCGGATAAACGTGCGGTTCTCGAGCCGGCCCGGCAGCAGCACGGGCGCTGTCCAGGTGCGGCAGTTGTCGGTGCTATGGATCACATACGACTTCCAGTCGTTGCGCCAGTGAAGCGAGTGCGTTGCGAAGTACAAGGAGCAGCGACCTTTGTGGATCAGCAATTCTGTCGGCCCCTGCCCGACGGCTTTGCCCTCCCGCGCGATACCCACGTTGAATGGCTCAAGCGGCGTCCAGGTCTTGCCTTTGTCTCGGCTCCGGGTCACGCCGGTGTAGTTGAGGGGAGAAGGCTCAGTGACGCCGCCGGCCAGAATGAATAGAATCCACGTCCCGTCGGGGAGTTCACGTAGAGTGGTATCGCAAACCATGCTATTCGGCTTGATCCCGTCATACGGTATGGTCGTGCGGTCCTGCTTTCCATCCTGAATGGCTACCTCCTGCCAATCCGGCCGACGGGCGCCGAATAAAGGATACTGCGAGGCTGCGAGCAGGGTACGTCTGCTGATCATGATTTCACCCAACGAAATGCTACTCCTGGCGGGATAAAAATGTCAACAGCGTAATTAAACATTTTTATAGTGCGAGGCGGTCCAAGGTGATCCGCCCGTGGTCGAGGCTGAGGTAGGGTTCCAACCGGTACATGATTTCCTCGAGATGATGTTGCACGTGTTTCCGAGTCGCGCGATCGGCTTCTTCCACGTTGCCGGAGGTCACCGCCTCAGCCAGGGAAACATGCCAGTTCGCCGGCAGCCTTCGGGCACCGAAGAGTTTGTCGTAGAAGGAGTTGAAGACCAGGTACTGGTTCTTTTCGATCTGCCGGCGCAGGTACGGGCACGCCGAGCCGTCGGCGATCCTGAGGTGGAAGTTCAGATGCTGGATCCGCAACTGATGCAGGGAGTCTTCCGTGGATTGCTCGGGGTGTTCCGCGTTTTCTTCGTAAAGCGCGTCCACGTGCGCCGCCAACGAGATGATCTCGCGGCGATCCGTCGCCGTAGCCCGCTCGGCAAACCGACGGGCGGCCTGCGTTTCCAGCGCCTCCCGGACGATGCAGAAGCCGCGAATTTCCTGGGGTGACGGGATCCGAATCCTGGTTCCCACGCGCCGCCCGCTCTCTACAAGCAACTCTTGTTCCAGCCGCTGGAGCGCCTCGCTGACGGGCAGTACACTCACTCCAAGATCCGCCGCAATGGTGCGCCGGTTGATCTCAGCACCAAGCGGCCAAACTCCCCGGAGAATGCCATCAAGGATGTGTTGGTAGGCACGTTCGGCGAGATCGCCCCCCTCGCGTCCTATTCTCGGGTCAGGGTTCGTCGACACGACCCCATGATAGCAATAGCGGCCATCGGAAGCGCGACTGGCGGCGATAAAACATATTTGCGAGCGTATTTGACATTTTATTAGAGGCGTTAGCATACTTGATGCCATGAGCGCTTTGATAATGGGTCTGTTGAGCGGGAAGCCCCAGATGGGAGTCTGGCTCAACCTGGGATCAGCCGTCTCCGCGGAAATCGCCGCACTCGCCGGCTACGACTGGCTCCTCATCGACCTCGAGCACGGATCAGGCGACTATCGTGATCTCTCCCCACAGCTATGGGCCACCCAGGCAGGCGAGGCTTCCGCGGTCGTCCGCGTAACAGCCCTTTCGGCTCCGGACATTAAGCGCGTGCTCGACCTTGGGCCGCACGGCGTGATGATCCCGAACATCGAAACCGTGGAGCAAGCGGTCGCCGCAGTGCAGGCGGTCCGGATTCCGCCGCTTGGGTCGCGCGGGGCGGCAACCTCAACGCGCGCCAGTCGATATGGCGATGGCTACGAGTCCTATATCCGCGAGGCCAATGACTCCGTTCTGCTCGCAGTACAGATCGAGTCCGTCAGCGGCCTCGCCAACGCGGCAAAGATTGCAGCGGTGGAAGGTATTGACGTGCTCTTTGTGGGTCCCTTGGATTTGAGCATATCGATGGGGATTCAGGAACCGCAACGGGATGAACGGTTTCGAGAAGCGTTAGTCTCCGTAATTCAGGCGGCAAACCAGTCGCACAAGGCGGCCGGCATTCTGGCGCGCAACGAAGCCGAGGTCGAGCTGTACTTGTCGATGGGTTTCCGTTTGGTGGCTGCCGGATCGGATCGGGGGATGCTGGCTTCTGCCATGCGTAAAGGCGCCGGCACCTTAAAAACATTGGCCTCGAGAACGGTGGAGGCGTGACAGGAGAACTGATCCTGCTGATCGATCTCGGGACCCAGAGCCTGCGAGCGACGGTGCTGAATCGTATCGGCACGCGGGTCTTCAGTAAATCCCTGCCGGTTTCGACCCGCCGCCAGGGTTCGTGTCAGGAACAGGACCCGGCGGAGTGGCGTGCCGGGATACTGAGTCTGTTGGCTGCCATTGGAGCGGAGAAGGAGCTAGCCGGCTGCATCCGGGCGATCGCCGCCTCCGGAACTCTCGGCGGGATGGTCGCGGTCGATACGCACAGTCGCCCTCTCCGCCCGGCACTCCTGTACAGCGATCAGCGGGCTTCCGCCTACACCGAGGTGATCGAGGCAACCGCCTATTTCCGGGAACTGCAACGGCAAACTGGCTGGCGCGTGTTCTGTGGTGACCTGCTGCCTCAGGTGCTGTGGCTCTCTCGTCAAGAGCCGGATGTCTATGCCCGGGCGCAGGTTGTCCTGGATTCGACCGGTTATCTCAATTTCATACTGACCGGTCGATCCAGCCTAGAGAGCTACTCGAGGTACAGTTGTTACGCCCTCCCCGGTTCGGCTGGCGTACCCGCCGGACTGATGCGAGAACTGGGCCTGGATCCCGCGCGCTTCGGCCCTGCCGTTGCGGCTGGCGATCAACTGGGAACGCTACACCCCGAGATCGCTTCACAAGTGGGCCTTCCGCAATGCAGCGTCATCTCACTTCCCTACGACAGCATGACTGCTTATCTGGGAGCGGGACTTTGCGAGACCGGAGACGCGCTGGACATTTCGGGAACGGTCACGTCTTTCGGTGTTTTGCACCCTGCCCAGGTAATCGACTGCGAGCGGCGAATTTACTCAATGCCTTTGCCTGCCGGCACGAACTGGCTGGTGAGGGGGTCAACGTCTTCTTCCGGCAGTGCGCTGGAGTGGGCCAAGCGCGAGTTCGTGGGGGACGGATTTGGGGCGTTTGACGAGCTGGTAGCCGCATCTCCACCGGGAGCGAACGGTATTCTGTTCCTCCCCTACCTGGCGGGAGAACGATCTCCCTTGTGGAATGCAGATGCACGGGGAGTCTTCTTTGGCATCACGGGGTCGACCACGCGAGCCGATATGGCTCGCGCGGTCTATGAAGGGCTTTGCTTCTCGCTGCGCCATATTCAATCCGTGATGAGGTCGAACCACGTCCCGATCAGGATGGTGAAACTGACCGGGGGGCTCTCGCAGAACCGGCTCCTGAACCGGATCAAGGCGGACGTGACGGGAACCACTCTCCTGTCTCTTCGTGACCACGAAATGACCACGCTTGGCGCAGCTTCGGTCGTGGGGCGCGCACTCGGTTGGTATGCGGACGAAGAGGAGGCCTCGGCGGCGTTACTGGCGATCGATGAGGAGTTCTGTCCCCAGCCGGCAAACGCAGGACTTTACGATCAACCGTTTGGAAGATACGTGGAATTGGCCGACCGTCTGTCGCCGATGTTCCGCCCGGCTGAAGCGCATGCAAAAGCAAAGACGTAACCCGGAGTGCCTTGGCAAAACCGTGCCGCCGACCGCTATTCGTGACCAGGCATGGTGATGAACAAGGGAACACCGGCTGGGTGCAAGGCAATGAGCTTACTTTAAGTGCAGTTCGACCTGCTCAACCCTCATAGACTTAGATGGCATGACCGGGATGGATGTCCTTAATTACCTGACCGGAATGCGGAAGCTTGTCGGCTTGCCTGAAGTGAGCGGCAGCTCGCGCCAGCCGTCCTCCCTCATTGTGCCGGCGGTGAGCGGACCAGTTTTGCTGGTCGCGTACTCAGGGACGATCACGGTGAGCTTCACATTGGCCGGAGGAGCGATGGTGATCTCCTGCACGCCCCCCTTGAGCTGCGATTTGAAATGGATCGGGCCACGGACGGTGTAGATGTCGGTCTCCAATCCCTGCAGGTCGCCGAGTCTCGGTTGGAGCCTGAAGATGCCGTCGGGTTGTTCGGCAGGTTCAAAGCGGAGCAGACGGCTTAAATAATCGGCGTTTGGCGTGTAATCCTCGTCTGCGGGGTTCTGTGGGTTGATTGGAATGTAGTCGTGCCGCGGTGTGGTCAGCTTGTGAGCGCGAATCTTGAGGCGGCTGTCGGGCGAGACGAGCTTGCCCGCGAGGACATCCGCTTCGCGGATGCGGGCGAGCACGATTTCCCGTCCGTCTGCGCCGTAGCGGCCCAGGTCGTAGGAGAGCCAAATTGTGCCGTCGTCGGTCTGAACTCCGTCAGGGTATGTCGTGAGCTTCTCAATCCTTCTGTGGGGGGATTCATCCGGGCTATAAGAAGGGTTGTCGCGATCGTCCAGTCGCAATCCCCCTTTCCATGTGACCCCGTCGTCTTCGGAGAGCACGGCAGTCATGTGCACCCGCTCCCGGAGCTGTCGCAGATTGACCAGCGGACCTTTGGTGGCGAGCGGATCGGCCCCTGCGGGCGGACGATTGTAAACCAACAGCAGGTTGCCGGATTTCAGACGGCGCACAAAGAAGCGCGCGTGCACAACGGCGTGGAGCCCCGGCAGTGCTTCAAAGTCGCCCCAGGTGCGGCCGCCGTCGGCGGAGATTGTCCTGCGGATTCCCGAGAGAGTGCGGACAAACAAGGCGATCCGCCCGTCGCGCAGCTCCACTGTCATTGGCTCAGCGATGGTCATATCCGCATCAGGCTGGCTGTTGACGCTGCCGACGAACGAAAAACTCTTTCCTTCATCCTGCGATCGATAAACCGTCACACCCTTGAATCCCAAAGCGGGAAACTTGTAACCTGGCGTCCAAAGCCATGAGCCATCTGCCAACACAGTCAGCTTGTTAATAAAAACGCCCGGCGTGACATAGAACGGAGGCTGAAAGTGTGGTTTCGCGGCTTCGGGATCCTCAAAGATGTTGGCCACCATCCCCCCCGCTGAGTAATACCACCACAGCCGGCCCCGTGGATCGGTCCAGAATCCGGGATCGCCTGTACTCTTCCCAAGCGGTGACTTGGCCACCGCGACGGGTCCCTGGAACGTTTTGCCTCCATCGCCGCTGGTGAAGAGGAGCACATAGGTCGGCTCAGTGCGGTCGCCTTCGAAACCTCCACCGGTCATCCATGACAGCCAAATCCGACCCTTCGGGCTGATTGCGATGCTCGGGACCCCTTGCCAGATACGCTTTCCATCGGCAAACTCCGGCCCAGGATTGAGGATGGGCGCCAGTGGTGTGCCCGAGGGTTTCTTGCCCGCAAGCGCCGCGATGGCATCAGAAGCCGTTTGTGCGTGCAGCAACGCCAGCGGCGCGAGCAGCAGGGTGGAGAGGATGAGTGTGAGGGCCGGTTTCATATGAGTTTTCCCCGCGTTCGTTACAGTTTCGGGCGGATGTCCATCGCCAGGGACCGGAAGTTTCGCACGCGGTGAAACGTCGCGAGGTCGGCGTCGTGGAAGTCGTTCGAATCGCGGGCCGTGCGCGAGAGCAGGGCGATATCGTCGCCGTCGACAACCATCGAAGGATACATGAAGGACTGGGTCATCTTCTCAGCCTTCGCGATGCTGCAGGCGGGCAACCAGTTCAACGCATCCAGGCTATAGGACAGCATCAGCAGCCGTCGATCTTCGCGCAGGGAACGTGAGAGCTGGGGCAAACCGACACAGGGGAGTGAATCACATACGGGTGGATCTTCGCGCAGGGAACCCGATAAGCGGGTGACAGGCCGCTTGAGAGCAGGATCGTGATAGAGCCCCCACGAGTTCGTGGGGAAGTTCGAGGCCATCCAGAACAGCCGCGAGCGTTCATCCCAAAGGATGTGGAACTTGAATTGACCTCCGGGCAGCGGGTAAAGCTGCCTGAAACTGAGCGTGAGCGCGCGGCCCTTCCGCGTCAGTTCGAATACGGCTGCCATGTTCGACGTTCCGTAACGGTTGATCACCATGCGGGCGATGACGAGCAGCTTGCCTCCCACGTCGACGACATTTCCTTCGAGGCAGCCAGCGTCCCAGCCATCGCTATAGGTGCCCGAGATGACCTCCCTGGGTATCGGCACCGCGACCGTCTTTGATTCGACCCACGCCTCGGGATTGAGCAGCCCTTTCTTCAGTTCGCACGCCACTACTCCCATGTCTGTCACGCCGCCGCCAACAGCCCAATAGAGCCACCCATCCTGAACCACCATGCCAGTCTGAATGCCAAAGGGCTTGGGCTTCCAGTCTGACTTGATCACCTCGACCGGCTCAGTCCAACTCGTGCCCTCGTTATCGCTGGCACTGACAAAAATGCTGGAGGACATAATCCTGAACAGGTAAAGTCGGCCTTCATGGACGTAAAGCGCCACGTCGCCCCCCCCAGGCTTCTCGCCGACCCGAGTCCACGTCTTCCCTCCATTCTTGCTGCGAGAGACGACGATGGAAAGCTTTCTGTCCGTTGGAACCGGAACTGCAGTAGCGCTTCTCCCTTCGATCGCGTTTGAAAGTGCGATGAAGTCCGGGCTCCGCGGCCAGACCGGCACAGCCACGACAAAGCAACCATTCGGCAGCATGGCCATGGCCGGGTCGTGGATGAAGTGGTTCTTGTCCGGCACCTTTGTGACCACCACATAGTCCTGGCCGAGCGGCTGGTTCAGTGCCGTCCGGGGTTTGTCCTTTCCAGTCTCCGCCGCCATGGCGTTCGCGGACACTCCGGCCAGGCTGCTGACAGCAGCGGCGGTTCGAACAAAGAGCCGGCGGGCAATGAGTTTCGGTGAACCCGGTTGTTGGCTGTGCTTCGTGTCTTCGTTGGTTTCGTTCATGCCAACTCCTGCAGCGGTTGCTTCATGATTGAGGTGATTCCGTTCTTCATGTTCAGTAGATCCCGGGGTTGTCGGCCTGCTGCCAGAGTGCCCGTCTTGTTGGTGAATGGTTCGCTGCATCAGAAGCGCAGACGCATCGACAGTTGGATCTGCCGTGGTTGATTGAGCTGTGCCGTAACAAACCCGGTCGTCGGATTCGCCGCGGTGGTCATAGTGCGATCCGGCTGGGCGAACTGGACGCGGTTGAAGAGGTTAAAGAATTCGGCGCGAATTTCAAGCTTGAACCGTTCGGTGATATCCGTGTTCTTGGCGAACGAGATATTGTAGTTGGCGATTCCGTGTCCGCGAAGCTGTGAATTTGTTCTCGCTTCGTTACCGAACGAGAAGGCCTGGGGCACAGTGAAGCACCTCGTGTTGAACCAGCCGTTGAGCTTCGATTGGGCCGACCCGGAGACGCGGGGGTCGCAGTTGGGAACCACGTTTGGGCGGAGACCGAGACCTGAGCCGGTGGCGACGCCGGTTGCCGTAAGCGCCAGCGGGAAGCCATCTTGAAAGGTTGAGGTTCCGCTTATGCTCCAGTTGGAGACCAGCTTCTGAGCGATAATGGGTCCGCCGTTCAGGAACCTCTTGCCTTTGCCGATCGGCAGGTCAAGAACGTAGCTGAGCGTAAGGCGACGGCGGGAGTCGAAGCCCGACAGAGCCTTTTCGTTGCGAAGATTGTTGGGATCCTGCAGGCTGGTGCCGCCGACGCCGGTGTCGAGCCAATTCGTGAGGCTCTCCACGTCGCCGATGTTTTTGGAAAATGTGTAGGCCGCGAGGACAGTGCTGCCTTCTGAGAAACGCTTTTCAACTTTCATCTGCAAAGAGTGATAGCTCGAATTGCCGAGGTAGGCACCGAGTTCATTGACGCCCGTGTACTGCGGGAACGGCAACAGCAGCTGTTGCCTCGCTACTCTGGGTTGAGAAAGGTTACCAACCGTGACGAGACCAAAGAACGGGTTCGGCACCTGATCGTTCAGTGACGTACCCAGCGAGAGATACTGGCTCGGAAGAGCATTCCGCTGCCAGCTGCCGCGCGGCAGGTGGACACCACGAGCTCCGGCATAGGCCGCTTCCACGGCGATGCCCTGCCAGGCCTGGCGCTGAATCGTAAAATTCCACTGCCCGGCGTACGGATACGGGGTGCGCTGCAACTGCGCGGACGCAGCGCCGCCGATGATCAGCTTCTGCGCCTGCGGAAGATTGTTGCCGAGCGACCCGATGAAGCCGTTCGGGAACGGGTTGTCAAGGGAGTGGAGCGGCGACACGGAGCCGTCGAGCGTGGTGAGCCAGCTATTGTTGTACCGGTTCAGAGCGTTGCCGTAGGGGCCTTCGTCGAAGACCACGTTTGCGGGCAGGTAGTAGATACCGCTACCAACACGGACGACAGTCTTGTCGTTCAACCGATAAGCAAGGCCGAGGCGCGGCGCGATTAGGTGATTGGGCTGCCGCTTCAGACCTCTACCCGGATGGTCCGGGGTGTTGACGAAGTTCAGAGCGCCTTTGATCGGCTGACCATTCACCCGGATGCCACTCTGCGACAGCACCGGGTTGATCTGGTCGGGGTTGAACGAAGCCGCACGATCGTACCGTTCTTTGTAGGCGCCAGGAAACTCCCACCGGAGGCCCGCATTCACGGTCAGCTTGCTTGTGACCTGCCAGGTATCCTGTGCGAAGTAGGCCTGGTAGTCCAGGGTCTGCCACGGCAGCGCGAACGCGGCAACGGTACCCGAACTACCGTACCCCAACAGCATCGAAGCAAGACCATTGCCGCTGGCCCCGGGGCTCAGGCCATTCTGCGCCGTGAAGTTGTTGGTAAATCTGAACTCGCCGCCAGGGACCTCCTGATAGTAGTTATTCTGCATTTTGCGGAAGTCGGCGCCGAATTTGAACGTATGGCTGCCCTTCACCCAGCTCAAGGTGGGAAGCAGCACGTAGTCGTTGCTGATCGAAAAGAGACGGCCGGCGTTGTAGGAGGGCATGCCCGGCAGCGCCACGTAGTTGCCGATAAAGAGGCTGGGAACCCCGGTTTCGTTCGCAACACCACGGAGGAGCGGAAGCTGCTGATCCATATACGCAGGGAATCCGAACGTCTTCTCCATGCTGATGCCGGTGTTCGCGCGGCGGAGGTAGTTCCAGCGGCCATAGGAAGCCCGGAGATCGAAGACGATCGACTGCGATGGCACCCAGGTGATGCCCGCAACCGCGTTGTTGGTCACGAACGTTTCGGGCGAAAACGCTTGGCCCGCGAAGATACCGTTATTGAACAGGTCGGCCGGCGTGTTCGTCGAGTTCCAGCGGGTGTAGCGTCCGAATAAACGAAGTTTGTCGCTGACATTGTAGTCTAGTCGTCCGGTAAGCTGATCGTTGTCACCACCGGAGGCGACGTTTTTCGCGTAGTTTCCGATCGCGGTGTTCGCCTGACCCGGCATGGTCGGCGCTGCAAGAATCGGGAATGCCACTAACTTCCTTGAAACCGGGTTAATCCGGCTGGCAGGGATAACATTGCCGGGAAACGGGTTGCGCTGAATGGCCTGGCCGGTGCAGGCAGCGTTATTGCCCTGGCCGCACTGGGTGAGGGGATCATAGATCGGAATCACTGTGCCGGCTGAATTTTTCCAGCCTGTGAAGTCACCACCGTACATATCGGGCAGCGGAACTGACGCCAGGAAGTTGAACCCTTGACGTAGCCGGAAGCCCTCATAGCCCGCGAAGAAGAAGATCTTGTCCTTCTTGACCGGACCGCCGACGGTACCACCAAACTGGTTTTGCGTAAACGCCGGCTTGCCGGTGTTGTTCCTATTCGCAAAGAATGAATTTGCGTTCAGCGCACGGTTGCGAAAGTACTCATAAGCCGATCCATGGAATCCGTTGGTGCCAGACTTGGAAGCCATGTTGATCACACCTCCGGCATAGCGGCCAAACTCGGCGCTGTTGCTGCTGGTCTGCACGCGGAATTCCGAGGTCACATCCGGACTGGGCACGAGAACCGTCAGATTGCCAACGGCCGAGTTAGCCGGAACGCCATCGAAGTACGTGGCGCTCTGGTTCGCGGCACCGCCGCCAATCTGGTAGTTGCCAGCCGCGAAAACGTTCTTGCCTGTGAGCGCGTTACCTTCGGTAGAACCCTGCGGGACCACGCCGGGAACCAGAGTCACCAGGTTGAGCAGGTTACGTCCGTTCACAGGCAATTCCTCTACTGAGCGGTTGTTTACCGTCTGGCCGAGGTTGGTATTCTCCGTCTGCAACAACGGCGCGGCGGCGGAGACTTCCATCGATTGAGTCACCTCTCCAAGCTGCATCCTGACGTCGGCGCGAATGGTGCCGGAAACCGTGACTTCGACAGTCGGAACCGCTGCGCGTCTAAACCCGGAAAGCTCGACTTCCACGCGATAGATGGCCGGAACGAGGTTCAGGAACTGGTAGCTGCCGTTATCGTTCGACTGTGTTTGGCGACGTTCCCGAGTTCCCGCGTTGATGAGGGTGACCGTTGCGCCGCGAAGCGCAGCAGAGGATGGATCGGTCACATTACCGACAACGGATCCGTAAAAGGCCTGCCCCAACAACGACGAGGCAGCCAGTGCCAGCGCAGCCGCCACGATGACCGCGGCAGCCAACAGCTTTTTGATAGTTCTCTGGTTCATACTCTCTCCTTGAGATTGCGACCCATTCCAAACGTTTTCCCGCTTTGTTCGGGAGTATCCGGGCAGAATGGTGTCGTTGTTCGCGCCGAGGAGCGGGAACGTTGCCAGTCCTGCGATAGCCCGCCGGAGTGCCATAGTGGGGAAGCGGCTCACCGTTGAAAGATCCCATGGGGACGGGCGTTCGGGCCAGTGGCGGACGGTCGTTTGACGGTAAAAGTCGGGCAGAACCGGCGTTCTTGCGTGACTGTTACGCAATAGAATCAGTTATTTGCGGGGCGGGCGCTCAATTTGACTGTGTGTGAAGCCTGACGCGAGGTCGGACGACGAGTTGACGATGAGGGGTAGCACCAGGGGTGCGGGAGGCTTCGGGGACATTGATCAGGAGGCGCCTGCCGCCGGTCGCGACGGCGAAAGACGAGGCACCTCCCGGTGCGAAGAGTGGGTGCGGGACGCCCCGGTCGGGTTCGCCAACTGGCCAGGAGACAGGAGAGATCATTGGCTCGGCGTCGGAGCTGAGGAAGAAGACACCGGCCCCGGCGGGATCCCACCGGGGGCGCAACCCGCCTACCCGATGTTCAGCCACACGGCCCACGCGTGGAGCCAAGGGAGCACGATAATCTCGAGCTGCGGCTTGCCTGGACCAGGAAGCCGAGGGAGGAACCAGAGGTCAACGCCGGCCTTACGGGAGGTCGGAAGACCAGTTGACGATGAGGGGCAGCACTAGCCGATGCGGGGAGGGCTCGGGGACATTGATCAGGAGGCGTTTGCCGTCAGCCGCGACGGCGAAAGACGAGGCGCCTCCTGTCGCGAAGAGTGCCTGCGGAACGCCCGCGTCGGGTTCGCCGGCTCGCCAGGGGACGGGAGCGTACATTAGCTTAGCGTCGGAGCCGAGGAAGTAGATGCCGGCACCGGCGGGATCCCAGCGGGGGCGCAACCCACCTGTGCTCGACACCTGGTGTTCAACCGCACTGCCCGCGCGTGGATCCACGGGAGCAACGAAAATCTCGGAGCGGCCGGTACGGTCGGATTCGTAGGCGACCATACGACCATCCGGCGACAGGCGGCCCTGGCGTTCGTTGGCGGGGGTGGCCAGAACGCGGCGCGGCTGGCCTGGACCAGGAAGCCAAGGCAGGATCCAGAGGTCGAAGTGGGTCTGGTTGTGGTCCTCGCTGTACAGAATCGATCGCCCGTCGCGGGACCAATCACCTGCGAACTGTGTGGATTGGGTAGCAAGGAGGCGGCTCTCCCCGGCGTCGCCGCTGAGAGCTTTCCGCATCATGGTAGGGATGCCGAAGCGCTCGGTAGTAAAGGCGATCTCACGGCCGTCGGGCGCCCAGACGGGGTTGTACTCGTTGGTGGGATCGGAGGTAAAGCGGGCGGCCACGCCTCGTGCGAGCTCCATCAGCCAGACATCGAGGGTGCCGTAGTCTTCGTCGGTGCGGACGAAGGCGATGCGGGAGGCGTCCGGGGAGAGTTCGAGGCCATGGTAGTCGCCCGGCGGGCCAGTCTTCCCGAGCACCCTGCCGGTGCGGTCGAACAATGTGAGTTGGGAGGCGTTCCTGCCGCTTCCGCGGAAGAAGATGAGCGATCGGCTACTGGCGCTGAAGTTGTAGCTCGCGTCGAGAAAGGGCAGGCCTGTGGCGAGGACATTCGGCGAGTCAGAAACGCGCCGCGCCCGCAGGTCGAAGGCGCGGGCGGTAAGTGCACCTTCGTTCACGTGCAGGAGGTAGTGGCGTGCGGAATCCGGCGTGGCCACGACCTGCACCTTGGAGATCGAATTCTGGGCCAGGACAAGGGTGGTCCTGGTCGAATCGAGGCTCCCGAGGTAGAAGCCAGTGAGGCCGCGTTTGAGGCTGCGGTTGAAAAAGAGGAAGTCGCGCCCACCGGGGAGGAACGACGGCCAGCGATGGGCCTGCTCGGCGCGCGCGGGGTCAAGGCGGGTGGCGTTGCGGACCTCGCCGCCGGTATCGGGAATCTGGTAAATGACGCCGGTGCTTTGGGTTTGGGGGGCGAAGAGGATCGTGCCGGAGTCGCCCCAACTGCCGCCATAAGATATGGGCGAAAAGGGCACATTGCAGAGCACCTGGGCGGGACCGCCAGGGACGCGGACTTTCCACAGTTTCTGGTTGGCGAAGAAGGCGACGAAGCGACCGTCGGGCGACCAGAAGGGGCCGTTGCCGCCATCGGTGCCCGGCAGGGGATGCGCGCTGGCTCCATCCATACCGCGCAACCAGAGGCGGTTCCCACCCGGGCCCGCCGCGGGGAAGACCATCCAGCGATTGTCCGGCGACAGCGCGCCCACGCCCTTTTGCTGCAAGTCAGCGGGAAGCAGGATGCCCGCTTCGATTTTCGCGGCGGGCGCGGCGGGGCTGCGGGCGACGTGTCCGGTCACGTAGCCGAGTGCAAAGAAGCCGAGTGCAAAGAAGATGATGATGGCCAATCCGAGGGCAAGGATCCGCGCGGAGAGGAGGCGGTGTGACGGACGAGGCGCAGGAACCCCGGAAGGGCGCTCTTCGACTTCGGAGGGGCGCTCTTCGAACGTGGTGACATAAGCGCCCCTGGGGAGGGCGATGAACAACGCATCGGCCGCTCCTTCCTGTTCGTAATAGGCCTGCAAGGCGACCCGTAGGCGGTGGGCGTGGGAGCGAACGATGTTGTCGATGCGCGGGTCAAACGTCTCGCCCCGGTCGAACACTTCCACACCGATGCGGTATTCCTTGAGATCTTCCCCTTCGCCGGCCAGGGAGCGTTGGACGCAGTAGCGGAGGAAACGTCGCAGCCTTTCGGAGCGGGCGAATATCGAACTGGCCAGGATCCTCTCCACTTGGGCGTGGATGAGTTCGGGAGGAGGGACGGGCACAGGGGTCATCGTATCATTCGGACCATTTGCGGCCACCTCGCCGGCGTTCTACTCGGAAGAGTCCTGGCAGGAGATGCGGAGGAAGTCGGCCTGGACGGTGCTGGGGTACTCCGGGGCCACGCCGCCCGGAACGTCATCAACCGGGAACACCTGGCGGTGACAGCTCGGGCTTGACGCTCAACCGGTGGTGTTCCCCTCCAGGTTCTCGATCCGCCCGGTGCTGCTCGCAAACGACTCGGTTTCCACCCCCATTCGCTGCAGCATGCTCACGTAGAGATTAGCCAGCGGGGTGTTGTTGTCACGGCGGAACGCGATGTGCTGGCCGTGCTTAAAGCCTCCACCGGCGAGCAGGATCGGAAGATTCGTGTTGTCGTGCGTATTCGCGTCGCCCATGTTGCTGCCGTAAAGAACCATAGTGCGGTCGAGCAGACGCTGGCCGCTCTCCTTCTTCTCGGCAAGGCCCTGGAGCAGTTTGCGCAGCAGAGCCATCTGCTGCCGGTCCGCGTCATCGAGTTGCCGCAGCTTCTCACCGGCCTGACCATGATGGCTCAGGTTGTGATATCCATCGGTGGTGTCCTGGTCCGGATGAAGTTTGAAGACCGGTGTGGCAAACGCATCCACCATCAGCGTGACGATGCGCGTGGAATCCGATTCCAGCGCCAGTTGCGCCATCGAGAGCATGAGGTCGAACTTCTCAAAGAACAGCTTCTTGTCCTGGATCTCGGCGGGCTCTGGTCTGGCCGCTGTGGGTTTGGTGCGCTTCTCCCACTCGCCGGCAAGGTGCAAACGCTCCTCCACTTCCCGTACCGAGGTCAGGTACTGATCCAGCCGCGCGCGGTCATCCCGGCCCAATCTCTGGCCGAACTGTTTCGTATCGTCGAGCAGCGTGTCCAGGATGCTGCCCCGTTCTTCTAGCCGATGGAGCTGCCGCTCCACTTCGGCCGGCTCCCCTTGCATGAACATCTTCCGGAACAGCGACGGGGCACTGTCCTCGGCGGGGAGCAACACGCCGTCGCGCGTCCAGGAGAGGCTCCGGTTGGCCTTGTCGATATTCACGCCCAGGTTGAGCGTCGCGAACCGCGTGGCCTGCCCGAGCTTCTCGGCGGCGAACTGATCGAGCGAAATCGTGTTGCGGAAACCGCTTTTGGTCGGGCCGCGCGCGCCGGTAAGGAAGCAGTTCTCCGTGCTGTGGCCCCCTTCCACCGACGGATGAGACAGGCCACTGAACACAGTGAAATCGCCGCGAAACTCAGCCAAGGCGGCCAGGTAGGGCGACAGCGTGTAGTCGCGCCCGGCGGTTTGGGGGAAGAACGGCTTGGGCAACACGCCGAGGTTGTTTGAAATGAGCAGCATGCCGCGCTCCGGACTGCGGGCAAAACACTCGAGCGCGGGCATGGCGAGCGCAACGCCCGCGGCGCGTAAGAACCGGCGGCGTGTATTCATGGCTTCTTTTGTGCCTCCTTCGGGCCTAGGACAATCCGGCTCTGCACCAGCGAGACCATCAGATCGCGCACGCGGAAACCGGTCGCGGCATGGGCGTCTAGGATCGCTTCGACCTCGGGGCGGTCAGAAAACCGCACCGGCGAACCCGTCGCATACACAGTGAACTGATGCAGGAGATTACGCGCCAGTTGCCGAGGCTGTTCGGCGAAGATCGCCTTGAGCTCACGGATATCTCGAAAAGTTCTGCCATCCAGAAGCTTGCCGCTCGCATCTACGGGCCCAGCCAGCGTGTACGTGAAATCGTGGCCCGCGCGGTCGATGCCAGTTACCGCTTCGCCCTCTTCCATTCCCCGGTAGCGCGTGCGCCAGGAGCCCAGGATATCGAAGCTTTCGAGGGCCAGGCCAATGGGGTCGAACCTTGCGTGACAGCCCGCGCACGAGGCCATCTTGGTATGCATGCCCAAAAGATCGCGAATGGTCTTGGCGCCGCGAATGTCGGGTTCCACGGCAGGAACCTTCGCCGGAGGAGGCGGAGGAGGCACCCCGATGAGCCGCTCCATAATCCACGCGCCGCGAATCACCGGGGACGTATTAGTTCCATTGGCGGTCACCTTCAAAATGGCGGCCTGCGTCAGAAGTCCTCCCAACGGGCTGCCCGCCGGCAATTTCACGGCGCGCATGGCCGAGCCACTGAGCGGCGGAAGGCCGTAGTGGCTGGCGAGTCGATCATTGGCATAGACAAAATCCGAAGTCACCACGGAGACCGCAGGCAGGTTGTCGCGAACCATAGCCTGGAAGAACGCGCGCGTCTCTTGCTCCATCGATTCGACAAGATAGTTGTCGAAGCGGTACTCGGGGTACAGGCGGATGTCCGGGTCATCACGGCGAACGCAGCGGAGGTTCAGCCAATAGTCGGTGAAGTTACGAACGAATCGGTCGAAGCCGGGGCCGGCAATGAGCCGTTCGGCCTGGCTGCGCAATACGGCTGGACGGCCGAGTCGGCCCGTGCGGGCCGCCGCGCTCAGTTCGGCATCTGGTCTCGAGTTGGTTAGGAAATGAGAAAGCCTCCCTGCTATCGCAAAGTGGTCCCCTGCCGTCTCCGGTTCGCGCAGGTACAAAAAATGCGGGGAACTCAAGAACGCCTTGTAGCCCGCCAGCATCGCTTCGGCGAACGGCGCCCCTTTGTGCAGACGCGCTTGCACAAGTTGTTCAAACTTGCTCAAGGCCGCATTGGACACCGGTTCCTGCCCCGCAAGATCGGCGAAGCGCCGAAGCAAGCGTCGCGCGGCTTCGTTCGGCTCAGCCGGAACCGGCGGCACTCCGAGCTCATCAAACAGCACGCGGTGTGACGGCGAAGGCCAGGCGGCCGGGGAAAGCGGTCCTTCTACTTCGAGCCACTGAACGGCGATGCCAGGCTGCCCACCCTCGGGAAACGGCGGATAGCGATACGTAGGTGGTCCGCCCTTCACGTTACGCGCGAGCGGCACGGGTAGGCCGAGCGGGCTGTACTCAAACGTCTCCTGCTCGCGAAGTTGGATGGTGGTTTCAAACTCCTGGGCCACCGGCTGGATATCCATCACGCCGCCCGTCGCCCGCACGTCGCCGGATACATCGGGCCCCGACGGCTTGCGCGCGCGAAACGTCATCGGTATCGGTCGAGTGGCCGGAGCGAGCGTGTAGCCGTCACGTTGCACCACCGCCCGCGCCGAGAATCGTACGCGATACTGGCCCGGCAACTTGGCCACGAAGCCTTTGGGATAGCCGTAGTAAGGCCAATGCGCCGAACGAAACAAAGCCATTTCGATCGTGGCGTCGTCTTTGTACGCGTCGAGTTGCTTGGACTCGATGGCCTCGTTGTTCCGGGCAAAGAACATGGCTTCGCGCTCGCCGAAGGTAACCTTCTCGGGGAACAACGCTGTTCCCACAGCGCGAAACTTTACAACGGGCGGAGGCTGAGCCCCCGTGGCCATGGCCTGTCGTAGAGCGGCCTCGGCGGCGTCGAGATAAGCCGTAAGTTGTACCCGCGACATATCCAGCGTTTCCGCCGCCTTGTTAAACCGATGTCCCTCGCGATCCTCCGGCAGCATGTCGCGGATATCAAGATCTGGCAGCTTGAGCACGTCGCGTAAATTCTGTTCATACTCATCGCGATTCAACCGGCGCAAAGAGCCGCGGCCATCGCGCACCACCTCGGCATGGTCAGCTTCATAGATCGCGCGCCGTAAGGGGTCGAGCATCGCCGCCCGCTGCGCGGCACTGAAGGCAACACCCTTCGGCGGCATTTCTCCCTTGGCCACGCGGTCATACACGCTGATCCACCGCTCGCGCACGGATCGATCCTCGAAACGCCGAGGCAGCGCGGCAAGATCCAAGCCGCCCATCGCGTTCAGTGAATTGTGGCAGCCGGCGCACACGGCTGGCACCAACGCCTGGCCCGCCGCCGGGAGCGCGGCCAGAATCAAAAGAATCCACTGCAAGCTCAACGCCTCACCGCCAGCACCTTCTCCATTTTCGATGAGTCGTAGGCGTGAACGTTGGTGATCCGTAGCTCCTCGATCCCCGTCTTGGGATCGACGAAACCTTCCACCTGATCCACCAACTGCGCCCGCGTGATCTTCCACGCCACCTTGCCGTCTGGCCGGATCTCGGCCAACTGATCCCGGCCTTCCTCAACGCTCTTCAAATGGTAGTCGCCGCAGGCGAGGAGGATATTGCCGTTGGCCAGCCGCTGCATGCCCAGCAGGTAGCGCGTAGCCAAGCCGAGGTCTGCCGCGGTCCATGAGCCCGTCCGGTTGCGCTTGGCGTCGAAGCGAAGCACTTGCAGGCCGGTCGCCGTGGTCGCGTAGAGTGAGCCATCGCCAGCTTCCAGTGTGGCAAAGGCAAGATGCGCCGCCGGTGGTGCCTTCGTCAGATGAGGCGCCAGCACGATCTGAGAAAGAATCTTCCCGGAGCCGATCTCCACTTCGAGCAAGGTGTTTCTCGCATACTGCACGATCCAAAATGCGTTGCCGCGCTCCGTTTGACGGATCATGCGATAGCGGGAATGTACCGGCTCCGGCCGCAGATCTGGAACCGGAGTCCGGCTCACCACCGCGCCCTTACGATCGACCACGCGGATCTCGGCTGCCTCGCTATCGAGCATGGCGAACCGCTTACCGCCATCGAGCACCGTACCGCCTGACGCTTCCACATCCTTGCCGTTCCGCACGGCCGCATGCTCCATCACAAGCCGCCTATTCTTGTCGAACACCGCCATGCCGTCGCGGTGGACGTAAAAGATGCCGCCGTCCGGCAGGCGCCACGCCTCCCAGATGTTGCCGTGTCCAGGATGCTTCAGGATACCGGTCACCCGTCCGGCGCGGTTGATCTCGATCACCTGATTCTCAGCCGCCAAGAGAAATCGCTCTTCGGCTAGTGAGGGCATTGCCACCACCAGCACGGCCAAGCCGGTCGGAAGATAGCGGCGGGATTTGCGCATGGGACTGGTATTACCATATTCCCAGCGATACGTCCGTGTCAAACTCGCCTTTTACCGGCCTGCGGGCGCCAGGGATGCCGTGTAGCGAAGATGCGCTTCCATTTCTACTCGCGCCCGATCCGGGTCCTGCGCGCGGATGGCGTCGAGGATCGAAAAGTGCGCCCGCTTGGCGCGATCCCAGGCGACGGGCACTCCAGAATCCCAACTCTGCGACTGTACGGCGATCACGTATCGGGAGATCACATTCAGCAGTGTGGTAATCAGGGGGTTCTGCGTCGCCTGCGCCACTTGCAAGTGGAATTCGAGATCGGTCCTTGGATAGTGCCCGACGACGATCTCCTGGCTGGCATATTCGTTCGCCAACTCCCCCAGTCGCTGCAGGTCGGCCTCCGTCCGCCGGAGAGCGGCTAGCCCTGCCGCAGGCACTTCGAGAGCAAGGCGAACCTCGAATACCTGACCGTAGCTGCCCCCCGGCTCAAGCGCGCAGACGAGCGGCAGGATGCGCTCAAGCAGGTCCGTGCCCACGTGCCGCACAATGCTCTTGCGCCCGTGCCCGGTGTCGAGCACGCCCATTGACCGCAGCATGAAGAGCGCCTCGCGTAGCGCAATCCTGCTGACTCCCAACTCCTGAATCAGGTTTCGCTCGCTGGGGATCGCTTGGCCAACCGGCCAGGCACCCGTCTGGATACGCTGGATCATCTCATCGAAAAGCGCTTGGGTGGTGGTGACTCGCATTGCCGAACTACCAAGGTCGCGCAATTCTGTTCCCGAGTCCAGGGCGCATCCTCCGACCCGATCCGGAGTTTGACTGCGGTAACATCGGTCTGATAGCGTCCACTGGTACTACCAGCTTGACGGCTCAAGGGAGCGAATCGATGAAATCGTTTGGCGGTCGCTGCGCCGCGCTCGTTTCGATCAGTTGGGCCGCCATGGCGGCCGAAGGGCTCCGTATCTATCCGGAAAAGGTGTCGCTGGCAGGCCTTGGCGCAACGCAACGCTACGTGGTCATCGCAACAGGGGCCGACGGGGTAGACCGCGATGTCACCGCCGAGGCGGCAGTCACCACCTCGAACGGCAAGTCGGTCGAAATCGATGCGGTCCACAAAGCGATCCGGGGGGCCAACGAGGGAGCCGCGCACGTCGAGGCGCGCTATCAGGGCCGCCAGGCGGCGGCGGATGTGCTCGTGGGCAGCAGCCGTGCCGACCTCGCGGTCAGTTTCAGCCCCGACATCATTTCCATTCTCACCACCAAAGGCTGCAATACGGCCGCCTGCCATGGCGCCATCGCCGGTAAGAGCGGCTTCAAACTCTCGCTGTTCGGCTACGACATTGAGGCCGACCACGACATGATCGTGAAGAAGCATGATGGACGCCGGGTGCAGCTGGCGAAGCCCGAAGACAGCTTGCTGCTGAAGAAGCCGTCGTTCCAGATTCCGCACGGCGGCGGCAAGGTGATGCCCGTGGGCTCGCACGACTACGAGACGATGCTCAAGTGGCTGCAGCAGGGCGCGGCGATTCGTTCGAGCGGCCCGAAGCTGGTTCGGCTTGAGATGTATCCGCCCGAGCAGACGCTGCTGGGCGGCGCGGGCAGCTCGCGTTTGATCGTGATGGCACGGTTGAGCGATGGCACCACGCGTGACATGACGAGCGAAGTTCGCTTCGAATCGGCCGATGAAGGCGTGGCCAAGCTCGAAGGCCCAGGCAGCTTCCAGCCTGGGCGCACCGGCCTGACGACGATTCGCGCGCGTGGCATGGGCAAAGCCGCCACGGCACAGGTGGCAGTGATCCAGTCCGCGGCCGGAGCGGATTTCCCATCAGCTCGCGTGGCGAACTTCATCGATGAATTGGTGCATCGTAACCAGCGCCGCCTGAACGTCCGCCCCGCCGCGCGTAGCACCGACGAGGAGTTTCTGCGGCGTATCTACATCGACACGGTGGGCCGCGTGCCCAAGCCCTCAGAAAGGCGCGCGTTTCTCGCCGCGCCCGACCGCGCCCGGCTGATCGATACGCTGCTCGCCGACGCCGAACACATCTCCTTTCGCACGGTGAAGTTCGAGGATTGGTTCCGCAACACACAACTCTACAGCCAGGGCCGCGCCATGGGGACCTTCAAGAGCTGGATTCGCGATCAGGTAGAGCAGGATCGGCCCTACGACGAATTCGTACGCGAGTTGCTCACCTCGAGCGGCGATACGAACCGGAATCCCGCCGCCGGCTTCTGGTTTCCAGCCGTCGATTTCATGAACAACAAGTTCGAGGTGAAACAGATCACGCCGACGGTCACCCGCTTGTTCATGGGCCTGCGCCTGGAGTGCGCCGAATGTCACAATCATCCGCTCGAGAACTTCACGCAGAATGACTTCTACGGCACCGCCGCGTTTTTCGGACAGATGCGGATGAAGGTGGGCAACACTGTTTTCCGGCGCGTCTGGTATCAGGATGACAGCGCGCAGGTGGAGCATCCGGCAACGAAAAAGCCCGTGGCTCCGAAGTATCTCGGCGGCGAGGAAGCGGCGATTCCAGAAGGCGCGGACCGGCGCGAGTACTTCGCGCGATGGCTCACCTCGGAACGGAATCCCTACTTCGCACGGGCGATCGTCAACCGCCTTTGGGATGAGTATTTCGGCACCGGCATCGTCGAACCCTTTGACGACATGCGAACCACCAACCGGCCGACCAATCCCGAGTTGCTGGACCAGCTCGCCGCGTTCCTCGCCGCAAAGCGGTTTCGCCTGCGCGAACTCGAACGGCTGATTCTCAACTCGGAAACCTACCAGGCGTCCTCCACGCCTCCCGCCGGGGCGGCGGCGGATTCCGATCAACTCGCCAGGCTGCTCTTTGCCCGCTACTTCCCACGCAAGCTCCCGGCGGAGGTGCTGCTCGATTCGATCAGTCAAGTGACGGACGTGCCGCAGAAGTACGGCGGGCATCCACTGGGAACGACGTCGAAGGACTACGAGATTCCCGACGCTCCTTCCTATTTCATGTCTACCTTTGGCTTTCCGCGCCGCGACGTGCTCGCCCATCGCAACGAGGAGCCCACGCTTGCGCAGGCGCTGCACCTGATGAGCCGCTCGACGCTCGAATCCAAGCTCACCGCCAAGGACGGCTTGATCAGCAAGCTCATGGAACGGGGGGCCACAGACGACGAAGTGATCCGCGAATTCTATGAGCGGACCTACGGACGTACGCCGCGGGAGAGTGAGCAGGCCTCGGTCCGGTCGTATCTCGCATCGGCGCGGACCGCCGGGCGCACGAAACGCCGAACCTACGAGAACCTGTTGATGGTTCTGCTCAACACCAAGGAATTCCAGCTCAACCACTGAGGGGCACATCGCATGGACTTAAGAATTACCACCCGGCAAGGACTCTCACGGCGGAATCTGCTGCGAATCGGCTCGCTCGGCGGCGCTGGATTAGCGCTCCCCGGCGTGCTGCGCGCGGCAAGCAAGGCAACCTCCTGCATCGCAATTTTCCAACTGGGCGGCTGCTGCCAGCTGAGTTCGTGGGATCCCAAGCCGGAGGCACCGCCTGAAATCCGCGGCACGTTCGGACACATCCCCACCTCGCTCCCCGGCGTCCACGTTTCCACTTTGCTGCCGCAGTGCGCCAAGCGGATGCACAAGTGGGCGCTCATCCGGTCCATGACTTCCGATGTGGCCATTCACGACGTGGCGCAGCGTTACATGTTCAGCGGCACTCGGCCGCGCACCGAACTGCAGCATCCCAGTTATGGAGCAGTGCTGAGCAAGGAAATGGGCTCGCGTGACGGCCTGCCACCATATGTCGTCGTGCCCGATCGTCAGGCTTCCGCCGAGGCCGGCTTCCTCGGTTCCGGCTACGACCAGTTCGTCGCCGGCGACCCCAAGGACAAGAGCTATCGCGTTCGCGATGTGGCCCTGCCAGACGGGATGAGCTTTGAGGAAGCGGTGGCCAACAAAAAGCTCCTGCATCAGCTGGATGCTGAGTTCGCTCGCGCCGAAAAGTCACCCTTGCTCGAGAGCATGGACTTGTTCTATCAGAAAGCCTTCGACTTGGTTTCTTCGGCCAGCACGCGCAAGGCTTTCCAGATTCAGGACGAACCGGACAAACTGCGCGACGCCTACGGACGAAACACCACGGGACAGGGAGCCCTACTCGGGCGGCGTCTGGTAGAAGCAGGAGTGCGCCTCGTGAGCATCTACCAGGGCGGCTATGACACGCACAACGCGCACGAACCGGCGTACAAGCGAATTCTCCCGGAATTCGATACGGCGTTCAGCACGCTGGTGGACGACCTTGAGCAGCGCGGCCTGCTGGAGACGACGCTCGTTTTGGGCATCGGCGAGTTCGGCCGGACTCCGCAGATCAATCCCGCCGCCGGTCGCGATCACTGGCCCGGCGCTTGGTCGGTCGTCCTGGCCGGAGCGGGCATCCAGAAGGGCGCGGTACTGGGCAAGACCGACGCTCGCGCGGCCTATCCAACCGAGCGGCCGGTCAAAATCGAAGACGTCGGCGCCACTGTCTACAAGCTCTTCGGGATTGACTATCACAAAGCCTACGAAGGCCCGAACCGCCCGGTGCCGATCAACACCGGCGAACCCGTCAAGGAGATTCTCTCGTGAAGACCGCGTTCGTCGCAATGCTGCTTCCCGCGGCGATCTGGTGCGCGCCCGCGATCACAAAGATCAGCCCATTGGGTGGGCAGCGTGGCACTACGGTGCGCATGGAGATCGTCGGCTCCGAACTCTCAAACGTGCAGACCGCTGAGTTCGACACCAAGGAGATTCGCTGGCAGCGCACGGTCGCGGCGTCAAGCAAGCGCGTGGAAGGCGAGATCGTGATTGGTGCCGGCGTAGGGCTGGGTCCGCACCTGATGAAGTTACTCAGTCTGGATGGCCATTCGCAAAGCGTCTTGTTCTACGTTGGCCAGTTTCCCGCCGTGCGCGACGCCGAACCGAACAACTCGGAGACCAAAGCGCAGCCGATCACAGCCATTCCAGCAGAAATTTACGGCGCGATCGATGCCGTGGAAGATTCCGATTATTTCGCCGTCGAAGCCAAAGCCGGCGAAGAGCTGTGTTTTGAACTACGCGCATATGAGTATGGCTCGCAACTCGAAGCCAAGCTCCACCTCTACGACAACACGGGGCGCCGCGTTGCCTTCAACGACGATGCCTCGGATTTCGACGACAACCCGGTCCTCACCAAGCGCTTCGACACCGCCGGCCGTTACGTCGTGCATGTGGACATCTATCGTGGGCCCCGTGCCTATGGGGCGGCCGTCAACAATGCCTACGTTCTTCGCGTTTCGCGGCTGCCGATTCTGCATCATCTCTCGCGGCTAGGTGCCGCGCCGGGATCCACGGCCCGGCTGACAGTCTCCGGCCAAGGCTTCGAAGGAGCGTCGGAAGTTCTGCTCACCCAGGCCCGCCGCGCCGAGTACTTCCGAATGACGTATCCAACCACCCTGCCTGTCACCCCCGAGGTGCCGACCTCGCATGTGTTGCGAGGCGAGATTTTGAAACGGCAGGCCGACAGACTTGAGGCCGAGTTCCGTGTGCCCGCCGACGCGCCGCCCGGATTGTGGCGACTGTCGGTGGTTGGCTCGGCAGGGATCGCCGAGGGCGGACTGTTTGAAGTGGCCGCCGCCATAGACTTACGTGAGCCACGCGAGATCGATGCGCGCGGAGCCGGGGAGATCGCCGTAAATGGCATCCTCTCGGCGAAGCGGGAAACGGACTCATATCGGCTGTTCGCCCAAGCAGGCCGGCCTTTGCATATCTGGACGCTATCGGCCCAACTGGGCCAACCGGAACTCGACTCTGTGGTCGAGCTCCGTTCGGCGGACGGAAGACTAGTGGCCGAAAGCGACGACGCCGTTACGGGCATCGCTTCGTTGGGGAACGCCGACAGCAGTATGTTCTATACGCCTGAAGCCGATGGCATCCTGGTTCTGACCATCCGCGACCGCCAGAATCGCGGCGGCGAGGCCTATGCCTATCGGCTGCGCATCAAGCCGGAGTCCCCGCGCTTTCAACTCTGGACCTTGCCTGACAATCTCACCGTCACGCGGGGCGGGGACGCCGAGTTAAAGATACAAATGGCGCGCGAGCCAGGCTTTGAGAACGAAGCAGTGAGTGTTTGGGTGGAGGGGCTGCCCGGCGTGGCAGAACCGCCGCGCGCCCAATTCCGCGCCGATCAGGCGTGGGAACCGGGCGCTGACCTGCTGCAGCAGATCACGCCGGAGATTACGATTCCGCTCCGTGTGCCCGGCAATGTGCCCGCCGGCCAATACACCATCCGCGTTTTGGGCGTTGCCAAGCGTGATCAAAACGAAGCTAGTCCCAGGATCATCGAAGCCCACGCCAACTTGAAGCGTGGGCCGCTGAATGGCTTGTTTAACTTCACGAGGCGACCCCTCGCTGCCGTCACGCTCAGTGTGGTGGAGCCGGTTACCGCGGAAGTGAAGGCGGGCCTCACGGAGGTGGAGATCTCTCCGGGCGTTCCGGTTCTATGCAAGGCCTCATTGAAACATGTGCCGGACGGTGCACCGATCGAATTGCGCGGGTTGCCCGCCTCCATTGCGTGGCGTGAGATCGAACGCACGCCGGGCACCGTGGAATTCGAAATTGTTTCCTCGGCTGCTGCGGCCGAAAAGACGATCTCGTTTACTGTGGAGGCAAATGTGGGCGGACGGTGGGTCGCATCGAAGGAGGTGCAACTCAAAACGGTCGAACACAGGGTGTCCGGGGGAGAGCGCTAAAGAACGAGTCGAAGTCAGTTAGTAGGTAAGGATGCTACTCGTCAGGCGAAGACCATCGGGCGTTGTTGCCCAATCGGGTTCGATAGTGGCGGGGAGTAAGTCCGACGCGTTTCTTGAACTGGCGGCAGAAGGCACTCTGGTCGTAGAAGCCATTTCTTAGGGCGATGGTGGCGATGGACGCATCCGTCCGCTGCAACTGCTGGCAGGCGCTGTCGATCCGGAGTTGCAACAGGTATTGAACCGGCGATGTCTGGAACAGAGCCCGGAAGCGGCGCTGAAACTGGCTGGTCGACAGATGCACTTGCGCGGCAACCGTCTCGATGGTGACGCTCTCGGCGAAATGGCGATTGAGGTATTCGAGCGCGGGCCTGAGATCCTCGTAAGGACCGATGGTCGCGCCGGCACTTTGGGCGTCACGCATGACTCCGGCGATGCCGATGACCCGCCCGGCCCGGTCGTGCAGGGGCAGTGGGCCGCAAGAATTCCGTCCGGACCCGCAAGGGCAGGCCGGTAACGTTTCGTATCGTGCGATTCCGGGCAATCCCAGTCGAGTTCCGTTAGTCCTTATGCCGTTGCGGGAGCGACCAGCGCACAGGCCGAGCGCATATGCTCTGTATTGATACGGTTTTGGTACGTTCTGTGATTTTTGGGTTTGCACTTCAAGTGAAGACTCTCCCGAAGTGTAAGGAGATTAAGGCATTTATGAAACAGATTAATGCGAGCTGATTGCAGATCCCCTGCCAGAAAAGCAGATGCTCCACAAATCCCCTTTGTGGAGCACCGTAAACTATTGATTCTAATGGTGGGCGCGCAGGGGCTCGAACCCCGGACCTCCTGCGTGTGAAGCAGGCGCTCTAATGAGTGACCTCATGCGACCCACCGAGTCTTTAACGATTAAACAAACCGCGCTGGGCCTGGCGAACGGGCGGACATAAAGGGGGAGGAGCCGATGCCAAGGGCTTCAATGTGTAAAGTTAAAGTAGAACCCCAATGCAACTGTTCAAAAAATACTTTCAAGCGGATCAGAGTGCTATTGAGCTTTACAAGGTTGCTGTCAAAGGCGATCCCGCTGCGCTTGCTCAACTCAGAGCCCTTGGGGACAAGGGCGATGCTACGGCGCAATCGGCCCTGGGCTTTATGTATTCCAACGGCGACGGCGTGCCCAAAGACTCAGTGCAGGCCGTGTTTTGGTATCGCAAAAGTGCTGGGCAGGGTAATGCTTCGGCGCAATACAACCTAGGCACGATGTATTACAGGGGCGACGGTGTGCCCAAAGACTCAGCTCAGGCAGTATCTTGGTATCGAAAGAGTGCAGAGCAGGGTTATGCTGTGGCGCAATCGGCCCTGGGCACGATGTATGCCAACGGCGAAGGTGTGCCCAAAGATTTAGTTCAGGCAGTATTTTGGATTCGCAAAAGTGCTGAGCAGGGTGATGCTGATGCTCAATCGAACCTGGGCGCTATGTATGCCAGGGGCGACGGTGTTCCCAAAGATGAGGTTATTTCTTATATGTGGCGGAACCTGGCAGCGGCTCAAGGTAATGAGACGTTAAGAAAGCAAGAGAAGCTCTGGAAAAAGACATGACACCAGCCCAAATTGCCGAAGGCCAAAGGTTGTCTCGTGAGTGGAGACCTAAGCCTTAACGGTTTTGATTGCAGCCGGGAAAACCCCGTATGGCCCGAAAACCCGATCTATCTGAAACAGCGGGAGATAATCCCTGGCGTCGTCGATAGTTAGATGATCCGATGTCAAAGTGCCTGGACCCGTTCCGTTTCCTGCTGATCTCTCTGGCGGTCTGGATGAACCAGCAATGGCCGACCTCACCCGCCCGATCAAGCCCCGCGTAGTCGTGACCGCAGCCACGCTCGTATGGCCCGAAAACTCGATCTATCTGAAACAGCGAGAGATAATCCCTGGCGTGGTCGATAATGAGACGATCCGATGTCAAAGTGCCTGGACCCGTTCCGTTTCCTGCTG
>Ga0209086_10000276_pt1 | contig 44648 bp, 43 predicted proteins | sample M_130207_XF_Meta_FD_187312 | JGI IMG/M metagenome (GOLD analysis project Ga0209086, IMG submission 187312) | Freshwater microbial communities from Lake Montjoie, Canada to study carbon cycling - M_130207_XF_MetaG (SPAdes) (version 2) | ecosystem: Environmental > Aquatic > Freshwater > Lake... | reverse complement strand
CCATGGCAATACTGGAGCATCTATTAATGCAACAGGTGACCCACGTAGATTCCCCAATGAATTTGCAACAGGCCACGTACATTTCTGGGGGCCATATCTTTATCGCTCTGCATTCTGGGCAACTGATGAAGCACAAGAATGCAAACGAGCACTTGAACATTTAGAGCAAACTATTATTTTTGAAGGTCCAAAGACTATTGCTGCAATTATTATAGAATCAGTTCCGGGTACAGCAGGCGTCTTAACACCTCCACCTGGATATCTCGATGGGTTGCGCGCACTGTGCGACAAATACGAAATCATGTGGATAGCTGATGAAGTCATGGCAGGTTTTGGTCGCACAGGTAAATGGTTTGCATACCAACATTGCAATTCAATACCTGATCTGATTGTCTTTGCTAAGGGAATTACTTCTGGATACGTTCCACTTGGTGGAGTTGTTATTTCAGAAGCTATTGCTAAAACTTTCGATGATCGAGTTTTCCCTGGGGGTCTTACATATTCTGGACACCCACTTGCATGCGCAACTGCTGTTGCAACAGTTGATGCAATGAAGGATGAAAAAATGGTTGAGAACGCAGCCCACATTGGCGAAACTATTTTGGGACCAGGGCTTCGTGAATTAGCTAAGAAACATAAGGTGATTGGCGATATCCGTGGAAATGGTGTCTTCTGGGGAATCGATATGGTTACCGATCGCGCGACTCGCGAACCCCTTGCTGCTTACGGTGGAACAAGCCCTGCAATGAATGAACTAGTTGCAGAATGTAAGAAAAATGGCTTGATGCCCTTTAATAATTTCAACCGTATTCATATGGCGCCACCATGCAATATTTCAGAAGCTGATGCTAGAAAAGGCTTAGAGATATTGGATAAATCACTAGCTGTTGTCGCTAAGTACTACACGGGGGCATAAAGCTTTAAACGTTGAACCTAAATTCAACAACGTCGCCATCGTGCATGATGTACTCCTTGCCTTCCATACGCACCTTTCCGTGCGCTTTTGCTTCAGTCATAGATCCTGCTGCAACTAAATCAGCATAGGAAACAACTTCAGCTTTAATAAACCCTTTTTGAAAATCGGTATGAATGACTCCTGCTGCCATTGGTGCAGTGTCTCCCACATGGATAGTCCAAGCACGAGCCTCTTTAGGACCGGCTGTTAAATATGTTTGTAAACCTAAAGTTCTAAATCCTACATGTGCAAGAGTTGCAAGTCCTGGTTCAGTTAAACCAATTGATTCAAGTAGTTCGAGCGCATCTTCATCGCTGAGTTCTGCAAGTTCTGCTTCAGTTTTTGCATCAAGAAAAATTGCCTCAGCTGGTGCCACAAGGGCTGCTAATTTGGTACGTAGTTCTTTATCGTTTAATTCTGCTGCATCAACATTAAATACATAGAGAAATGGTTTAGCTGTTAATAAGTGAAGCTCTGCAACTAATTCAAGATCGACTTTGCTACTAGATAGAGGCTTTCCTTCATTGAGAACTTTCTCAGCCTCTTTAACAGCATCGAGTACTGGCTGGCGCTCTTTATTAGTGCGCGCCTCTTTTTCAATGCGAGGTAGCGCTTTTTCAATAGTCTGTAAATCAGCGAGCGCTAATTCGGTGTTAATAATTTCCATATCACTGGCAGGATCAACGCGCCCTTCTACGTGAACAACATCGCCATCATTGAAGACTCGAATTACCTGGCAAATTGCATCGGTCTCGCGAATGTTGGCTAAGAATTTATTACCCAGGCCCGCACCTTCTGATGCGCCTTTTACGATTCCTGCAATATCTACGAAAGAAACGACAGCGGGCAAAATAGTTTGGGATCCAAAAATCTTTGCAAGAACAGCCAGGCGCGGATCGGGAACTCCGACAACGCCAACGTTGGGTTCGATGGTGGCGAAGGGGTAGTTGGCCGCCAGAACATTGTTCTTAGTCAGAGCGTTAAAAAGGGTGGATTTACCCACGTTAGGCATTCCGACGATTCCAATAGAGAGGCTCACAAGGAGTAGAGCCTACGGCGCTTTGTCAGTGGTTCCTGCCACGATAGGCCCATGACCATATCTATAGGCGTGATTTGCCTCATTGTTGGAGCGCTTATCGGCTTTCTCGTTGCACGAGTTCGAAGCGCGGGTGCACAAGCGCAACTCATTGCTGCAAAAGGTTCGATTACGACGCTAGAAAAACAGATTGCCGCCATGCAAAGCGCGCAGACCGAGACAACCCGTGTTACTGCCGAACTTGAGGCGATGAAGAAATCTGTTGAAACCCTAGCTTCGCAAGCGCGAGAAGCAGATAGAAGCCGCATCGCTGCCGAGCAAGACATTCGTAAAGATTTAACACACATGGCTGTAACAAATAAATCTCTCCTTGATGAAACGACAAAGATTGCTGGCGCGCTATCAAGTTCACAAACTCGTGGAAAATTTGGCGAAGCACAGCTCGAACAACTTCTAGAAAATGCGGGCCTTATTGAAGGTGAACATTTCACCCGGCAAAAATCTATTTCTGACAACGATGAGAAGATTGGCATCCCCGACGTTTCTATTTCATTGCCAGGCTCTAGTGTTTTGTTCATCGACTCAAAGTTTCCATTTGAGCGAATTCTCGATGCATTCGAGGAAAAAGATGCTGATCGTCGTGAAGAGTTAATTGTCGAACACGCTAAAGACCTACTCAAACATGTCGATGCCCTAGCTAAGCGTGGATATGCAGATAAAGATTCTTCACCAAATTTTGTAGTCCTCTTCGCTCCATTTGAGTCCATACTTACTGAAGCGCTTCGAGTGGATTCTCGACTACTCGAAAAAGCATTTTCTAAAGGTGTAACGATTGCAACGCCAACAACAATGATGGCTCTGCTTCGTACTGTTGGGTATATCTTCAGCAGAAATCGCCTTGCGGAAAGTGCTACAGAGATTCAAGAGCTAGCTGGTACATTCTTGAAGAACGTAGCCTCACTTCATTCAAAGATTGTCACCGTTGGAGACCGCCTAAAGAGCACACTTAAGGCATATAACGAGATGATCCCAACGGCCGAGAGCACTGTTCTTAGTCCTGCTAAGAAAATAATGAACCTTGGAGTTTCTGGAGCTCCCCTTAAAGGATTTCCTGAAGTCTCAGAAAATGTTCGGAGCTTAAAGAGTAATTTGGCGCTGGACGCGCCTGATGAAATAATTGATATTGAAGAAAACGAGGAAGATTAATGACAACACCTACTGCTCAAAAACCACAGATAAAACTCTCTACCGCTGGACTCACCAAACCTGGCGTTGTCGTGCTTCAAACCCTATTCATCTCACTTTTTGCACTCATTGAATTACTTTTCCGCCATGGTGTGGGGATCCTTACTGGCTTAGCAATTTGTATCGCCACATTTATTGGCAATCATATTGGTCGCAAAGGAACTGCCTACGTCGCAGTAGTTACTCCACCCCTTGCCTTTGCTGGTTTTATCGCGATCGCAATTCTTGCTATCGATGGATTACACCCATCGCGCGTTGGTTTAGATTTTATTGCATCTCTTGCAGGCACTGCCCCGTATTTGATCGTGAGCGCTCTCTATGGTTGGTATGTTTTTTTCGATACCAAGAAAAAAAATAAGTAGTTTTTCTACTTTCCGCCAAGTAGGCGCGTAATAAAAATAGTTACTCTCCTACAACCAAAGGTAAACCATTCTCTTGCCAATCCAAAATACCATTTTCTAAATGGCTAAACTTTGTAAATCCTAAATTTTGCATCGTATCGATTGCAGCAAGTGATCGACGGCCACTTCGACAATAGACTGCATACATCGCACCACTGTCTAAAAGCGAGATTTCGCTGTCAAAAGTTTCGGAATTGATATCGATATTTTGCGCATTCTTTATATGTCCTTCGATAAACTCTGCTTGAGTTCGGACATCTAAAATGATCACGCCAGCTTCGTTAATCGCTTTCGAAAATTGTTGTGGATCCATATTGGTCATTGCATCCTCTATTTCTCCAACACTCTGACTTCCGATAAGAAGAAATGTTGGTATCTCGCGTTATGTCGAAAATACTACAGGTATTACCTCTCGTTGAAATATCTAGTAAATACGAACTACTCGCCCGCCGAAATACCACTCTGTAAAGAACACAGTTCCATTTGGAGCAATGCAGACTCCATGCGGGCTATTGACTGCGCCGTCACGCACATCGGGGGCAACCGTTTCGCCTTCTATTATTTGATTCGGCCAGCCTTCACCACGTTCGGGCTTAATGCTTGGAATGAGAATTTCAACTTTGCCATCGAGGTCTACAGAGAGCATGGCACCATAGAGGTCAGTCACAATGAGCAGGTCGTTACGAATTGCAATTGATGATGGACCAATCATGGAATTAGAGCTGACTGATTTAACATATTCTCCATCGAGCGTGAAAAAGACAATTCTTTTATTTCGTCGGTCTGCAATTGCCACAAGTGGTTTAGGCCCACGAGTATCAATGGCAATTCCGTGAGGGCAATTAAAAACCATAGCCGTTGTCGATCCGTCAAAAGTTTGGAAACTTCCGTCAGGGCGAATGCGATGAACCAAGCTTTCGCCATATCCATCACCTATCCAAATGTCTCCCTTATATGGTCCTTCAACTTCAACGACTGCAAGAGTTGTCGGTTTCCATGTGACAACATCGCCTTCAGTGGTGTTGGGTCTTAAAATCTTTCGTAGTACTTCACCTTTGCGATTGATGAGAAGTAATTGAGCAGGAGTATTTGCACCTGGGTCACAAATCCAGAAAGAGTCATCTACAGAGTTCTGCAGAACTGTAATGCCGTGTAGAACAGCGGCATCAACGTCCACCTTTGTAAAAGTGCCATCCTCGGGATTCAACACAATAAATGCGCGACCTCCAGGGGATTCAAAAACTATATGCCCGTCGCTAAAGATTCCAATGCCAGAGTGCATCCATCCATTTTTTGGATCACCTTTAAAAAGTGTTTTCCAATTGACATCTTTGTCGATGGAGGTCATGGCTAATCACCTTTCGCAAATCGTGAAGCGACACTAGTGGTAAAGGCTATATGCTCTTTACAAATCGTCTTTCTTATCTCGGAATAGCGCGCACCATTTTAGACATTTCCTTGGCATTTTCGGCTAAATCTCCTCGCGAGAGTGCGCCACCAATAAGAAGAGCAGTATCTAGGCCGTACATTTCAATCATCCCCGGGATGCGATCGAGAGTCATTCCTCCTGCTGGTGCAATCCATATCTTCTTAATATGTGAAAGCTCTCTCTGAGCTGCGCTCTTGATTTCCAAACATTGCGCTTCTGAAAATGAGAAGCGCCCACTCATATTAGGAAAGATGGAAACATCAGCGCCTGCAAGGCGTGCGATTGTTCCAAAGATGATGCCGTGGGCAACTCCTTCGCTTGGAGATGTAACAAGTGAACCAAGCATTGACGGATGTCCCTGGATAGGAAGTGCTAGCGAATCATCTTCTGCAAGAGTGCGCATAGAATCGAAGCCAGTTATTCCTGGAAGAACGAGCAGTGCGCCTGCACCTAACTCTTTTGCACGATGAGCTGCTGCGTGCACACGATCGAAACGCAGGTTAAGGCTTGGGGCATAGACACATTTGCCACCGCTCTTTGCATTTGCTTCATTTACCGCATTCGAAACAAGTGCGACGCGCTCTTCCCAAAGCGACCACGGCTGGTTTGCAAGGCTGTGATCATCTTTAATCATGTCAAAGCCCGCACTAGCAAGAGTTCTAGCCATCTCAGCAAGATTTTTTGAATCAGATCCCATTGGTTTGAGGGCAGTGGTTAGGAGTGGACGAGTTGGAGCGTCAAAGAGAGTCCGAAGTCCATCGACTCCAAATCGTGGACCATTAAATAATCTGAGAAAACTCTCCGGAAGTTTGAGGTCGACAACTTTCACTCCCGGAAAGAGCGAAACATTACCCCAAAGAACATTGAGAAGCTGCGGTAATTCCGCACCTGCAACATCTGGATTATAGGAAATAGTTATTAAATGATGTTGTGGCGTAGTTGATGATATTTCTTCAACCTTACCTACTACATCATTCTGAATCCACTCCGGTGCTAAATCAAAAGGAAATTCAATTGTCTGCTCAACACGAATCACCTCAGCAATTGCGGCCGGGTCTACTCCACGAAATTGATAAGTTACAAGAATGCGATCCATTAAAGTGCTTCTGCCTTTGCGCTGCTGTGCACGTCTACTGCGCGCTGTGCATGTATCTCTGTTTCAAGAATATTGAGTTTTCTTCCAAGAGCAGTTTCTACGGCGCGAACAAGTGCTGCTGCATCCATTTCATATTCAGACATCAAGAATTTCTGGGATGCCCCGTGTGCGTACGTGTCTTTAAGACCAATACGTTGAAGTGGAACTCCCATTCCGCGTTCGGCCATAATTTCTGCAACTGCACTGCCAAGGCCTCCAACAATTGTGTGGTTTTCCATTGTAATAACTCCATGTTTTGCTGTGGAAAGCGCAGCAATTATGGCCGGATCTGTAAATGGCTTAAGAGTTGAAATATGAAGATGCGAAATTGTTACGCCATGTTCTTGTAAGAGAGGAACAACTCGAAGAGCTTCTTCGGTCATAACTCCTGATGTGATCAAGGTGATGTCTGTGCCAATCGATAAAATTCGCGCTTTGTTGAAAATGAAAGGCTCATCAGCTGGGAAGATTCGAGATACTTCACCCCGTAACTGACGAATATAGACAGGGCCATCGATTGAGTGAGCTACATCAAGCACAGATTGTGCCTCGGTTGCATCGCCAACTTCTAAAATTGTCATATTAGGAATTGCGCGCATAATTGCAATATCTTCGATTGCTTGATGGGTGACTCCACCCGGAGTCATGATTCCAGGTAAGAACCCGACAAGCCGAACCTTCAGCGAAGGATAAGCCACCGACATCTGAAGTTGATCAAGTGGGCGGCGATAAAGAAATACAGAGAAAGTGTGTAGCCATGGCTCAAAACCCTCACGTGCGAGCCCTGCTGCAAAGCCCAACATATTCTGCTCAGCCATTCCCATAGAAAAGAATCGATCAGGATAGGTGTCGCGCCATTTTGCAACTTCGCAAGAATTCGTCAGGTCAGCTGAGAGCACTAGGACCTTTGGTTTGTCCAAAGACCAATCAATAAAGTTCTGTTGGTGAGGTCGCACAACAATTTCATAACTCATTTGATTAGCTCCTTATAAGCTGCTTCATATTTTGCGCGTTCGTCAGGGCTAGTAAATCGAAGGTAGTGCAGAACAGGTGCGCGCTCTGCAAGAAGTGGTAGGCCACGAACGGGATCTGTGTAACAAAGAATCATGTGTGGAACATCGGTGATCTTTTCAGAGGCCGCTAAAATTGCCTTAATGTCATGACCATCGACGACTGAAACTTCCCAACCGAATGCTTTGATACGGTCTTGCAGTGGCTCGATACCCATAACCGTCTCCATTGGGCCGTCGCACTGGCCCATATTTACATCGACGATAACGCGAAGTTTGTCGAGGCAATGGAAAACACATGCCTGAAGGGCTTCGTAAGTTTGCCCTTCTTGGAATTCGCCATCGCTCATAAACACCCAAGTACGACCTTGTTCACCTTTTAATTTGCGCCCAAGTGCGATTCCGCCAGCTTGTGAAAGAGCCTGTGCAAGGGAACCCGTAGTAGTTTCAAATCCTGGTGAATGTTCGGCACCAATGAGTTCAACTGTTGAGCCATCTTTATTAAAGTGATCAAGACCATCTTCGCGAAGTCGAGCCGTTTCAATGAGAGCGCTATAAATGACGAGCGCATAATGAGCCGGACTGGAAATCAAGCGGTCGAAATTTGGGCCAGGTTCTCCGTGGAACTGTTGTCCTGTTACATATGTGTGAACACCGATTTCTGGTACACCAAAAAATGGTGGCGGCGCTATTGGTTTTGCTACGGGCGCAAAATTAAGAATGCCTGCATAAAGCGATGAAAGAAGTTCTGCAGAAGAGCACGCTTGGCTCATATATCCACCATTGTTGGCGATGGAATGCTCTAGAACTCTTCGTCGAATCCCCTTTGCAACTCTTTCAATCTCAACTATTTTTTCCGAGTAGTCACTCATGGATGCCTTGTGTATACATCAGGATTAATTCCCCTCTCCAGTACGAACTTCATCAATGATTTTACGAACCTTTAAAGTGAGTGAATTTAAATCAGTGTTGATGTGGCGTTCACGAATAGCCATTTGGGCCGAGCGAAGAACTCCACGAGCAGCACCGATTCGTTCGGCTGGCTCTAGAGTTTCAATATCGCTCGTCTTTGCTAGACCCACTATGCGTCGGGTCATCTTTGCAGCTGCATAACCGATTGCATCAAACTTCCATTGTGAGAGTAGTTTTTCTAGCAAAACATCGCTAAATACCCGCTTATCTACACGTGTTGGCCATAGCGCTCGGAAGTTAGCTTCAAATGAATCCCAAAGTTCACCCGGTAGCCCAGCAATAAAATCTGCATGATCTTTGCGGCGAAGAGCCGTTGCGCGGGCAAGTGCGATATAGAAATTGGCGAAACAGGCACCTAAATCAAAGCCGATTGGACCGTAAAATGAAAATTCTGAATCAAATGCTCGCGTTGAAATTTCATTTCCCTTTGCATCCGACTTCACCATGACTGATCCAGAGTGAAGATCACCATGGAGAAGGGCTTCAGCGCAGGTCATGAACTTATATTTAAGTTCTCCCATTTCAAGCGCCATCCGTGAGTCTTCAATAATCGCCTTCGCATCAATTTCATTTTCAGGTAGGTAGGAATTGCGGTCGGAAGGAAAATATGGTTCGGTAAAAACTAAATTCTCAGTAATTAGACAGAGTTCTGGATTTATAGCACGAGCAATTCCTTTGTAATGGGCATCAGCACCTGCACCAAAGATGGATGTTGCAAAGAGAACACGCGCTACATATTCACCAATTGACTTTGCAGCGCCATGATTCTGTTCGCCAAGGTTTAGAGAGGTACGCCAAACCTTGTGGTCAGAAAGATCTTCCATTGCGATGATATAGCGCTCAGAATCGTAGAAATAAATCTCAGGTACAAATTGCTTTGCTGATTGCGCATGGATTACATTTGTTTCATATTCGATGCGTGCACGATCTGGCGACATTGGCCATGAAGGTCCTACAAGTCGAACATAGGGAAGCGCTTGCTTGAGCACTATTCCTTTACCATGCTTATCTGTGACGATAAAAACAAGGTTGAGATTTCCATCTCCAACCTCCTTGACCTCAGTGATCGCAGTGTGATCAACAATCGATGAAATTTCCGTATGTGATGCCAGGTATGAGGGAATGTTATGTGCTGTTAAGAACTCGTATGAATCTGACATTTCTAAACTCTATCCATTCCTGATCAAGTTACTGAAATAAATCGTGACTTCTTGCCAGGCAAGGTGAACGAGAAGATGAGTGAGCGTACTACTAAATCATAGTCAGGCTTATACTCACTCATAACGTCTCTCCCATTGAAATTTCATATGCTTTTAATTCTGTTATTACAGCACTAATGTATTTAGCTGGTGTTATGTCGAAAGCTGGGTTAAATGTTTTTGCACCGATTGGTGCAACCTGTACTCCTTTAAAATAGGTGAGCTCTTCGTCGCTACGAAATTCAATGTGAATTTCGGAACCAGTTTCAAGGCTCCGATCAACTGATGATTCAGGCGCTACAACGAGGAATGGAATGCCAGCTGCATGGCATGCAAGTGCAACGCTGAGTGAACCAATTTTGTTTGCAGAGTCTCCATTTTTTGTAATACGGTCTGCGCCGATGAGTGCTGCATCAATGCGGCCACTAAGAATTGCCATAGCTGCAGCGCCATCTGCTTCGATACGGTAAGGAATATTAGATTTCATAAGCTCCCATGCTGTGAGTCGAGAGCCTTGAAGAAGAGGACGAGTTTCGTCAACGTAAACTTCTTTCACTAATCCGCGGTTATGCATCTCTCGAATTACACCTAAGGCGGTTCCTGTTCCTGTAGTTCCAAGTGATCCCGTGTTGCAATGTGTCAGAAAAGTGAGTGGTTTTTCCCCGAGAGTCTTAATAAACCAATCGGCTCCAATATTTCCCATATCAATGCAGGATTGCTTATCTTCTGCAGCAAGTTGATACGCTCCTTCAAGAACAGCGTCGCGACCAAGTGAAATTAATTTTCGGATCTTTTCGACTGCCCACCCTAGGTTCACCGCTGTTGGGCGAGCATTGCCAAGAGCATCGAGAGCTTTTTCGCGTTGATCATCGGACCAGTTCTTTCGGTGAGCTTCATCGAGCACTATGACAACACCAAATGCACCTGCCACGCCAAGGGCAGGAGCGCCACGTACAACTAGGCGCTGAATCGCTTCAATCAGTGGCTCAACGCAGTCGTAAGCGACGTATTCTTCGCTCGCCGGAATCAAGGTTTGGTCAAGCAAAATAATTTTATTATCTCGCCAATCAATTGCCTTGAACGGTATTAACATCCGAATGAAACTCCTTAGTAGTTGTACTGCAACTTAGTAGGCAGAGAATACGCCGAAGGGAGTTGCTCTGCTCTCAAAGCAAAAATGCCGACCATGTGTGATCGGCATTGCTGGTGGCGGGTGAAGGATTTGAACCTTCGAAGGCAGAGCCGGGGGATTTACAGTCCCCTCCCATTGGCCGCTCGGGCAACCCGCCAGGGTCGAACAGAACTTGCGGCAATTATGGAACTTGCGAGGTGAAAGGATACCGTAGGCAGGTAGGCGCAAATACCGCCTTTTATCGCGCGAAAGAGGGCCGAAGAAATGGCATCAGATAGCAGTTTTGACGTAGTTTCCAAGATCGACCGAATGGAATTAGATAACGCGGTTAATCAAGCAATCCGCGAAATTGATACTCGATTTGATTTTAAAAATACCGGGGCCAAGCTAGAACTTGAGGGCGAAAAGATTTCGATCGAAGCCGGGACAGAAGAACGTGCCAAGGCAACTCTGGATGTCCTTAAAGATAAATTAGTTAAACGTGGTGTCTCTCTTAAGCATATTGATCCTGCAGAACCGGCACTGAGTGGAAAGATTTACAAAATTTCGTGCCCTCTCAAAGAGGGCATCTCAACAGAAAATGCCAAAAAAGTTGCGAAGTTTTTGCGTGATGACGGTCCTAAAACAATTAAAACGCAAATCCAAGGTGATGAACTTCGTGTTACCAGTAAAAGCCGAGATGACTTACAAGCTGCTATCGCCATGATTAAAGATGCTAAGTGGGATTTTGCTGTTCAATTTACGAACTACCGGTGACCTCCAATTCCTATAAAAGCATCTCAAACTAAAGGTCTAATTTTTGGTGTCACCACGTGCATTATTTGGGGGCTCCTGCCTGTTTATTGGCACTTCCTAGAAAACGCATCATCCTTTGAAATCGTCGCTAACCGAGGTATTTGGTCACTCGTCTTGTGCATTCTCATTCTCGGACTACAAAAGAAATTGCGCAAAACATTTGCAGTTTTTCGTCAGCCTCGGAATATTGCAATTCTTGCCCTGACTTCTGGATTGCTCACAATTAACTGGACTGTTTACATTTGGTCTGTTAGCGTGAATAAAGTTGTTGAAGCATCGTTGGGTTACTACATATCTCCATTAGTCAGCGTGGCCTTTGGCGTAGTTATTTTGCGTGAGAAAATGCATAAATTGCAATGGATTGCCGTGTTTCTCGCTTTTGTTGGGGTATTGGTCTTAACATTTGAATACGGTTCTTTGCCTTGGATTGCACTGGCTTTAGCCGTTTCTTGGGGTGCTTACAGCCTTCTTAAAAAGTCATTGAACTTTCCCCCTCTAGAGGGAATTTCCATTGAAACTACTATCGCGCTACTTCCAAGTTTGGTTTTCATGATCATGTTGGAATCACAAGGTGGGGCGCAGTTAGGACATCATTTTCTTTACACAATTCTCTTGGTTGGCGCCGGGCTAATGACAGTCGTTCCACTCCTTCTATTCAATGAGGCAATGATTCGCTTGCCACTGACTATTTCCGGACTTCTTCAATACCTGACTCCAACAATTATGTTTATGGTTGGGACTGTTGTTAATCACGAATCCATGCCAAAAGGCAAAATCATTGGATTTGCCTTTATTTGGGTAGCGCTTGTTTTTCTCGGGACTGATTTAGTTAAATCAAACCGAGCTTCCGCTAGCGCTGTTTAATACCAGAGCACGCCCTGCTTCTAGGCGTGCAACAGGAACGCGGAACGGTGAGCAAGAAACATAGTCAAGCCCTAGTTCGTGGAAGAAGTGAATACTGCGTGGATCGCCACCATGTTCACCGCAGACACCAAGTTTGAAATCTGGTCGCAACCCGCGTGCTTGTTCAACAGCGGTGCGCACAAGAATTCCGACGCCGGCTTGATCCAATGATTCAAATGGATTGAACGGCAAAAGTTCTAGATCCAGATAGCGAGGCAAGAATGTAGATTCTACGTCGTCGCGACTAAATGCCCACGTTAGTTGAGTTAGGTCATTTGTTCCGAAGGAGAAGAAGTCTGCGTAATGTCCCATACGACCTGCAGTAATTGCAGCGCGAGGAGTTTCGATCATTGTGCCGATTGGAATTTCAATACTGTGGCCCGTTGAAGCAAAGGTATGTTTAATTTCTTCTTCAAGTGATTCGCGCAAATACAACAGCTCTCGTTGCGTTGAAACGAGCGGAATCATTACCTCTGGCTTTGGGTCGTGGCCAAGTTTTAGAACTTCGAGATAGGCATGAACAAGGGCTCGAACCTGCATTTTGTAGAGCTCTGGAATCAAGATTCCGAGGCGCACACCACGTAGTCCAAGCATCGGGTTAGATTCATGTAAACGGTTTACAGCTGCAAAAATGGCTGCATCGCGTGCAGGGATTTCTTCACCGAGTGCTTCTGCTCGAGCCATATCTGCACTGAGTTTGGCAAGTGGTGGCAAGAACTCATGAAGCGGTGGATCAAGTAAACGAATTGTTACCGGCAACCCGGACATGGCCATCATGATGCCGACGAAGTCTCCACGTTGTAGTGGTTCCATTTCTGCAATCACACCACGTTGCACATCTTCATTTTCTGCCAACACAAGGCGTTCAACAAAAGCACGTCGAGGTCCGAGGAACATATGTTCTGTGCGACAAAGACCGACACCTTCTGCACCGAGAATGCGGGCACGTACCGCATCCTCGGGAGTATCAGCGTTGGTACGAACTTTTAGTGTGCGAATTGAGTCGGCATAACACAGAATACGATCTACCGCTTTAACAACTGGTGATGCCTCATCACTTGAAGCAGCAAGGCGACCCTCAAGATATGACGTTACAGGGGATGCGATAACGGGAATTGTGCCTTGGTAAACATTTCCAGTTGTGCCATCAATAGAAATCGTTTCACCTTCATAGATCGTGAGACTTCCAACGGTAAACAATGATGCGCGTTCATCAACTGAAATTGCATCTGTTCCGCAGACTGCAGTCTTACCCATTCCGCGAGCAACAACAGCTGCGTGAGAAGTTTTGCCACCGCGACTAGTCAAGATACCTTCAGACGCCACCATGCCTACAAGATCATCCGGGCTGGTTTCGCGACGAACAAGAATTACTTTCTTTCCGCCACGAGCTAAATCAAATGCTCTGCGAGAATCAAATACAACTTCACCAACTGCTGCACCAGGTGATGCTGGAATACCAGTTGCAATCGGCTTTACAGAACCTGTTAAATCAAATTGAGGGAACATGAGTTGCGCTAATTGATCACCAGAGGTGCGCACTAGCGCCTCATCCATAGTGATCTTGCCTTCGTCTACTAACTGCGTAGCAATTCTAAAAGCAGCCTCAGCGGTGCGCTTTCCTACGCGAGTTTGAAGAATCCAGAGTTTGCCTTTTTCAACGGTAAATTCGATATCGCAGAGGTCGCGGTAATGATCTTCCAGCAAAGTCATGACACGATCGAGCTCGGCATAGACCTTTGGGGTTTTTTCATTGAACTCAGCCAAAGACATTGTGTTTCTAATACCAGCTACAACATCCTCGCCTTGAGCACGCTCAAGATAATCACCATAACTGCCTTGCTCACCGGTTGCAGGGTCGCGCGTAAATGCAACGCCCGTTCCTGAGTCATCGCTGAGATTTCCAAAAACCATTGATTGGATATTGACAGCAGTTCCTAAATCGGAAGGAATTCGTTCACGACGACGATAAAGCTGTGCACGTTCTGAATTCCATGAATGGAATACCGCTTCAACCGACCTCATTAAATGTTCACGGGGATCGAGAGGGAAGGTCTCACCGGTTAGCGCTTCTGTTGCTTTCTTATATCCGTCTGCTAAAGCCTTTAATCCTTCGACATCTAACTCTTGAATACTTGTAACGCTAAAAGATGCAAGGACTCGGTTTTCAATTTTATGGAATTCTGATGGTGGTACATCGCAAACAATGCGACCGTACATATCAATAAATCGGCGATAAGAATCCCAAGCAAATTTTGGATTACCTGTTTGAACAGCCATCTGTTCTGCAACTTCTGGTGTCATTCCAACATTGAGAACTGTTTCCATCATTCCTGGCATGGAGAACTTTGCACCAGAGCGGACTGAGACTAGGAGTGGCTTTTTTGGATTTCCAAATTCTTTATCTAAACTTTTTTCTAAAGCTTTTAATGAACTTTCAATTTCGCCTTTAAGTCCTTTTGGAACTTCACCCGATGCAAGAAATTCTCTACACGCTTGCGTTGTAATTGTGAATCCTGGGGGCACCGGTAGTCCGATGCGCACCATCTCGGCCAAGTTCGCGCCTTTGCCACCTAATAAATCAGATTGACTGCGGTCACCGAATGAAAATGGATAAATTAACTGGCCCGACATCGAGATCCCATCTACCAAGTTGATGTGTAAAGAATCGTAGTGGAACGATAGTGGCAGTTGAGAAGCATTTTTTACGCGTCAGTGTGAGCGTTCGACCACAGTGTCACATAGTGAGAACAGGGCACCGGTGGCATCGCACATAGGCAGGGGGCCCAGGGCTTGACGAGCTTTTTGGGCCACCTCAAATAGTTGCGACCTTGATTCATCCAGTGCTGGGTGCTTACGAAGGGCTCGTAGTACTTCTTTTATGACCTTTTCAGACTTAATTGGTGCCTTGAGTAGCTTTCGCAATTCGCTGTCGCCACGGGCTTTTGATTTAAGAACATTAAGAGTGACCAATGTTGGAACGCCTTCTCGTAAGTCTGTTCCAGGAGTTTTTCCAGAAAGTTCCGAATCACTTGCGATGTCGATGACATCATCTGCCAACTGAAAAGCAATGCCCATCTGCTCACCAAAAGTTGTCACTGTTTCAACAATCTGAGAATTAGCTCCCGACAAAAGTGCGCCGAAACGAGCACTGGTCGCAATTAAGGATCCTGTTTTATCCGCAACAACTTGTAGGTAATGCTCTATCGCATCTTTACCATTTTGCGGTCCTTGTGTTTCCATAATTTGACCAATTACTAATCGCTCGAATGTTCGAGCTTGCAACCTAACTGCTTGAGGCCCAAGGTCTGCTAATAAATCTGATGCTTTGGCAAAAAGATAATCACCAGTCAAGATTGCAACCGTGTTGCCCCATCTGGCATTCGCGCTTTTAACTCCGCGTCGAAGTGGCGCTTCATCCATAACATCATCGTGATACAAAGTTGCTAAATGTGTAAGTTCACATACAACTGCTGCAGGAACTACTTCTGGTCTAGTCGGATCTCCAAGATGAGATGTGATGAGGGTGAGGAGTGGACGTAACCTCTTCCCACCTGCTGCTACTAAATGGTGAGATGTTTCTTCAACAAGCGGGTAGTCACCTTCAATATGTGAATTGAGCAACTGCTCGACTTTTAACATCCCGGTCTTTAATTCGACCTCAAGTTCACCGGAAATATCCGGTATGCCAAACGCTGTCATCAGCGAATGAACGAGGCGAGCGAGTTAATAAAGTTAAGCAGAGGCGCTGGGTATACGCCCAAGAAAATAGTTATCACGGAAGTAATTATGAGGGTGGAGCGAGTAAGAATGGAAGGGATAATTACGCTCGTACCATCTTCGGCTGCATCTTTAAAGAACATCAAAACAATTACTCTGATGTAGAAGTAGGCAGCGATAGCACTTGAAAGGACACCCACAATTACGAGGGACTTGTTGCCGCTTTCATAGGCTGCAGAGAAAATAGAGAACTTCCCAATAAATCCGCTCGTCAGAGGAATTCCAGCAAAGGCTAATAAGAATCCAGCAAAGAGAGTTGCTGCAAAGGGTGAACGCTTGGCAAGGCCCGCCCATTTGTTGAGGTCGGTAACTTCACCAGATGAATCCCGAACTAACGTCACAACTCCAAATGCTCCAACGGTTGCAACACCGTATGCAAACAAATAAAAGATCGAAGCGTCTAACCCAGATTTATTAAGTGCAATAACTCCAGTCAATAAGAAACCTGCATGCGCTATTGAGGAATACGCCAACATGCGCTTAACGTCTCGTTGCGAAATGGCAACAACGGAACCGAAGAGCATTGTGATGATGGCAATAATCGACATCATCGGGCGCCAGTCCCAATTGGCGTTTGCAAGGGAAGTGTAGAAAATTCTCAACATTGCGCCAAAGGCCGCAACTTTTGTCGCAGCTGCCATAAATGCGGTTATCGGGGTAGGCGCTCCTTGATAAACATCTGGCGTCCAAGCATGGAATGGAACTGCACCCACTTTGAATAGCAACCCAATCGATAAAAATGCGATTCCCATAAGTAGGAATACATCGTTTCCACTTCCGCCCACAACTGCGGCTCGGATTCCAGCAAGTGAAACTGATCCTGAGTATCCATAAAGATAAGCGGCTCCAAATAAGAAGAATGCTGAGGAGAACGCTCCAAGCAAGAAATATTTAAGCGCAGCTTCTTGAGACATCAATCTGCGACGACGGGAAAGTCCTGCCATTAAATACAGTGGTAAGGAAAGCATTTCAAGTGCCACAAATAAGGTAATTAAGTCATTTGATGCGGGGAACAAGAGCATTCCGGCAACAGCAAAGAGCGTCAGTGGGAATACTTCTGTTAATTTCTCACCGCTTTGTAAAGAATCTCGCTCTTCTGGTGAGCCTGGCACAGCAGCTGCAAGCACAGTGAAATGTTCATTATCTGCAATCAGCGCAACTGCCAATATTGCAATCAACAAAATGGATCCCTGCATCAAAATTGTTGCTCCATCAATCGCCACCGAACCCATGGCTGCAGTTAGCGAACTCTCATGGCGAATATGCCAGAGCTGAATAAGAGCAAGAATCAAAGAGCCTAAAGTGATAGTCAATTGAGCAATTGGGCGGACTTTACGAGAAAAGAAAGCTTCAATAAGAACACCAATAAGTGCGCCACCTAAGACAATCAAAATAGGTGAGAGCTGAACATATGAAAGTTTAGGAACGATGAAATCAGTCATTTACTTACCAGCCTTTGGATCGATCTGAGCAAGTGGATCCGTAAAGCCAGCTTGAGTGATGGTGTGAGTTGAGGCTGGGTTAATAATGTTGAGGAGCGGAGATGGATAAAAACCAAGAGCGATAATTATTGCAATTACAGGTGCGATCGCAATTTTCTCGCGTAAGTTCAAATCAGATAACGCTTCGTTGCCAGGCATTGTTGGGCCATTGTACGCGCGTTGAACTGGAATCAAAATATACAAAGCGGCAAGAACAATTCCGAAGGTGCCAATTATCGCTGCAACTGGATAACGGGTGTAAGTGCCAACAAGAACTAAGAATTCGCTGACGAAACTTGAAAGTCCTGGTAGTGCCAAGCTGGACATACCTGCAAAGAAGAAGCTCCACGCCATTACTGGTGTGACTCTTTGTAGTCCTCCAAAATCTGAAATCTTTGAAGATCCTCTACGCGACATCATCCATCCACCAACAATAAAGAGCGCAGCTGTTGAGAATCCATGATTAAACATGTACAAAGTTGCACCAGAATGACCTTGCGATGTCATCGCAAAAATTCCCATCGTGATAAAACCGAAGTGTGAGATAGAGGTAAACGCAATTAAGCGCTTCAGATCTTTTTGCCCTATTGCAAGGAAAGCGCCGTAAATGATTGAAATTACAGCGAGAACTAAAATCAACGGGGTGAAAGTTTTAGAGGCTTCAGGGAAGAGTGTTAGGCAGTAACGAATCATTCCGAAGGTTCCGACTTTATCCAAAATACCCAAGAGAAGTACCGAAGTTCCAGGAGTTGCAGATTGAGCAGCATCAGGCAACCAGGTGTGTAATGGCCAGAGCGGGGCTTTGATTGCAAATGCAATAAAGAAGCCAAGGAAAAGTAAGTTCTGAGTTGTTGAACTCATTTGTAGTTGAGACAACGTGTTGATGTTAAAGCTATGGCCACCTTGTTCGCCTGACAGAACATAAAGACCAATTATCGAAGCCAACATCAACAAACCACCGAGGAGTGAATAGATAAGAAATTTCACTGCCGCAGCATTTCGTTGACCAGTGCCATATCCCCCAATGAGGAAATAAACGGGGATGAGCATTGCTTCAAAAAACACGTAGAAGAGGAACAAATCATTTGCGCTAAAGACTCCGATAATCATGGTCTCTAGAACTAGAACCAAAATATAAAAAGTTTTCGCACTCCATCGCCCACCGCTGGATTCGTTCCAACCGGCTAGAACGACGATTGGAGCAAGCAGAGCGGAAAGAATAATAAGGACAAGCGCGATTCCGTCCACGCCAACAGAATAGTTAATTCCAAAAGTTGGAATCCATGAATGTGTCTCAACAAATTGCAGATCAGTTTTGCTTGTATCGAATCTGATTGCCATAACTATGACGCCAATAGCAACAAGCAAGGTAGTTCCGAGCGTCATCTGCTTTGCCAAAAGTGATTTAGTGGTTGGTAGTGCTGAAATTAAGAGCGCGCCAATCAGGGGCAGAAGCATTAATGAGGTCAACATGTTCATAACGTCACCACCCAAATTGTGGCAACTAACGCAATCGCGCCTGCCAAGATCCACATTGCATAACTTCGGACAAATCCAGTTTGCGTCTTTCTCAAGAGATTTCCTGAGCCGATTGCAAAGCGGGCAATTCCATGAACTGCGCCATCAATTAACTTTGTATCCGCTACTTGTAGTCCACGAGTTAAAGATTGACCTGGGCGCATAAAGACCGCTTCGTTGAAATTGTCTTGTAGTAAGTCTTTCCGAGCTGCTTTAGTAAATTCCGTTACATCTGCCGGTGCTACCTGTGGAACTTCGTTCAGTAGGTACTTGATAATTGCATACCCAACTCCGATTGCAACTAGTACCAATGCCAAAATGGATACAACGGCAGGGCTGAGTAACTCACCTTCGTGCGATGGTGTTGCTTCGACAACCGGTGCTAGCCAGTTGCGTAAAGAATTTCCACGGGTAAAGAAGAAACCTGAAGCAACTGAACCAAGAGCAAGTAGAACCATAGGTGCCCACATGAGGAATGGAGATTCATGAGGGTGTGCTTTATCGTCCCAACGCTTGCTTCCAGCAAAAGTAAGAATGACAACGCGAGTCATGTAGAAAGCAGTAATCATTGCGCCAAGTAGCGCAGCAGTTCCAAGAGCTATTCCTTTAAATCCGCCTGCGTTAAATGCAACTTCAATGATCTTATCTTTTGAATAAAAACCAGCAAATGGTGGAACTCCGATAATCGCAAGATAGCCAAGACCAAATGTTGCAAAGGTAATTGGCATAAATTTACGCAGCCCGCCATAGCGACGCATATTTACTTCATCGTTCATGCCATGCATGACAGATCCTGCGCCTAAGAACATGCCGGCCTTAAAGAATCCGTGTGTTAGCAAATGCATGATTGCAAATGCATAACCAGCTGGTCCAAGGCCAGCACCTAAAACCATGTAGCCAATTTGAGACATCGTTGAAGCAGCCAACGCTTTCTTGATGTCATCTTTAGCCATACCAATAATTGCTCCAAAGAGCAGTGTGATTGCTCCAATAATTGCCACAGCTAGTTGAGCAATTGGAGCCAAATCGAAAATAAAATTAGATCTCGTTATTAAGTAGACGCCCGCAGTAACCATCGTTGCTGCGTGAATTAAGGCCGAAACTGGAGTAGGACCAGCCATCGCATCCCCAAGCCAAGCTTGCAATGGGAATTGCGCAGATTTTCCTGTCGCGGCAACAAGCAACATGATTCCGATTGCTGTTAAGGACCCCGTAGATGCTTGGCTCGCATGCTCTTTAACTCCTTGGAATGAAACGGTTCCAAGCGTTGCAAAAGCAATCATGATTGCAAGAGAAAGTCCCATGTCACCAACGCGGTTTGCTACGAATGCCTTCTTTGCAGCAGTTGCATACGTTGGCTTTTGATTCCAGAAACCAATGAGCAAATATGAAGCAAGACCAACACCCTCCCAGCCAACATAAAGATTGAGGTAAGAATCTCCAAGAACTAAGAGGAGCATTGCTGCGATAAAGAAATTTAAGTAAGCGAAAAAGCGGCGGCGATCTAGATCATGCGACATGTAGGCAATCGAGTAAACGTGAATCAAGGTACCAACACCTGTTATGAGGAGTACAAAACAAATAGATAGCTGATCAGCTAACAGCCCGGCATCAACTTGGAACGACCCAACAGATATCCAACTAAACAATTTTTGGGTCAGAGCACGTTCACCAGTTGGATTTCCAAGCATCTTAAGAAACAGTGAGACACCAACGGCAAATGAGCCAGCGGACATCAATGTTCCAAATATGTGTCCCCAGCGATCGGAACGACGTCCTGAAAGAAGCAATACTGCTGCTCCAAAAAGTGGCAACGCTATGAGATAAACCAATGAATTACTTGTCATGAGATCACCGCTTCAACAAACTGGCATCATCAACTGATGCCGATCGACGTGAGCGATATATGGTCACAATGATTGCCAAGCCAACTACAACTTCACACGCAGCGACAACCATTGTAAAGAAAGCCACTACTTGACCATCAAGATTGCCGTTGATTCGCGCAAAAGTTACAAAAGCTAAGTTGCATGCGTTAAGCATTAATTCAACGCACATAAAGACAACGATTGCATTTCGGCGGACTACAACGCCAATTGCGCCAATAGTAAAGAGCAGCGCAGAGACGTAAAGGTAATTAGCTGGGTTCATTACTCCTCCCCGTTTTCAATTGCACTGAGTTGGAATGGACGAGAATCAATTACATCTCCACGAGCTTTTAGCGTTGCAGAAATCGATGCTTGTGAAGGAGTTCCATCTGGCAAAAGGGCAGGAACATCAACTGCGTTGTGAAGTGCGTAAACACCTGGGCCAGGAAGTCCTGCTGCACTAGCCAATGAAGTTCCGCGGAATCGTGCTGTGGCAAGATCACGTTGAGTTGGACGTTGAATAAGTCTGTGATTATGAGCCAATACCATTGCACCAAGGGCTGCAGTTATAAGAAGTGCTGAAACTACTTCAAACGCCCAGACATATTTGGAGAATAAGAGTCCTGCAAGTGCTTGAACATTTCCGCCTGCATTTGCATCGGCAAGACCAACATACGCGCGGCCGATAGTTGCATGTCCAATGAGTGAAACAAGCAAGCCACCAAAACCAAAGGCTGCAACAATCGCGATTGGACGAAGTCCCCTAATAGTTTCTGTGAGTGACTCTGAAGATTCAACTCCAACTAACATCAAGATAAAGAGGAACAACATCATTACTGCGCCCGTATAAACGACAACCTGAACAATTCCAAGAAATGCTGCATCTTGAGCGATGTAAAAAATAGCAAGAGTAATCATGATCCAAGCTAGCAAGATTGCCGAATGGACAGCTTTTTTAACCATAAGCATTGCAAGAGCTGACAAGACGGCAAGTGGCCCTAAAACCCAAAACAAAACTGCTTCTGGTGTTTGTGTTTGGCCCATTGCTAAAGCTTGATGAATCATGCCTGCTCCTGGGAAGGATGTGCACCGAGAACATCACCCTTGTAATAATTACTGTCATCCATATCTGGATACATTGGGTGAGGTGGCATCAACATTCCTTGGCGAAGTGGTGCAAGTAGATCTTGCTTCTCATAAATCAAACTCGCACGAGAGTTATCTGCTAACTCAAATTCATTTGTCATTGTGAGCGCACGGGTTGGGCAAGCTTCAATACACAACCCACAGAAAATACAACGAAGATAATTGATTTGGTAAACCTTGCCGTAACGCTCTCCCGGAGACATTCTGTTTTCTTCTGTGTTTTCTGCACCTTCAACATAAATTGCATCAGCTGGACATGCCCAAGCACAGAGTTCGCAACCAATGCATTTCTCAAGGCCATCTGCATGTCTATTAAGTTGATGACGACCATGAAAACGAGGCGCAGTGCCTTCGCGTTCTTCTGGATATTGAACTGTGTTTACTTTCTTAAACATCGTAATAAAAGTGACCCAGAAGCCTTTTAATTGGTTTCCAATGCTGGCAGGACCATCGTTTTGAACAGGCGCAGATTGAACTGCCTCAAGTCCAAGGTCTCGACGGAATGACTCAATTGGTTGATCGTTATTTTCAGCCATGTCGCTACTCCATTATTTTCGTTGGTATTTGTGGGATAGCAAAAGATGGAGCACTTGGCTCGACGTACACTTTCTTGGATTTCTTTTTGCTCATTTCGTAGCCAACATTAATGAGTAGCACGAGCGCGACTATTCCGGCAGAAACCGCCAGTACAGAAATTCTAGAAGCGCCCCGCAATGAAAGCACGCGAAGAGTTGAAACGACCATAATCCAGAACAAACTGATTGGAATTAAAACTTTCCAGCCGAATTTCATGAATTGGTCATATCTCATTCTCGGCAACGTTCCACGCAGCCATACGAAAATAAAGAAGAAGAGTGAAATTTTCCCTAAGAACCAAACAATTGTGAACCAACCGCCTAGCCATTGTTCTGTAAATGTTAAGCCAGGAAGTGCGTGATAGCCACCAAGGAAAAGAGTTGTAGCTAAAGCAGATACTCCAACAATGTTAACGTACTCGGCTAAGAAGAAAAGGGCGAACTTCAGCGAGGAATACTCTGTGTGGAATCCCCCAACAAGCTCACCTTCAGCTTCTGCTAAATCAAATGGTGCACGATTAGTCTCACCAACCATTGAAATTACATAAATCACAAATGAAGGAAAGAGAACTACCGCATACCACCACTTATCTTGAGCAGCGACAATATCCGAAGTGGACATTGATCCCGCATAAATAAAGACTGCTACAAGTGAAAGACCCATTGCGACTTCGTAAGAAATTACTTGGGCGCTAGAACGTAAACCACCCAAGAGAGGGTAAGTCGATCCAGATGACCAGCCAGCTAAGACAATTCCGTACACACCAACTGAAGCGATAGCTAGTACATATAGAACACCTACTGGAATATCAGTTAATTGCATCGCTGTCTTGTGTCCAAAAAGATTAACTTCCCCAGTCATGGGCATGACAGCAAAGGCCATAAAGCAGGTAGTAGCACTAATAATTGGAGCTATCACGAAAACTACAACATCAGCTGCCGCTGGAATTAAATCTTCTTTTAGCGCAAGTTTTACACCGTCAGCTAATGATTGAACCAGGCCAAGAGGACCAACGCGGTTAGGGCCAATGCGCTGTTGCATCCGAGCAACTATGCGACGTTCAGACCAAATACATAACAATGTTGCAACCACGCAAATAACAAAAACAAGTACTCCCTTAACAAGAATGAGCCAACCTGGATCATGGCCAATGAGTTCTGCTGTTTTCATTATGCCTTCCCAACTTTTACCAGAGTGCCACTTGCAGTACCGAGTGTTTCCAAAAGATGAGAACCACGAGAGTTGCGTGGCATCCACACTCCATCATCGTGAATATTTTCAACTAGAACTGGAAGAGTTACAGAACCTTGAGAATTTGAAACTTTGACTGCGTCTCCGTCAACAACGCCAAGTGCATTGGCGCGCTTCTGTGAAATTACTACAACGCTCTTACGCGCAGTTCCAGCTAAATTCACTTCACCATCTTGTAAAGATCCATCATCAAGCAAGCGTCGCCATGAGGTGAGGAGGGCTTCATCATTTCCCGCTGAAAGGGATTTAGAAGTTGATGGAGTAAATGTTGCGCGAGCTCCATCCCATTTTGAAAGGGAGGCAAATTCTTTAGATGCAGATTTGACTGAGTTAAGCGAAATTGATTTACCCAGTGCATCTGCCAACATTGAAAGAATGCGAACATCGCTTCGATGTAAAGATCCTTCAACTGCTGTATCAAATTCCCGCGCACGACCCTCCCAGTTCATAAATGAACCAGACTTTTCTGTCACAGCGGCAACTGGGAAAACTACATTCGCGCGCGCTGTTACCGCACTTGGTCGAATTTCAAAACTGACAACAAAAGCTTGGTCTAGCGCAGATAGAGCTTCAGCACTCATTGCACTATCCAAAGGATCAACGCCGCCAACAACGAGAGCGTCGAGTTGACCAGTTTTTGCAGATACAAATATTTCATCAGCGCTCTTTCCAACTGCTGAAGGAATTGAATCGACTCCCCAAACGGTTGCTACATCTACTCTTGCAGCTGGATCAGATACTGGTCGGCCGCCTGGCAAAAGATTTCCGATAGCTCCTGCCGCAATTGCACCTGGCTCACCAGCGCGACGAGGAACCCAACCAATTTTTGCTCCAGTGCGGTGAGCAAGTGCAGCAACTGCGGATAGTGCACCAACGCTTTCACATGCACGCTCACCAACAAGAATTACTGACTTTGCAGTGAGCGCAATTTTAGAAATTGCATCTGCTTCGCTACCTGGAGCAACGGATATGAATGTTGCGCCTAATTTTTCATTTCCAATCGAAAGTTTAGTTGCGACCGCACTTACCTTGAGTGCGCGCTTTTTAACGTGCTTTAACATGCGCAAGAAAACAATAGGAGATTCTTCTTCGGGTTCAAAACCAACTAGGAGAACATGATCTGCACGATCAATATCGCGGTAAGTAGTTGATGTTCCGACAACATGAGAGGCAAGGAACTCGCGCTCTTCATCGCTGGAAACGCGGGAACGGAAATCTATGTCGTTAGTCCCTAAAGCAACTCGCGCGAATTTGCTATAACCGTAAGCATCTTCAACAGTTGCGCGCCCACCAACTAATACTCCGACTCGATTACCTTTCAAACCAGCTGCAGCTGCAGCAATTGCTTCTGGCCATGACGCTTCACGTAATTCGCCAGAGGCGTCACGTACTAAAGGATTTGTGATGCGATCAAGTGCGGTTACATACTTAAATGCCCATCTACCTTTATCGCAATTCCATTCTTCATTTACTTCTGGGTCATCACCAGCTAAACGGCGAAGAGTTTTACCTCTGCGGACATCTGTGCGCTGTGCGCAACCAGATGCGCAATGCTCACAAGAAGAAGGAGTTGAAACTAAATCGAATGGACGAGCTTGGAATCGATAAGAAGCACCGGTAAGTGCACCAACTGGGCAAATTTGAACTGTGTTACCTGAAAAATAAGATTCGAATGGCTGGTTCTCGTAGATACCAACTTGTTGCAGTGCGCCTCGCTCGTTAAGGGTGATGAATGGATCAGAAGCAATTTGCTCAGAAAAGCGTGTACAACGAGCGCAAAGTACGCATCGTTCGCGGTCGAGAAGCACTTGGGATGAAATGTTAATTGGCTTATCGAATAAACGCTTCTTGCCTTCAAAACGAGATTCACCACGACCTGTACTCATAGCTTGATTCTGAAGTGGGCATTCTCCGCCCTTATCGCAAACAGGACAGTCAAGAGGATGGTTAACAAGAAGGAATTCCATAATGCCCTCTTGTGCTTTTTGTGCAACAGCAGAAGTTAGTTGTGTTTTAACAATCATTCCGGGTTCAACTGGAATCGTGCATGAAGCTTGTGGCTTTGGGAACGCGCGACCATTAATTTCAATGTCAACCAGACATTGGCGACAAGCACCGACTGGATCTAGTAGCGGGTGATCGCAAAAACGAGGAATCTGAATTCCAAGTTTTTCTGCCGCACGAATAACGAGTGTCCCCTTTGGCACGCTCACTTCAAAACCATCGATAACTAAGGTGATCATGTCAACAACTTCTGTCGTCATCACACACCTGCCTTATCAAAAATCGTTGAAGCGTGAGGGTCAAACGGACATCCCCCATTACGAAGGTGGTCCATATATTCACTTCGGAAATATTGAAGAGAGGAAACGATAGGACTTGCTGCACCATCTGCGAGTGCGCAAAATGATCGGCCCATGATGTTGTCGCAAAGATCAATTAACTTATCTAAATCTGCTTCTGTACCTTTACCGCTTTCAAGGTCTTTAAGAATCTGAACAAGCCACCATGTGCCTTCGCGACATGGAGTGCACTTTCCGCAAGACTCATGCTTGTAAAATTCAGTCCAGCGCAATACCGCACGGACGATACATGTTGTCTCATCAAATATTTGAAGTGCTTTTGTTCCGAGCATTGAGCCAGCTGCAGAAACACCCTCATAATCAAGCGGTGTATCTAAATGCTCGACTGTAAAGAGTGGAGTTGAGGAACCTCCTGGTGTCCAGAACTTCAATTGATGTCCCTTACGAATTCCACCTGCAAGTTCCAAAATTTCGCGCAATGTAATTCCAAGCGGTGCTTCAAATTGCCCAGGATTTGTTACGTGCCCAGAGAGAGAATAAAGCGTCATTCCTTTGCTTTTCTCAGTTCCCATTGACTGGAACCACTCTGCGCCATTGCTAATGATTGAAGGTACTGAAGCAATTGATTCAACGTTATTAACAACTGTTGGTCGTGCATAGAGGCCTGCAATTGCAGGAAATGGAGGACGCAAACGTGGTTGGCCGCGGAAACCTTCTAGTGAATCTAGGAGCGCAGTTTCTTCTCCGCAGATATAGGCACCTGCCCCGACGTGGAGAACAAGTTCAAGATCAACACCTGAACCAAAAATATTCTTTCCTAAATATCCAGCCTTGTAAGCATCTTCAATTGCTTGTTGCATACGACGAACAACATGTGTGACTTCGCCTCGAATATAAATAAAAGCGTACTTGGCACGAATTGCGTAGGAGCCAATAATCATTCCTTCAACTAGCACATGTGGGTTAGCAAGCAACAACGGTGTGTCTTTGCACGTTCCTGGTTCAGATTCATCTGCGTTTACAACTAGGTAATGGTCTTTGTTATCTCCCTGTGGGATGAAACCCCATTTCATTCCTGTTGGGAAACCAGCGCCACCTCGGCCACGTAAACCTGAATCTTTAACTTGTTGAATAATTGCATCAGGTTCCATTTTGAGCGCTTTGACAGCAGCTGTGTACCCACCATGGCGCTTGTAGCCTTCGAGGGTAAATGAATCTTTCTCATCCCAATGTGCAGAAAGCACTGGAGTTAACTTTGTCATCCTTGTGCTCCCTTCTTTGAAATTCTTAATCCGAGTAATGAAGGCTCTCCTGCTTGAACGCCTTCGTTCGCATGACCATCATTGAGTCCAGCCAAAACTGCAGAAGTTTCTTTCCAGTTGTGTAATTCATTTGGTCCACGAGTTGGTGGCTTTGGCTTTCCAGCACGCATAGAGTCAACAAGATCTTTTGCTGTTTGAACAGTTTGATTATCGTAGAACTCCCAGTTAGCCATAACGACAGGTGCGTAATCACATGCCGCGTTGCATTCAATATGTTCGAGTGAAACTTTTCCATCGGCAGTAACGCCATCATTTTCGACGCCCAAATGCTCTTTAAGCCCAGCAAATATGGCATCTCCGCCCATGACGGCGCAAAGGGTATTTGTGCATACTCCTACGTGATACTCGCCTACAGGCTTTCTCTTATATTGAGTGTAGAAAGTTGAGACTGCTGAAACTTCTGCACTTTCTAATTCAAGCTTTTTGGCAATCAATTCGATTGCATCGTTTGTAATATATCCATCAATTGATTGTGCAAAATGAAGCAAAGGCATAATGGAGGAACGTTTACGCGGATAGCGCGCAATGATTGAATCCATAGTTTGTTGCTGACTTGATGAATATGTCATTAGCGATCAACACCACCCATCACGGGATCGATTGAAGCAACTGCTCCAATAATGTCGGCAATCAAACTGCCTTCACACATTGCAGAAGTTGATTGCAAGTTATTAAAAGATGGCTCGCGGAAATGAACTCGATATGGCTTTGTTCCGCCATCAGATACCAAGTGAACGCCAAGTTCTCCTCGTGGAGATTCGACTGCTGAATAAACTTGACCAGCTGGAACATGGAAACCTTCAGTTACCAATTTAAAGTGATGGATTAGTGATTCCATGGAAGTACCCATAATTTGGCGGATGTGATCAAGTGAGTTTCCAAGACCATCTCCACCAAGTGCCAACTGCGAAGGCCAAGCAATCTTCTTATCAGCAACCATCACAGGCGCACCTTCAAGTTTTTCGAGTACATCAGCGCATTGCTCAATGATTCGAAGTGATTGCTCTAATTCATTCATGCGGATGAGGAAACGACCATATACATCGCAAGTATCGGCAGTAATGACATCGAAATTATAATTTTCATATCCGCAATATGGAGCGGTCTTACGAAGATCCCACGGTAGGCCAGTTGAGCGAAGTACTGGGCCGGTAACTCCCAAAGTCGTGCATCCAGCAAGATCAAGATAGCCAATTCCTTCTGTGCGCTTCATCCAAATGCTGTTACCAACAAGAAGTTTTACGTTATCTTTAAAATCTCGGCGAAGTTCTTTAACGCTCTCGCGAATTTTGGCTATCGCGCCATCAGGCAGATCTTGGGCAACTCCACCTGGGCGGAAATAGGCCATATTCATGCGAAGACCTGCAACAAGTTCGAATATGTCTAGAACCTTTTCGCGTTCGCGGAAGCAGAAAATCATTGGAGAGAGCGCACCTAATTCAAGTGCTCCTGTACCTAAAGCAACCATGTGGGATGAAATTCGATTGAACTCCATCATCATGACGCGAATAGCACTTGCTCGTTCTGGGACGTCGTTAGTAATTCCTAAAAGTTTTTCTACGCCAAGGCAATAAGCCGCTTCGTTATAGAGCGGAGCCAAGTAATCCATACGAGTAACAAAAGTAACTCCTTGAGTCCAACTTCTGTATTCAGTGTTCTTCTCAATTCCGGTGTGCAGATAACCGATTCCACATCGAACTTCAGTAACTGTTTCACCTTCAAGTTCAAGAACTAAACGTAATACTCCGTGAGTTGAAGGGTGCTGTGGCCCCATGTTGACAACAACGCGCTCTTCTTTAGTTGCACCGATTTCAGTAACGAGGGAATCCCAATCTCCACCTGTTACTGAGAAAACAGTGCCTTCAGTTGTTTCACGTGAGGATGCATACGGATCTGTAATTGAACTCATTATTTGTATGACCTCCGCTCATCTGGAGGAGGAACAGTTGCGCCTTTGTATTCAACAGGAATTCCACCGAGTGGATAATCTTTACGTTGCGGATGTCCACGCCAATCATCTGGCATCAAAATACGAGTTAAGCCTGGGTGACCATCAAAAATAATTCCAAACATGTCAAAGGTTTCACGTTCATTCCAGTTATTGCCAGCCCACACTTCAACAAGTGATGGGATATGAGGATCGGAATCTGACACTGAAACTTCAAGGCGTACACGTTGATTGCGAGTTATTGAAAGTAGTGGATAGACCGCATGTAACTCACGATTGAGATCTGTTGGGTAATGAACTCCACTTACTCCCAAACACATTTCGAAAAGTAATTTTTCTCGCAAGATCATTGCTACTTCAAATAGTTTTTCTCGTTTTATATGAAGAGTAAGTTCTCCGCGATCAACAACTACCTTTTCAATAGCGTTGGAAAAATCTGGGTAAGCACGCTCTAGGTCATCTGCAATGTCATCAAAATAACCGCCGTAGGGACGTTCGCTGGACCCTGGTGAAGTTGCTGTGCGTACTAACCCTCCATAACCAGAGGTATCCCCAGTTCCCTGCGTCCCAAACATTCCCCTTTCGGTCATGCCAGCAAGCCTTTGAGCTGATGAGTTGGCTTGGCATTCATTGCAGCTAATTCAACTTCCTTAATAATCTTTTCGCGGTTTGATCCAAGTTTTTCATCATAAATTTGCTCATGTAGCTTCAAAATTGCATCCATCAACATTTCAGGTCGCGGTGGACATCCTGGCAAATAAATATCAACAGGAACCACGTGATCTACGCCTTGAACAATTGCGTAGTTGTTAAACATTCCACCTGAAGATGCGCAAGCACCCATTGCGATAACCCACTTTGGTGCAGCCATTTGATCGTAAATTTGACGAAGCACTGGAGCCATTTTGTTTGACACGCGACCCGCAACAATCATGAGATCGGCTTGACGAGGGGATGCGCGGAAAACTTCCATTCCAAAACGGGCTAAGTCATAACGACCGGCACCAGCTGCCATCATTTCAATCGCGCAACATGCAAGTCCAAAGGTTGCAGGCCACAGAGAATTCTTGCGCATATACCCGGCAAGTTTTTCAACGCTTGTTAATACAAGCCCACTCGGTAATTTCTCTTCCAGACCCATAATTAATCCCATTCCAATCCGCCACGGCGCCAGACGTAAGCGTAGGCAACAAAAACGGTAGCTATAAAGATTCCCATCTCAACAAGTCCGAATAAACCTAACTTGTCAAAGGTGACTGCCCATGGGTAAAGGAAAACGATTTCAATATCAAAAATAATAAAAAGCATTGCAGTTAAGAAGTATTTAACTGGGAAACGTCCGCCTTCGGCTGCTTGTGGACTTGGCTCAATTCCGCATTCGTACGCTTCTAGCTTTGCGCGGTTGTAACGCTTTGGCCCTGTTATTGCAGCAACGCCCACTGAAAAGGCTGCGAAGCCAAATCCAATTGCACCAATCACCAAGATTGGGACGTAGGGATTTGGCGCGGAAGTCATGGTGTCGAAATTCTAGGGTTCAAAAGCCCATGCAATTACCGCTACCCCTTGATAGCAGTGTGAACTGCGACAACTCCGCCCGTGAGGTTTTGCCAGGCCACCGAGCTCCAACCAGCAGCGCAAATACGCTCAGAAAGGGCCCCTTGATCGGGCCAACTCCTGATTGATTCGGCCAAATACACATATGCATCGGGGTTGCTCGCCGTACGCCGAGCGATAGCAGGAAGGGCTCTCATCAAATAATTCATGTAGACCATTCGAAATGGCCTCCATGTGGGGTGTGAAAACTCGGCTATCACTAGCCGGCCACCAGATTTGGTCACCTTAAGCGCTTGGGCTAGAGCTTTGTCGAAATCTGCCGTATTGCGCAGCCCAAAGGAAATAGTGACTACATCAAAGGTGGCCTCTGGAAATGGCAAATTCAGTGCATCTGCTTTGATGAAAGTCAGTTCTGGATGGCGAGCGCGACCTTGTGCCAACATCCCTTCCGAGAAATCTGAGGCAATAACCTCTGCCCCGGCCTGCGCCAATGGTGCGCTCGATGATCCTGTTCCGGCAGCGAGATCCAGAATTTTTAAGCCAGAAGTAGGGGCAATAATCGACGTTGTCGCCCGCCGCCATGCGCGAGTTCGACCTAAACTCAATAAATCATTCATGAAGTCATAACGCTTTGCGACGCCGTCAAACATCGATGCCACATCTTTAGGATCTTTATTGAGATTGGCACGCGACATGTGCCCATTCAAGCGCAGAGTAGGCTTCCGCCACAACTCAAAATCTCTACAGTCCCTGTCAACGTGACTCGCAAAGCGTGAGTTTGAAAAGGAGCAACCATGTCAACGATTTCCTTGAAAAGTGCAGTTTTCCCACGAACGTCGGCGCTCAATAACGCGGTCTTGATTGCTAGTGGAACTTTATTCATTGCAGGTCTTGCTCAAATCGCGATTCCAATTCCTGGTTCACCTGTACCTGTCACGGGACAGACTTTGGGCGTTCTGCTCATAGGTACAAGTTTTGGCGCAACTCTTGGTTTAACTACCTTGTTGACGTATCTCTTGGTTGGAATTGCAGGGGCACCTGTATTTGCAAATGGCGGACATGGAATCGAAAGATTAACTGGAGCCACTGGTGGATACATCGTCGGAATGGTTGTCGCATCCTTTGTTACCGGCGCACTTGCAGGACGCCGCTGGGATCAACGTTTTCGCACTGCACTACCAACAATGTTGCTTGGCAACGTAATCATTTTTTCTTTCGGAGTTTTTTGGTTGCACTCATTTACAGGTAAGAGTTGGTCATGGACTTTAGGTGCAGGATTCACTCCCTTTATTCTTGGTGAAGCGCTAAAAATTGCAATCGCCGGAACATCTCTTCCACTCGTGTGGCGAAAGATTCAGAAGTAAATATTTATTGTGCCCCAGTTAACCCCTGTAACCACAACTCGTCTTGGCGGACACATTCCATTATTGGAATTACTTCCCGACGCACAACCTCTTTCATGGGTTCGTGGTGGCGACGGAATGGTTGGGTGGGGAGTTTTTGCACAAACAAAAGTTAAGGGTCCAGATCGTTTTAACCAAGCACGCATGTGGTGGCATGACCAATTAGAAAAGTTTGCGGTTACTGATTCTGTTCACACCACTGGCACTGGACCACTTCTTTTTGCTTCATTTTCATATTCTGACTCTGAGGAATCCGTTTTAATAATCCCTGAAGTTGTTGTGGGAATGAAAGGCGGAAAGTCATGGATTACGTGGATCGGTGACAAACCGCAGCCAGTATTACTAGAGAGAGCAGAACCTCTCAATTCACTTTCTTATACTTGGAGTAACGGAACTATTTCAACGCAAGTTTGGAAAGAAAACATTTCATCTGCGATTAAGAAAATTCAAGATGGGAAAATAGACAAAGTAGTACTGGCTCGTGATTTAAATGCTGTTGCCTCTGGGGCAATTGATCCTCGACTCATACTGCGAAATCTCGCAGAGCAATATCCTTCAACGTGGTGCTTTCATGTCGATGGTCTAGTTGGGGCAACGCCAGAACTCTTGCTACGACTAACACGAGGAATGGTTACATCAAGAGTGCTTGCTGGCACGATTAGCAAGACGGGTGATGACGAAAAAGATCTTGCACGCTCTGCATCACTTGCTCGATCTTCCAAGGATCTTGAAGAACATGTTTATGCAGTTAATTCTGTTGTGGCATCACTTACTCCATTCTGTTCCTCCACAAATGTTCCAGATTCACCATTTGTATTGCACTTAGCAAATGTTATGCATTTAGCAACGGATGTAACTGGTGCTGTATCTGAATCTGCACACCACATAGATTCTTTTGCAATTCTTGCTAAGTTGCACCCATCTGCGGCTGTTTGTGGAACACCAACAAACTCAGCAAACGAAGTCATTTCTTCTCTCGAAGGAATTTCTCGTGGTCGTTATGCCGGCCCAGTTGGTTGGATCGATGCTCGCGGTGATGGGGAACTGGGAATTGCATTGAGGTGTGGAGAAATTACTCAAAACTCGATTCGCCTATTTGCAGGATGCGGCATTGTTGCCGAATCAGACCCAGAAAAAGAGTTAGCTGAAAGCCAAGTTAAATTTACTCCGATGATTCAAGCGCTAAGCAAGATTTAAATAGAGATCCTTTAGCGCCTTAGCGTTCATTTCACGAGATGGAACAAGGGCAACAACAACACTTAAGCCAATAATTGGTTTCAGCACTTCTGAAAGTAAGTCACCAATGCTTCTGACCTCCGTGGCCTCAACACCGAAACCTTTCGCAATCGCAACAAGATTTCGCCCATGTGGGGTTCCAAAGATTTTTTCGAAACCATCAACGACGCTTTGTGGCAAAGTGGAGAAGATTCCACCTCCGTCGTTGTTAATCACAATGATTCTTGCATTTATTCCTTCTGCACCGATAAGCCCTGTTACGTCATGCAAAAATGCGAGATCACCTAAAACAGCTATCGAAGAAGCCCTTTGAGAAGCTATTCCCAGCGCAGTAGAAATATTTCCATCTATCCCTGCAAGTCCGCGATTAGCAAACGTTTCAATTCCATTTCGAGGAACGGCAAATCCCTCGATGTCTCGAATGGGGCGAGAGGAGGAAATAAAAAGAGTTGAGCGATCTGGCAGTGCCGCACATATCGCCTTTGCAATATTAGCTTCTCCCCAATTTGGTAGTGAGGACAATGCATTACTCGCCCGGTCACTATAAGAATTCCATAGCGCAATCCAGTCCGGAGAACTTTTCGCTTGCAAATCTACTGTTGGAATAGAAGTAAAAACCTGATCAGCAGTGCGTTTGATATCGACTATCGCAATTCTAGGATCGATTACTATCTCTTTCTTGGCGGATTTCACTAAAGCATTCACAGATCGAGACAGTGTTGTTCGCCCTATAACTATTGCAACTTCAGGGCGTAATTGCTCTCTTGTTTTTTCTGAAGTGAGGAAAATAGCGGCATGTGATTGAGACATTGGAAAAGAAATCGGGTCTTCAGCAACCACTGGCCAGCCAAGCACTTCTATAAAGTTATTCACTGAATCAACTTCTAAGCCCGCACGGTCGTGACCAATTACCAACACACCCTTCTGTTCCGTTAAGCCAAGTGATTTGGTTTTTTCTTTTTCGGGACTGAAAGAACTTACGTTGAGTTTTTCAAGCCAGTTCTCTTTGTCATCGGGCAGTAAAGGTTCGTCAAATTGAATGTTTACATGAACTGGGCCTTTGTGGAGAGAAATAAAAACATCTGCTAAATCGCAACCTTCTCCTGAGATATCTATTGAAAGAGATGTGGCTTCACCAAAAATATCTTTCTGTATAGTTGTTTGGTTTGCGCCAGTCTTGCGAAGTTTTTCTGGACGATCAGCAGCCAACACCAACAAAGGCACTTGAGAATGCCACGCTTCAAGAACTGCTGGGTGATAGTTCGCAACGGCAGTGCCACTTGTGCAAATGAGTGCAACAGGACGCTTGCTCGCTTTTGAAATGCCAAGAGCGAAAAACCCGCCCGTTCGTTCATCAATGCGCACATGCAATTCAATTAAGCCCTTTTTTGAAGCTTCATGAAAGGCAAGAAGCAGAGGGGCATTACGTGAGCCGGGAGATATAACAACATCTTTCACTCCGCCTTCAATAACCTGGCGGACAATTGATCGAGCAAGTTGAGTAGATGAATTCAAGACAACCACCCCTCCCTTGCTATCCATTTGTCAGCACCAGTATGCCAAGTTTGGCGTACTCGCTCGCGCCACCAATCCATTCGCTCATGTGAGACTGCGCATTGCGTCAGAATTTGAGGATTAGGAGTCATGGTTCGCACCTGAATTGCACCGTTAACTATTGGCAATTCGTATAAATCTTTCGCTAAAAGCGCACCGGTCCCAAGACCACATGCAAATGGTAATTGCGAAACTGCGCTTGCCAATCTAAGCCCGTGAGAAATTCCCACTGCAGAATCCAAAGCGCTAGAGACTACAAGAGGCATATTGAAATGTTTCGCAAGTTCTAAAGAACGTTTTATGCCACCCAGTGGAGCAACTTTAAGCGCCACAAAATCTACAACTCCATCAAGTTGAAGCTGCATAGGGTTTGCTGATTTTCTAATAATTTCATCACCGGCGATTAGCATGGGAATCGAAAGTTTTCTTTTCAGTTCACGCAATTCTGCTTCAGTAGCGCAAGGCTGCTCAACATATTCAATCTCTCCTGATGCAGAAATTTCCTGAAGAAAATCTACTGCATCATCAACTGACCATATCCCGTTTACATCTAAGCGAATTTTTATATCAGGAATCAATTTTCGAATGATCTGAATGCGAGCTAAATCTTCGCCTTTATCTAATCCGACTTTAACTTTTACACTCGTGGCCCCTGGAAACCAAGAAAGTATTTCTGCAATGTTTTCTTCTCCGTTAACGGCGGGCATCGTGGCATTTATTGGAATCCACTCACGCAATGGAGCTGGTGGAACTACATATGCTGATTCGATCGCGCTCACTAACCAAGGAACACACTCCCTTGGTTCATATTCAAGAAATGGTGAGAATTCACCCCAGCCTGCAGGTCCCTCTATGAGCAAAACTTCTCGGCTTTGAACAGATCGGAAAGTAGTTTTTGTAGGTAGTTCAACTACCTGAATAGATTCAAGAATTGAATCCAGCATTTATGGACGCCTTGGAAATTTTCCAAAATCTGGTGGACGTTTTTCCTTGTAGGCATCACGGCCCTCTTGACCCTCTTGCGTCATATAGAAAAGCAAAGTTGCATCTCCAGCAAGTTGTTGCACTCCTGCTAAGCCATCATCTGCAGCATTCAAGCTAGCTTTCAGCAATCGAATTGCCATGGGAGAATTTCGCAATATTTCTCGACTCCATGAAACAGTTTCTGCTTCAAGTTCGCCCAGTGGTACAACTTTATTTACCAATCCCATATCTAAAGCTTCCTGCGCATCATATTCACGAGTAAGAAACCAAATTTCACGTGCTTTCTTTTGCCCGACATGAGCTGCAAGTAGTCCAGCTCCATAACCACCATCGAAAGATCCAACCATGGGACCAGTTTGACCAAACTTGGCATTTTGAGCAGCGATTGTTAAATCACAAACTACGTGGAGAACATGTCCTCCACCAATTGCCCAACCGGCGACCATCGCAATAACTGGTTTTGGAGTTCGACGAATTTGTACCTGCAAATCCAAAACATTAAGTCGACCAATTCCTTTTTTTGACAGAGAATCATCACCCAGATAACCATCATCTCCCCGAACCTGAATGTCGCCGCCAGAACAAAAAGCGTCGGTTCCGGCTCCGGTCAAAATGATTACGCCTACTTCTTCATTATCGCGTGCCATTGAAAATGCATTTTGCAATTCAATAATTGTTTGTGGCCTGAATGCATTGCGAACTTCAGGGCGATTAATCGTAATTTTCGCAATACCTTCAGCGACTTGATAAATAATATCTGTGAATTTCTCGTCGCCTGAGGCGTCTTTCCATTGCGGAATCGCGCGACTACCGAACTCACGCTTGATTGGCTTGCTCACATTTCCTCCTGCACGGGTACGGGCGCTAGCCTACGGTGGCAATGGATAACTCGCTAAAACGAGAGCTGCTCAGGGTCCCCATAGAGCGCTCAATTACTCAAGTAATGGGCGAATTAGGTGCTGCCATTTCCGGAAGTGGGCCAGCGCTGGGTTTTGGCCGCATCATCAGTTCTTATGTTCCAGATGATGTCGATGTAGTTGTATCAACGAGCGGTTCGACAGGTATTGCAAAAGAAGTTGGGATTTCTAGAAATGCACTCCGGGTTTCGACCCAAGCATCACTTACTTATTTAGAAGCAAAAATTGGGCAGCGGTGGTCACTGTTACTTCCTCTTACCCACATTGCAGGAGTGAATGTTTTAGCGCGATCTCTAGAACTTGGTACTGAGCCAATTGACCTTCGTAATACAGAAAATTTCACGAATGTAGATTTCACCGCAATAGTGCCAACTCAACTTTATAGAGCACTTAATGGAGACAGTAAGCTTTTAAAACATTTACAAAGTGCACAGGCTGTTCTGGTTGGTGGTGCTGCACTTTCACACTCTCTTGCTCAGAGCGCCCGTGAAGTTGGAATAAATATGGTTACCACCTACGGCATGAGCGAAACATCCGGAGGTTGTGTCTATAACTCAAAACCACTCCCAAGCGTTGATATCAGAATCAATGCAGAAGGTAAAGTGCAAATTAGGGGTTCAATGCTGGCGCAAACTTATATAAATGACCCGCAATCTTGGAATGATAGTTTTAAAGAAGGTTGGTTCACTACAAACGATCTTGGAACTTTTGATAATGGCGTACTAGAGATTATCGGCAGATCAGATGAAATTATCATTAGTGGTGGAGAAAAAGTTTCATTAAGCGCTATTGAGCAATCTTTATCTAAAAAATTTCCATCCGTGCAACTTGCTGCGTGTTCTATTGCAAGCCCTGAATGGGGATCCACTTTATATATAGTGGCGGAAGACGGCTCTAAGCTTGCAGAGTCTGCCATCGCTGAACACCTTGTAGACGTTTTTGGACCAGTTGCCAAGCCAAAAGGTTTTTTCTCTATACCTCAACTTCCCCTTATTGGAGTTGGTAAAGTTGACCGAATTGCACTTGCTAATTTGGTTCGTGAGCAAGGAGTAAGCCAGTGACATCACTTTCAACTTGGTTACTTGGTGCACGACCAAAAACATTACCTGCAGCCGTTGCCCCCGTTCTCGTGGCAACAGCGCTAGCAAAAAGTGGCGCACAGCCATTGATGGCTCTCTTGGCGCTCATCGTCAGCCTCGCACTTCAAATTGGAGTTAATTATGCAAATGATTATTCCGATGGCGTTCGGGGTAGTGACACGGACCGAATTGGTCCAACCCGTTTAGTTGCAAGTGGATTGGCTTCGGCACAAAGCGTCAAACAAGCCGCACTGTTTAGTTTCTTTATAGCGTCTCTCGTCGGATTGACTCTTGCGTTTTTAACGTCGTGGTGGCTGATAGTTGTAGGGGCAATTTCAATTGCAGCTGCGTGGGCATACACAGGTGGAAAGAGTCCCTATGGATATAGCGGGTACGGTGAAATTTCAGTATTTATTTTCTTTGGCTTAGTTGCAACGATAGGTTCTTTCTACGTACAAACTCAAACAATCACACTCAAAAGTTTTTTTATTGCTGTGCCAATTGGATGCATCGCTTGCGCAATACTTGCAGTTAACAATTTGCGCGATCGTGAAAAGGATGCACAAGTTGGTAAGCGAACACTTTCTGTCCGGCTCGGGGATCGGGGCAGCAGAAATTTCTACATAGGTCTACTAGTTCTTGCGCAACTTGTTGCTTTAATGACTTTTCTTCCTATGTCGCTCATAACTCTCGCATCTTTACCTATCACGTACTCATTAATTCGAGGAGTTAATCAGGGCGTCCAAGGTCAAGCTCTCATACCTGCACTAGTGAAAACTGGACAACTACAACTTCTTTTCTCGCTCCTATTTTCTATTGCGCTCTGGCTCTCCTAGAAATGTATTAGACTCTAGCCATGCGCTTTTTCCCTCTACTAATTTCATTTATCATCACCGTTTACACTCTGGTCGATTGCGCCCGCACCGATAATTCCGAAATAAGAAATCTTCCAAAATGGGGATGGATTTTATTGATAGTCATCATTGGAACAATTGGATCGATTGCCTATTGGATTCTTGGTCGACCAAAACGCCAGCGCCCACCTGGACCAGGGAAACATAAAATTATTCCACCGGATGATGATCCAGATTTCTTACGTAAACTTTAATTAATTTACAGTCCAGAGTAGGTATGTTTTCCGGTTCCCCATATATTCACGTAGACATAGTTAAATAGGAAAGTTGAACCTGCAAGAAGGCATAGCCAAGCAGCTTTCCTTCCGCGCCAACCAACGGTCACGCGTGCATGTAAATATGCTGCATATCCCACCCACGTAATGAAGGCCCACGTTTCTTTTGGATCCCATCCCCAATATCGGCCCCATGCATGCTCGGCCCAAATTGCCCCAGCAATGACAGCAAAAGTCCAGAGTGGAAAAACAAATGCAACTAATCGATATGAAAGTTGATCTAGCACTTCAAGAGAAGGCAATCGTTTTGCCCAGGCACTTCTTTCACCACGTTGCTCCATGGCATCTAAATAGAGATAGGCAGCAGCAATTACGTTTGCCAATAAGAAGACTCCGCCTGAAATAATTGCGGCAGAAACGTGAATTACCAACCACGTAGATTTAAGAGCCGGTACCAAAGGCGCACTTGGTCGGTATAAGACAGTAATGGCAGTACCTAAAGTTAATAGGACTGCAATTGAAACCAATAACCCCAACCAGCGCAGATCGTATTTACGCAGGGCAAATAAATACGCAACAGCAAACGAAAGCGCGCCTGTAATTGAAAACTCGTACATATTTCCCCATGGCACACGGCCGGCAGAGATTCCTCGTGCAACAACCCCGGCGAATAAAAGAATAGAAGCCAAAATCATGAAGGATGTTGCTATGCGAGCAATTTTTTCAGTGCGTGCAAAATCAAATGTTTTTACTAATAATCCGCCAGTAGGTGCCTGAGATTCAGGTGCGCGAACGGCCCATGCAGTTTCATAAGCATGAGCAAAAAAAGCCAAAGTGTAAACAGCCATAGCTGAATAAATGAAGTAGTTAGATACGTAAGCCCACGATGTATGTGTCATCACTTCACTCTCTCCAATACTTCAGCCAGCTTCGAGATTTCATTCTCTAATCCAGGTGCACCATTCTTCGCCAAACCAGCAACTTCCACAATTCCATTTTCATTTACCCTGATCCAGATTCGACGTCTCCTGGTAAACAAAGAGGCAAGCAAGCCAAAGATGGCAGCAATGCCTCCGAGGAGTGCATAAAGTTTTCCGGGATCTCGCACGATTTGAAGATTTACCCAAGGAGTCACTCCGTCAAATGTGATTGAACCCTCAGGGAAGGTAAACGTTTGGCCAATCTGCAAAGAGTGCAGGCCAATTTTCTCCATTTTTGATGTATCAAGGCGATAGACAGATTGAGGTACACCCCGATCTAGCCCCAAATCACCTTTCCATACTGAGAATAAAAGTTTTGGATCAAGAGCTTCAGGAAAAGAGGAAATTCCACCACGGACTTTATCTCTAGCGGCAGTTGGCAAGAATGAAGCAACAAATCCCAATTGCGGATTTGAGTCGGGAACTTTAATGGCACCAATCGAAGTTAAGTTCGCATCTTGAGGCAAGAATGGAACCGGTCCCTGCAGCACTATTTGATTATTGCTATCACGCACAGTAACCACAGGTGAGTATCCATTAGCTTGCAAATACAGGTTAGTGCTACCGAAACTTAGAGGACTATTAACTTTGATGATGTGATTGACTGGGAGCGCACCAGGACTCTCAATTGTGTCAACAGTCAAGGTGTAATCTTCAGGTGCATTTGTTATCAAATTATATTTGGCCACAAAATCTTTTACTTTGATTGAAAAGGAAGGCAAAGATTTATCTGAAAATAGTTTTCCGTACGACAAAGAATCGTAGGAAGTTGGAATATTGATAAATTTTTCCCCTACATTAACTATTGCCGCGCCCTTCATACCGAAAAGGCCACCAAGACTTACTCCAATCAAAATGAGCACAAGTGATAGGTGAAAAAGTAGGTTTCCAGTTTCTCGCAAGTAACCCTTCTCAGCAGAAAGCGCGCCGTCAAATTCTCTTACGCGAAAACGGTTTTTATTAAGCCATGACTTCGCGGACTCATACTCCCCGCCCTGGCCTTGCCAACTTTTATGAAATTCCATCCGTTCCAAATTTTTTGGCGTGAGAGGCGGAAGTGCCCGAGCAAGCTTTAGATGCTCAAGACTTCGAGGTAAAACACAACCAATCAGTGAAATAAATAGCAAAATATAGATAGCGCTAAACCATGGTGAACTGTAAACATCAAATAATGAAAATCGATCAAACCACTTGGCCAAAGTTGGATCGTTGATAAAATATTCTCGTACAGACATTGGATTCTGACTTCTTTGCGGAATTAGTGAACCAGGGACTGAAGCCACACCAAGTAGTAACAAAAGTATAAGTGCCGTTCGCATACTGGTGAGTTGTCGCCAGAGAAAACGCAACATCCCAGCGCTGTCAATTTCAGGTATTTGATTCTCTTTTTGCATTTATAACACCGGAGAGAAATTTGAGATTAGGGAACGGAGTGAAATCATGAAATCACTCCAAATTCCAAGAACTTGTAAGAGTCCAATGACTATGAGAAAGACTCCACCAATCTGTGAGATTATGTTGCCCTTGCTGGATAAAAAGCGACGAAGTTTGGCAGAACGGTCCAGAAATAGTCCTGAAAGAATGAAGGGCAAACCCAACCCAATGCAATAACCGAGAGAAAGTATTGCACCGCGCATTGCACTAGCTTCTTCAAACGCAAGCGTCTCTACGGCAGCAAGTGCGGGTCCAATACATGGAGTCCATCCAAGTCCGAAAGTAAATCCTAAAATTGGCGCTCCTAGTAAGCCCCCCATTACCGAAACTTGAGGTCTGAAAGTTCTCATCATGGGAAATTTACCCATGAAGATTATCCCAAGTCCGATTGTCAAAATTCCTAAAACTCTCGTTATTAAAGTTTCATGATCCAAAATTCTGGACCCGATTCCTCCAAACAACGCACCATAGGAGATGAATAAAACCGTGAATCCGGAGACAAAAAGAACAGAACCAGCAAAAACTTTCCCTTTACTGCTCGAAATGCCTGCCGCAAAGGATAAATATCCCGGGACTAACGGAAGTACGCAAGGCGAAATGAAAGAAATAAGGCCAGCAATGATTGCTATGGGAAATGAAGCAAGAAGTGTGCCATCGAAGATTTGATTGACAATAAAGTCTTTCATTCGTTTGCCAATCGAGTAATGAGATCTGTAAGTGAAGCTACCGTGATCTCTCCAGATATGCGCCCCGCTACCAAACCATTTTTGTCGATCACTAATGTTGAAGGTATTGCATTTGCAATAAGCGACTTACGAAACCCAAGCAGAATTGAGTCATCTATCAGGGTTGGGTATTCGATGGAAAATCGCTTAACAAATGCTCTTGCATTCGCTGGGTTATCACGAGTAAGGATTCCTACAAAATTCACTTCAGGAAATGATTGGGAAAGTGCAGACAATGTTGGTGCTTCCGCTCTGCAAGGTGAGCACCATGATGCCCAGACATTTACTACCGTTACCTTGCCCAAAATAGGCGCGTAGGTTTTCGAATCCAGAGTTTCTCCAGTGATCTGTGGCGCTTTAATTCTCTCGGCAACTTTCATAAAAGTTACAGTCCCATTGCCGGCTACAAAACTTTCTGTATTTGAAGAGGTTCCACCACCGCCACAGGCGCTCAGGGCTAATGTCATTGCAATCGCGAGAATTGGGCGAAGCACATATTTTTTCTTCATTTTTTAATAGGGAGTAAATGGCGTGCAGGTTCAGAATAAGTCAAACCTGAAATGATGCCAGCATCATCAAAGTGGACACTGGTGACTGATGCCAAAGTACATTCCCGTTTCCTTGGATCATGAAGTAATCGTCGATCTTCAATTGCGCTTCTCAAAATCCAAATAGGAAGTTGGTGTGAGACACAAATGGCGTCCTTTCCATTTGCTGCTTCGTGTGCCGAAAAAATTGCAGCAAGCATGCGATTAATCTGCTCTACGTAAGGCTCTCCCCATGAAGGTTTCCAAGGATTCCACAAGTGTCTCCACGCAGATGGGTGAGCAAGTGCACCATCACCTATTCCAAAAGCTTTTCCTTCAAAAACATTCGATGCTTCGATTAATCTTTCATCGGTAGTTATCTTAATTTTATGTGCTTCGGAAATAGGTTGAGCTGTCTCTTGCGCTCTCTGTAAAGGTGATACATGTAGGGCACCAACATCAATTGTTTGTGACCATTGTGCGATAACTTGCGCCATTTCTTGACCGCGATCTGAAAGACGCCAACCTGGCTGACGTCCGTAAAGAATCTTCTGTGGATTCTCAACTTCTCCGTGTCTAATCACATGAACGGTGGTCATGGGTAAAGCATAAAGCGTAATTGCGGGCCCTATATCGCTAAGGTTGAGACATGGCGCCTACATCCAATAAAGCTGCCTTCTTTGATGTAGATAACACCCTTTTGCGAGGCTCTACCTTGTATTTTCTTGGAAGAGGTATGTACCAGCGAGGGTTCTTCTCAAAAAGCGATATCTCGAAGTTCGTCCTTGCAAATATTCGATATCGGTTAACTGGAAAAGAAAATCCTGAAGAAATAAATCGCTGGCAAGACGCAGCAACAGATTTTATTGGTGGTCATAATGTAAAAGAGATTCTTGCAATCGGACAAGATGTTTATGACCAATACGTATCACCAAAATTATGGCAAGGAACGATTGACATTGCGCAATCGCATTTGAGTAATGGTGAAGAGGTTTGGTTGGTTACTGCAGCCCCTGAAGATATGGCCCAACTGATTGCCAAAAATTTAGGTTTTACCGGGGCCGTCGGGAGCAAAGCTGCAAGTAAAGATGGAATTTATACGGGAAAGATGATCGGCACTTTGCTTCACGGTAAAGAGAAGGCACGTGCAATAGTCGAGTTAGCAACAGAGCACGGCTTTGACCTCAAGAGCTGTTACTCCTATTCAGATAGTCATAATGATTTGCCACTTCTTCTAGCAGTCGGAAACCCGAGTGCAATCAACCCTGACGCAATCTTGAGAATCCGTGCCCTACGCGAAGGTTGGCCGATTCATGATTTCCGGCGGGCACGTGTTCTTAATCGCGCGCTTGGGCCCATTGTTTCTCGCTTCGCGGCCATCGGAACCTTCATCACTCCACGTTGGGGTAAGCGCAAATAACGGTAATCGCTTGGTGCAATATGCCAGTAATGTAGGCAAGTTATGGAAACGCGATCTTTCACAGACTTCCTACGGGGACTCGATGATTCTTCCTTGCTTGCACTCTTTGGACTTCGTCCTGACTTAGTTTCACCAGTACCGCCAGATCTTTCATCGTTAGCAGTAAGAGCTAGTTCTGCACCTAGCCTTGCACGTGCAGTAGATAGCCTCAATGAATGGCAATTCCAAGTCCTTGAAGCATGCTCTGCACTCAATGAACCTATGAGTGAAAAAGAAATTATTTCGCTAACCGATACTTCAG
>Ga0209086_10000275_pt1 | contig 44663 bp, 48 predicted proteins | sample M_130207_XF_Meta_FD_187312 | JGI IMG/M metagenome (GOLD analysis project Ga0209086, IMG submission 187312) | Freshwater microbial communities from Lake Montjoie, Canada to study carbon cycling - M_130207_XF_MetaG (SPAdes) (version 2) | ecosystem: Environmental > Aquatic > Freshwater > Lake... | reverse complement strand
AATTACTTTATAACTAAGTTTAAAAATGTCTGAAAATATTATTGTATCGCCATCCGTTTTTCACGGGAAACTGAATGAATATATTATAGAATCACCAGGTCGTATGTATATATTTGAAATTACCAAGTTGTGCGGCTATAGCACCTTTATATTTATTTATAAAGATGAGACTATGTTGGACTTGTATAATCGTGTGTCGCATCATTTTGGATGCAAGGATATACAGGGGCTTTATATTGATAGCTACTTACACAAGAATTCAAATACAAATGACGACAATAAAAACAGTTCTCATAATCATAACCAGATTTGTAATCATACAAAGATTGACAAGTTAATTCCAGTACCAATATCAAGCCTGGTAACTATAAGAGAATTTGTATTTAATAACACAGCAAAGGAGCCACGAAATATGGAACCGATATATTCTATTCCGTTTCCAGTAGTGTATCGTATTTATTTAGACGACGGTCATTGCCATTGTGGATTATAAATAAATGTTATAATAAAGTAATAATAAATGTTATAATAAATGTTATAATAAAGTAATAATAACAGAAAATAATTTAGATTTATTTTGTATATAACTATACAAGATGAATAAAAAAAACGGACCACCTATATGCCCAAAGTCTGGGATAAAAATCCACGAAACACCGAATCAAAATCAAGGTTATACCCAGGGTAATACCCAAAGTAATCAGACCCAAAGTCAAGGTAAAAATATAAGCTTCCATAAAACAACATTATCTGAGCTTGACTTGAATATAGACAATTACACATTAGATGACTTGTATAATTTATTTAATATTTCATTTTTAGACGAGTCCTCTTTAAAAACAGCAAAACAAATCGTTTTAAAAATGCATCCAGACAAGTCACAACTGGATTCCAAATATTTTCTCTTTTTTTCAAAAGCTTATAAACGTGTTTATAGTATCTATGAGTTTCAAAATAAGTCCGAAAAGAAGAATGAACGAGATTTGAAAAAGGACTATTTTGAAGACAGTAACAAAACAGTTTTAGACACAATGTTTGCAACAAAAAAAGAATTAAAGGACCCTAATAATTTCAACAGTTGGTTTAATGAAAAGTTTGAAAAACACAAGTTAGAAGAAGATGATACTAACAAAGGTTATGGTGACTGGTTAAAATCCGATGAAGGTATTTATGGAAATAATGACAATGTAACGCAGTCCAATATGAATGAAGCATTTGAGCTCCAAAAAAAACAAATACAAGCACTCACTGTATACAATGGTATCAATGATACATATGCCGCATTTAGTGGCGGTGGGTCACTCCTTGGCGACCAATCTAGCAATTTCAGCGGCTCATCTGCCGGGTTAGGTTTTACTGATTTGAGACAGGCGCATATTGAAACTATTATTCCAATCACTCAAGATGATTATGAAAAAATACCCAAATACAAGAATCTGAATGAATACAAGACAAATAGAGACCGAGTAGATATAACGCCAATATCTAAGGTAGAGGCAGAGCGAATATTACATCAGAATAAGAGCAATTTGGACCAGGAATCAGCAGCACTAGCGTACAAGTATGCGAAAGAGGCTGAAAAGGCAAAGGCGAAACAACGGTCATTCTGGGGCGATATTAAGCAACTATTATAAGTTCTATTGTTCTATTTTAGTGAATAATCTCATCCATATATTCCTGTAAATCAAGCAGCGAATCATCCAGTTGATTATAGATTAATAATTCTTGAAACATAATAATTGGCATAATAATTGGCCATTTTTGTATTATAAATTTGATTGACTCATTAAAAGTAGAATTATAACAATTACAACCATTAATTGTTGTATCATAAATAGATGCACCTCTTTCCATTAATAATGTAATGGCTTCTTTTTGAGAATGTAAAGCCGCATATAAAATTGCGGTAGCCCCATTATATATATTTTTCTCATGAATGTCCGCGCCATTGGATAGCAATACTTCAATTACATCTACATGATTGTAGATAGATGCTTTCATTAACAATGTTAAACTGTTATTATCAGTGTCATTTATATTCGCGCCTTTAGCTAAAAGGAGAGAAACTATTTTGGGGTTTCCAACGTCACACGCAATTACAATAGGAGTAGAAGAGCAAATATAATAACAACAATCGGTTTCAAGTTCAGGCACTTCATTGTCCGTTTTATTTAAATAAACCTCTTCGGTCTCTAAAATATGAGCACATTTTTCTTCATCATTGCTTTTAATTGCCTGAATAAGGTAAGCAGTAGCTTTTAAATTTTCAATTGTATTATCCATTATATTATATATTATACAATAATAGTATTTTATATATTAACTTTCAATTTTTACTTATATTTAGGATGTCATTTGCTTATATATTAGATACAAGATACAAGACAAAATGTATTTTAAACTAGTATAAAGCTATCAGTATATTACTAGTAATAAATATTTAACAAAATGTCTTTGAACATGAATATGAACCCTTTAAATAATAATGATTATTTTGGCAATGGAGAATTTGAATTCACAAATGAATGGTCAAGACCATATTTTAAAAGCGCACATCAGGCAATCAGTCGTTGTGAATTGTGGAACTGGCTCAAAAATTATGAACCAGACGATGACAAGGGGTTTATGTTTACCACAGGTGTTCCACAATTAGAACGTCTACGTAATGAACTAGCTAAGGACCCTGTAAATGGCGGGCATTCCGGGTCGTCCTATGCTGTAACAATGCGCAACATGGAATATATTGCAAAGAATGGTTACGAGGCATTCAAAACAAGGTTTAACAAATAAAACAGAATCATAAAATAGAATCATAAAACAAAGTAAAATAAAATATATTCAATATATAAATATGTTATCAGCATTAACCACAAGTTATTTATTTGGATTTATAATTCTTGTAGTATTTGGAATACTTTTTCAGAAATATCTAGAGAAAAAAGCAAGAAACATGGAACACAATAATTATAATGATGTCAAACAATATTTATTAAACGAATCATCTTTAGCCAAGAGTAAAAAACCTATAATGTGGATTTATACGCCTTATGAATACAATTCGCGTGACTGGATAAGCTTCGGTTCCCGCAGTTCATACAACTTAAATCAGCCTTATCTTAACTTATGCGTCAAGAGTATTATCAAAAACTGCGACCAATCATTCACGATTTGTATTGTGGACGATAATTCGTTTGCCAAGTTGATACCTGGTTGGAATATTGATTTAAGCATAGTTGGCGACCCAATTGTTTCTTATATAAGACAAATGGCACTAGCCAAGTTGATATACAATTATGGCGGCATATCGGTGCCAATTTCCTTCCTGTGCTTCAAGGATTTAATAAATATGTATCATCATGGAACAAGAGATGACAAAATGTTTGTTTGTGAAAATGTAAATACAAATATTAGCTCAACAAATAACCGTTTTTATCCTGATGCCAGTTTTATTGGTGCCAAAAAGAATAATGAAAAACTAAAGGAATTTATTGATTATATGCAGCGACTAATTTCAGGCGATTATACAGCGCAAATAGACTTTTTGGGTAATTTTGATAAGTGGGCAAATAAAAATGTAAACAATAAGCGTATTAATTTGATACCAGGGACTGATGTTGGAACAAAAACAATAGATAAAAAGCCAGTGTTAGTTGATGATTTATTAGGAGAGGATTATATGAAATTATATGATGGTATGTATGGTATTTGGATACCTGCTACAGCTATTCTAAAACGTCGCAATTATGAGTGGTTTGCTAGATTAAGTAGCGAACAAATATTCCAGAGTAAGTTCATTTTGGCGAAGTATTTTGTTTTAGCGTTGACGCCTTCCAATGGCAATACAAAAATGAGTATAATAGAATCCCTTGCATCAGAGGGAGACGAAAATAATAATAACAAGGATTGGTTTTCATTTTGGCAAGTTCCTAGTTCTACTACATTACCTGTATATGGGCCAAAACCATTGAATATTGGCGACAATGTGCCACAATTTAAATTAAGAAACAATTAAAAACAGAAATAACAATAATAAAATAATAAACACAACATTTATTATTTTATATATATCTTATAAAAAGTGGTAAGATTATTTCCAATACCATTAAATATAATCAATACAGTAAATATAATCCAATCTAAATATGGTCTACAAAATTACATTATACATTTATATAAAGTAAATTTTACGGATAGAATTATTGGTTTTTTTGAAAAGGATAAAAGATATAAACAGGACGAAAATGAGAGAATTCAAAACGTGTTTATTATTTTATGGCAGAATGAATGTGACCCAAATCCACATCAACAAATTCAAAATGTGAAATTTTATTATTTAAAAAATATTAAGAATATTGAAATACTACAATCAGGACAATTAGATAAACATAATTTTGAGTTTTTTACACCTACAAGTGCTAACCGATATGTATACAATTTAAATACACATTTATTCAAGGAATATGAAATATTATGTGGTAATTTATATATTATGAGCGCCAATTCAAACACTGAAATGGTATATTATAAGGATGAATAATTATAATATTATAAAAATGATTTAAACGCATTTTGTGTTTTAATATATAACACAATGACCATTGAAACCCTAGACACGAATTTTAACCAAGATACAATTTATTTAAATGAGGAGTCCGAGCAAGATAGCTGCTTAGTTCTTTGTATTGAGGAGTTAGATGAGTCAAAGGAGGATATAACAGTTGACACCCGTGTTTTCATCAGTTACAATGAGTTATCTGGTGTATATGTAATTAATGGAAAGCGTGACGATATCTTTGGCAAAAAGGGTAGAAACAAGACCAATTTTCAGCCATTTATGTTTTGCGCTGAGTCATCCAACGACGTTATAGATTTTCTTAGTTTGACTCTCAATACCAAGGGCAATTTCAGTTACACTTTATTTAACTATAATAATTTATCTTATCATATGAGTGAAAATACATATGAATTTCTTCAAGAGAATATGGATAGCCGATATGAGATTGCCGCATATGATGGCATAGAATATGACAGAAAGAAATTTAGAAAGCTAGTTAGGTTGACTAAAAATATGTATAATTAAATCTGTATCTCATAAACAATGTCATAAATAGACTTATCGTATTTTATTTGTGTTGTATATGTAATCTTGTTGAAATTACATATTTGGCGTATAATTGTATTAAATGATTTGTATGTTAATTTCCTATCAATATAATCGCGTTTAGAAATGTGATAATATGGTCTGCATTCTGCTACGAATTTTGGAATACTTTCATTGAATATTCCTTTTTTATAAACACTATAATTAATTGTATATCCAGTATCTGTTTTGACGGCATTATCATCAAATAAATTCTTTAATAACTCATTTGGAACTGGATTTTTAAATATTTGTGATGGCATTATATCTATAATAATTGTATAATATAAAATTATTATAAAATGTTGAGTTACTCTAAATAAGAATTTGTTGTAAATTATTGGAAAATAGTGCCATTTCTATTTCATCCTCATGAATATTATGAAACACAGTTATATACTTACAAATAAAAGGTATAATGTTATATTTTTCCTCCTCAGTTAATAGTTGAGTGATTTTAACAAAAACAAAATAATTGTCTAAAATATCCATTACAGAATAGCCTTTATCATACACATTATAGAGCAGTTTAATTGCCATATTTAATTGTCCTTCTTTTAAAAACTGCGTATACTCTTCAAACGTGGATAAACTGATATTTGAGCAGACATTGGTCGCCAGTTCTAATGTGACGCGGTCATTTAACAGTTTGAACTTTTCCATATAATTTATTAAAATTTTAGCTGTATTGTTACAAACGTTCAATATAAAATCCTCGGCCTCATCAGTAATTACAATATTTTCTAGACGCTTTATCTTATGCATTATTTTTATTAAATTTTGCCGTTGTAGTGGTTTAATTTTGATAATGATAAGTCTAGATTGTAACGATTCAATTACTTTCTGTGAATTACTACACGATGAAATAAAGTGAACATTGTGGCTATATTTGTCAATACAATTACGAAACACTTGCTGACTCTGTTCATTAATAAAGTCTATATCATCTAATACAATAATTTTCTTTTTGCTTTTGATAGACGAACAAGTCTGACAAAATGTTTTAACATCATTACGGTAAAAATTAATTCCCTGTTCCTTAAGACTATTTATGTGTAATATGTTATCGTTATACTGACTCGGTTCTAAATCCTTATAATATTCACGAATCACAGCATTTAAGAATGCCGTTTTACCACTGCCAATATCACCAATAAATAACACATTAAGATTATTCATATTGATTAATGTGCTTAAAACATCCAACATTTCGTGGTCTGTTTCAAAGTCCTTGAAAAAGAAGGGTTGATATTTATTTAAAAACAATTCTTTCATTTTATTTTGAATATAAATATATACGTTGATAAGTATTTAAGCTTATCTTTTATTATAATATTATTCAGAATGTCCGATGATTATTATAAGATTTTAGAATTGACTGAAACTGCTTCTAATGATGAAATAAAAAAATCATATCGCCGATTGTCGCTGTTACATCACCCAGATAGAAATGGCAACAGTGTAGAATCTGTAGCAAAATTTCAGAAAATAAGTGACGCATATGAGACATTGGGTGATGCCGATAAGAAACGTGATTATGATATGACTAGAAATAATCCGTTTATCAAAATGATGGGTCAAAATCCATTTGGTCAGGGACCTAATATGCATATGAATATGAATATGGGGCAAATGGGGCAAATGGATGATATTTTAGCTGGACTATTTGGAATGAATATGGGTCAAGGTATGCCTCATTTTGCCCAGTTTGGCCAAGGCCCTCAATTTGGACAAAATATTCGTGTATTCCATAATGGTATGCCGGTAAATTTAAATCAGAATCAAAAACCACAGCCTATTACGGTGATAATTACAGTGCCTATTGATAAAATTTTAACTGGAACTACTGTCCCCATAGATACTGAGCGTTGGATAATGGAAAACGGCAACAAGGTATTTGAGCATGAAACTATCTATGTACCTGTTCCTAAAGGGATGGATGAAGGTGAGCTCATTATATTAAAAGACAAGGGTCATGTTTTAAATGAAAACTGCAAGGGAGATGTTAAGGTTGTTGTTAAAATAGAAAACAATACAGGGTTTCAGAGGCAAGGGTTGGACCTCTTTTTACAAAAGACAATTTCGGTAAAAGAGGCTCTATGTGGTTTCACATTTGAAATAAAATATATCACTGGAAAGACTTATACAATTAACAATAACGCCGGCAACATTATCCCCAATGGCTACAAAAAGGTGATACCAAATATGGGTTTCTCACGCGACGAACATACTGGTAATATGATTATTGTGTTTGATGTGAATTTTCCTGAAAAGTTATCGGACGCTACTATTGAAGCGTTGAAGAAAATTGAGTTTTAGAAAAAATAGTATTATAAATAATATATTTTACAAAAAACAACTTAAAGAGAAATGACTATATTTATTTGAGGAGTATAGCATAATATACGAATCATTTAAAAAGCTCCTTTAGCTTAGTGGTAGAGCATCACACTTGTAATGTGAAGGTCTTGGGTTCAATCCCCAAAGGGAGCTTACAAAATTTTATCTTTCTTAAAAAGAAATATAAAATACTTATTTTATTTTAAAATAAAGAATTATAAAAAGAAAATATATAGTACTATAGTATAAAATGGGCTTCACTAGACTCAACTCGCGCGTTGCTACGAATTCATTTGGCACACAAAATAACAGAAGTTATGCGCCTTTTTACTTTTTAAACCAAGGTGACTCATTTTACAATTTGAGTAGGCCGCAATATTCACACCAAACTTATTACCAATTGGCGTATAATGGCGCCGGTGCTGGTGGTCGCGGTGAAAGATGGTTAAGAGCCAATAATTACCAACCAACACAGTTCATTCCTCCTGCTACTATGTAATGTTGCTCGTCTTTAAATATGCACGTGTTTCAGAATATCATCATTTCTAGAATTATATAGGGTTATATTTGTTGGAAAGTCAACAACATTAGGGAATAAACCTAAGAATGGGATTCTATAACCATAATAGCTTACAACCATTGTAGTTTCTGATTGAATGTTAGTCCAATCCTCAATAGAATCCCATTTCCAATACCAAAAACTATTATTGACATTAAAATGCCGCCCTTTGTCGTCAACAATCATAAAATTGGTGAAACCATTGGCAACATATTTGTATTTCTTTGTAACACAGATTTCTTCTGTTTTGTTAGTTGCTAAGGCATATGAACCGTGTCCATATGTTAAAACAACAGACGTGCCTAAAAGTGTTAATATATTTGGATTATTTGATTCGGATTTTAGCAAACCCTTAAAAAATGGAAATAAATTGTATAATATATGTCTGGACATTTGTTAGTATATCATTGTCTAAAGCGTTTAAATGTGTTCAATAAATAATAAACTGATTCAAAGTTATTATTTATTCTAATAAGTAAAATTAGAGTTATACGTGGTAAATTGCGACGGTCTGATTTGGTTTTGTCCCAATTCAACATAGAATTTGCCGCAAGTTTGACTTCTAGAGCAAGAAGTAGCAAGACGCAATTTAGCACGTCTAGATGCAACGGATGAAGCGCCAACACCGGCACCCGGAGTGTATTTATTCCACAAATCAGTAGGCTGATTGCAAGTAATATTACCACCAGCTGCCATCTTTGTACTGCGACGGCCACCAACGCCTACATTCTTCTTATAAAGAAATCCAGGAAAGGTAGAGCCACCGAACCAAAATTGACCATTTGAAGTAGAGCCTGAACCAAAAGAAGAATGAGACATTATTATTATAGATGGTGATTATTATTTTATTTTATTTTATTTATTTTGTGTTTAAAATGGCACATTAAATTATTTTATTTATTAATAATAAAATTATTATATTATTTACATTATACAAATAGATTTAGTTAGAGGTTTACTAAGATATATTTTAAACTTATCACTATTTTTAATTTTGTTTATGTCATTTAATAATAATTTTGTATGCTCGTTAATTGCTCTATCAGCAAAAATGCCAGCACCATCAGTATAATAATGTAATAAATCAGTGTTGTCGTAAACCCTCCATTTGATACTGACATCAATGTTGTTTAATATATATTTTTTAATATGTTTTTCATTAATTAAATTGAATATATCGTAAAGAATTATATTTTTTTCATCTTCGGTCAAACTTTCATCAATTTCAATATTAAGGATGTGCGAGAAATTTCCATATTTATTAAAGTACTTCTTATACATAATATCTATATTGTATATAATGATATTATTATAACTGTTTTTTATATCAATTTTTTATATGATTTTTCATGAAGTTTTTGCGTAGCGAAAAAAATCATATTATAATCATAGCAAAGCAAAGCATTTTTGCCTCTTACTTCGTTGAACCTTTTATAAGCGCAGCGATAGAAAAGTTGTCTAGGATATCTTTCTCGTAGGGATATCACTAGACACAATATAAATGGAATTCTCAGTAATAATAATATACTCAGTCACAGACTTGTAAAACTTGGCAATTGGACTCGTATACTCCTCAGCAGACTTCACGAGCAACTTCTCGCCCGACTCACGCACACCAACAAGTGCCTTCTTGTCAACTGATGCGGTCCAATAATCCAACATAATTGGCTTGTCCTCAACAATCGCCAACTTACTTGCGTGCTGCAATGTCACGTCAGAAGGGAGACGGTAATTAGGGGCGGTAGCGGCAGAAGCACTAGTAGACGCAGGAGTAGTAGTAGTAGTGGTAGCTGTAGTAGCTGATTTATCAGACATTTATATTAGTTTTTGATTTAAAGTCTTTAAATACTTATAAATACTATTTATTAATTTGCTATTTTAAAGATAAGAAAATGAATGAAATTAGAAGAAAATGAATAAAAGAGAATAAATATAAAATGTAAATATAAAATAAATATTAAATAAATATAGATTAAAATGAAAGGCAGTAAAAATCACAATCAAAGTCAAAACCATTTAGTAATAGAAAATCCACATTACACAATAACTCGTGTGGAGAATTATAAACAAAACATCAACTGTTCTATTCAAGACATACTAACAAAATTTGTTAGTTCTATATCTGAATATTTGGCATTGTTCAATGAAAAAATAAGGATTAAAAAATGTGATTGCTATAAGTTCATTTTAGAACGAGGAATTGAGACAATTATGCATGTATTTTCTATTGTATTCTATTATACAAAAAACCTAGATTTAACATTTTATCACAGTCAAAAAGCATATTATTTTTATATTGAATTTATTGAACAAATATCCGACGATAATGTGTCATTTTTACAACTCAGTTCCAGAGATGCTACTACATTTGTTTATAAAAAGACAATATATGAAATCAATAATGAATACAAAAGAACAATGAATGAACTAACAAATGAAGAAAAATGTTTACTAAAATATCTAGATACTTGTATGTATATTTACAAACACGCAATTCACTTTTACACTGCTCCTGGAGAAAATATATTAATATGCTCTAATAAGCTTTTAATAATCCATAATTTAATAAATAAAAGTAAAATAAAACAACCCTATTTAGAGTGTATTTATTTATTTACTAAATTGTTAGTATATAACCAAAATTTTATTAAAATAGAAAAAGAAAAAGAAACTATCATAGAGGATTTTATGCACGGGTTTTTATCAAAGAAAAAACAAATAGATGATTCTATCATTCAGCAAAATATACATAATTACTTTGACGCTTCTAATAATATCAGTTTGGACCAGATTTTTCTTAATTTACAATAAACGAATCTAGAAAACAGTAATTATCTTCTTACGTATCTTTCTCTTTTTATTCTTAATACTATTATGACTTTCTATATCTATTAGCCCTTGGAATATTTCATTAAATTCCGCCTTCAGCAACGACTTTAAAAACTCGTAAATCTCTACTAGTACATTCTCCTCGCACATACCAACAATTAAAACACTGCCAGTCCTAAAAATCATAAATGACACCTCCGTTATATTTTTATATTTCGCCTTATTTTCACTATTTATTTGAATACCCGTCTGAATTCCAATATCATTATTATAATAGAACTTACTCTGTATTCCCGGATATGAACACGGGTCGTATATGGCGTGAATGTTGTATTTATATTTTAATATGTCATAGAGACGCTCTCGGTCTATATAAAACCCGCAGTTAAAGTTGGAATTAATTAAAACTGTGTCACTCTTCTTATTATACGACATTGGTTTATCCGCATATGGCTGTAAAATCTCAATAATGTTTTTCAAAACTAGCTCAAACATCATATCATTTTGAACCCCAGGTATCTCCATTTTACCAGTGTTGAATACCTTTATATGAAATTCGCGAAATAGTCCTTCTATCTTCAGACGTATTATCATAACAAAACAATTATAAAACGCCTGCTTCTTCTTTGACCTATAACTCATAATATCTTTCTTGGAAATGCCAATGGTAATTTTTCGGATGTCCTTGAATTTGATGCGGCCGTTTGGATTGTCAATATGCGACATAACGTGCTCCTCAAAATATAATTCACCTTGTAATTTCTCTTGAATAATATTTAATTCTTCTTGACTTTTTGAATTAAATTTTATTTGCTTTTTTATAACGCCGTTTTCAGCAGTTGCGTAAGGGATTACTGGTATATCCCAGAAGATTTTCAAATCAATTGGTTCGGTTAAGTAGGCAATTTTGGATTTGGTTGATATGTAAATGTCTGATGGCACCGGGATAGTAATCGTATCTGTATCCAATGAAGAAGTCTTTACAGACAAGGTCTTTCCGATTAGCCCCTTAGTATTTGATTTAATGTTCAACGAATTGCCAAATACATCAACGTCTAAGTCTTCTTCTTCACTAATACAATCATTATCGTTATCGCTATCGTCACATTGATGTGTTATAAAACTAGACCATTCATCGTCTATATTATCATTTGAATTATTTATTTTAGAATGACTTAAAGACATTTTTGCGCTATATTAAACTGAATTATGTCTTTAAGCTGTTTTGGAATATATATAATTCAATTTTAAATTCAGTTATTTTCTTTAAATTAAAAATTATATAATATTTTCGCAATACTATATAATATAATGTTGAGCCAAAAGTTAAGCGTCATTCATGAAAGAGGCATTTTAACCCCCATTTCGCAAATTTCTCCTACTTCCCAAAATAGAATTAAGGAATATAGTCTGAAACAAAACGTCTTTGACCCGTCCAAAAGTTCGCCGCCAAATGACTTCATGTTGAAACTAAAACTTAGAATGGCAATTTACAACAATTCTTATAACAATGATGATAATTTAGAAAGCGAATAATTTACATAATGACTGTTTTTACAATCCTCAAAATGCATTATATTTTCAACAAAATTTAGGAATTGCGATGAAACTAAATGTCCCTTATTACGAATAATATAATTGAGAAAATCCTTGATTATATTCTTTTTATCAATGTTGTATCTAAGACTGGTAACATTTATTAATTTAGCAATGTCATTTAGATTCTCCTTGTTTTCTATTTTTGTAAATAATTCAGACCATACAGTTTCATCTATAATATTAAACTCGGCGTCCTTTATGTGCTGATTTGACTGCATAAAATTAATCATACTTCTTATATCCGACTTATATAATTGTTGTATTAGTCTAAGTGATTTATCCGTTATATTCAGCTTTTCTGAAACCGAAATATTCTTTAAAAACGAAATAATATCCTTCTCTGGTAGCTGATTAAAACGCAGACGTAAGAACTCGTTTTGGAGACCTTCATCAATGCGACTTATATAATTACATATTAGACAGAAACGCACACCATCTGTGTAATTTTGCAGCAAATATCGTAAAGCCTGTTGCGCATTTTTTGTCATATAATCCACCTCATCTAGAATGACAAATTTGGTGCCCTGATTAAATAACGATTTGGAATTTACAAATTGGTTGATTTGGTTTCTTATTATGTCTATGCCGCGCTCATCGGATGCGTTCAAGTGTATCATTAGGCCTTTGTTTTTTTGCCCAAGTACCTCTTGATATGCATTCACTAGATTAATAATGGTCGTAGTTTTGCCAGTACCTGGAGGGCCAAAAAAAAGCAGATTGGGGAAATAAGATGTATTAATTATATTTGTTAGTATCTTCTTATTCAAAGGGTCTAAAACAATGTCATCAAAACTTGTTGGTCTAAAAAGCTCAACCCATGGAGTTCCTGTCATTTAAATATTATATTAAATGATAATTAATATTTAATTCTTTTTTTACAAAATCTATTTTTTATATTTCATTTATCTTATAAATCTTCATTTTTTTGAATCCATTCACTCACTATTTTGTAATTTTCCGGATTTTCTTTTTCCTTTATAACAATATTTGTGTTGTCTCTTGTAAACAATCCACTACCCATAATAGCACCGCCTTGTATACTGTTTTCAACCGATTTAGCTATTTTTATATGATATTCACCTTTATACATACAAATCATTGTAATGTATCTAGTATTTATTAAATCATGTGCGAGTCGGAGAAATTTAGACATTTTATTGTATTTATAATATAATATGTTGTTAATTCTAAGTATTTTTATAATATTGTTTTCTATTGTTCTTTACATTTTTTTTTAGAAAACCCATTTAGAAATACTATTATATATTATACTAGAAACAACAATGAGTCCAACCCTTTGTACTGCGTACTTGGAGTTAATCATCGGTCCTATGTTTTCCGGCAAGACCAGTCGTCTAGTTGACATTTACAAACAGTGTAAGTTTTGTAATATCCCAGTCGCAGTTGTAAACCACTGTATTGACGACCGTTATCATGATACATTACTTTCAACACACGATAAGGTAATGATTCCTTGTATTAAAACGGATACTCTAACAAATGTTCTAACGAATATTCAGGATGCACAAGTTGTAATCATCAATGAGGGGCAATTCTTTGCCGATTTACATGAAGTTGTTGTTAGTTTGTTGTCTTCCGGAAAGAAAGTTTATGTTGGTGGATTAGATGGAGATTTTGAACGCAAGAAGTTTGGACAGATTTTAGATTTGATACCTTTGTCAGACAAGGTGACCAAATTGGCGTCATTGTGTAGTATTTGTAAAGATGGGACTCCTGGTATATTTTCAAAGCGAATCACAAGAGAAACAGAGCAGACTGTAGTAGGGTCTGATAATTATATTCCGGTTTGCAGAAAATGCTTTTAATATTTAATTTTAATATATATTTATTGGTTTATTGATAAATGAAAAAATATATATTAAAATGATTTAAATTAATGATTACAATTAATATACAACTAACAATGCCAAGAAAGTCTACTTTAATCACTCCTGATACTCCTATAATTGAGACTAAACCGAATGTTGAAAAAGTTGAAAAAACTAAAAAAACAAGAGCTACAAAGAAGACAAAAGAAGTTAAACAAGAAAAAGAGGTAAAAGTTTTAGAACCTGAAGTAAAGGTTTTAGAACCCGTAAAACCTAAGCGAGGTAGAAAGTCCAAGGCAGAATTATTAGCTGCTTTAAATAATAAAGCAAATACAATTCAGTTGCATGTTAAAGAAATAGTTAAAGAATCTGAAACGACCATCACATTAGCATCTGAATTAGCATCAGAAGAGAAAAATGTGATTATCAAACAAGAACAAAACACAGTAGTAAACGAAGTAACAGTAGTAAACGGAGTAACAGTAGTAAACGGAGTAACAGTAGTAAACGGAGTAACAGTAGTAAACGGAGTAACAGTAGTAAACGGAGTAACAGTAGTAAACGGAGAAACAGTAGTAAACGGAGAAACAGAAGAAGCAGAACAATTAGAAGTAGAAGAAGAACAAGTAGGAGAAGAGAAAAAAACTGCCAAGAAACGTGGTCGTAAGCCAAAAGGCGGCAAAATCATTCAAAACATTGTAGCAACTGAGACACAAAAAATAGATAAGCCAAACGTTATCTTACATCTAAAATGCTCTATGAAAGACCTTCAGCAATCCAATGCTAATGTAGTTGAATCTTATAATTTTAATTTAGGCGAACTCAAATACGATTTAATAAACAATAAAAGTGACAGTATATTAAAAAGTTCTTTAAAAAATTCGCTGGTAAATGCGCCATCCTCTATCACTAACCCAATTAATGACATCAAAGGCTTTAATATTATGGCTTCTCATTCACATTCCAATTTAGACATTGATTTGTCCAAAAATAATTACACAAATTATGAATCTTGCGAGGAATCTGACGAAGACTATTCGGACAACAAAGGCAACGCAAAGGATGTTTGGCGCAAGTTGAAGCAGCTTGAGCACAATTTACACATTAACAATGTTAATAATAAGAAGTCTGCGTGCTTTTGGTGCACGTGTGACTTTGACAATCCCCCGATTTACGTGCCCAAGCATTACATCAATGGCACATATCACGTTTATGGTTGCTTTTGTAGTCCGGAATGCGGCGTTGCGCATCTAATGAATGAGCCAATTGATAGCTCAGCAAAGTTTGAGCGCTACCATTTATTAAACCATATTTATTCAAAGATTTACGACTATAAGAAGAACATTAAGCCGGCGCCGAATCCGTATTATATGTTAGAGAAGTTTTATGGTAATTTGTCTATCCAGGAATACAGGTCTTTGCTAAGGAATGAGCGTCTGTTTCTAATTGTGGATAAGCCGTTAACGCGAATTTTGCCGGAGCTTCATGAGGACAATGATGAGTTCATATTGAATAATAAGATAATTGCTAGTAATAATTACCAATTAAAGTCGCGGATGCAGAAAAAGCCGAATAAAGGGTTAATTATGAATGAAAAATTTGGTATGGCTGTGTAAAATGATTAAAAAATAAATATATGTATATATTAAAATGTCAGGACAAGGAGAAATAACTATGGAAGACCTTGATAAATTTGTTTCACATTTTAATTTAAGATATGGGAATTTGGAATCATTTTACAAGAGAACCTGGATGGATTATGTTAGTAATCCTCAAGAATTTATAACAGATTTTGCTTCAAGTGGAGATGAAGAAACTTATAATTTTTTATTGGCATTAAATAATTTTTATAATACCATTCCTAAAAAACGAGAACTGTTTAAACAATATGATGCTTTTAAAAAACAACAAATGTCAATGACTCGTATGGATAATGATAATGATTATGATTATGATTATGATGATGATGATTTTAATAATAGTATTAGTAGCCGAGCAAAGGCAGCTCAAAATAGTAACACTCTTGAAAATATAAATCTTGGAAATAATAATTCTTCATTTTCAGTATTTTCAAAACAGGATAGTATACGTAGTCAAGATTCTAACGATTCTAATGATTTTAATGCGTCTGGTATTTCTGATTCTACTATTGCTAATTTGAGCAGAAAAAGAAACGCGCTGCAAAGTAATCTCATTCCACATCGTGATACTAAAAAAGCAGGATTGGATAGTAGTAAAAAAACTAGTGTAGATGTATTATATTACCATGCTATAAGCCGTAAATTAAAAACAAAAATAGCTCTTGCAAAAAAACTAAATATTACAGACCTGGAAAAAGAAAATGTTGTATTAAAAAAAGTCATTGAAGAACCAGATTTATTAGTAGACGATAATGAAATAACTGTATTAGAAAAAACTATTGATAACTTAAATTTAAAAATAAATAATGCTATTGTATTATCATTAAGTTCATTAATGAGTTCTTTAAAACCAAGAAATTCTTTTCAACAAGAAATTGTTCATGTGTTGGGAATTTATATTGATATGATGTTAGGAAATTATGTTGATGATGAAGAAGAAAAGGAAGAGGATGATGAAGAAGATGATGAAGAAGAAGAAAAGGATGATGATAAAAAATATGAATTTAGTCTGTTAACTGTGTTTGAAGGATTGAGCACGTTACTAGAAAATATACAAAAATCCAGAAAAGAAATATCAAATAGAGTACCAAATAAATTTTTAGGAGTCACCCAAGTAAAAAGTGCTGTAATGGTGGAGGCGAATGAGGAGGATAATCCACAGGAGAATTCAGAGGAGAATTCATCAAATATATATTTTTTGAGTTTGTCTATAAAACTAATAAGTCCTATTGTAAATTTATTGAAAGATATTAAAATATCATTTTATAGTCCATTGTATGAAAATCCAACTAATATAGATTATGCTACTGCACAATTGGATATATTAAAAAAAATTATTAGTAATATAGATGATAGCAATAGTAATATTAGTAGCAGTAAAATTAGTAGCAAAAGTAATAGTTTAGACATCACAGCAGAAAATAGCTTAAGTAATAGTTCAAACATGGCGACTGATAGCTCAAGCAATAACAGTAATAGTAACAGTAATAGTAACAGTAACAGTAACAGCAACATTAATAGCAATAGCAATCCTTATGGAGAGTTTTTAAACAGAATAAAAGAATTAAGATTAGCGCAACCGATATTTGGTGTGCCTCAAGGAATTTTAGATAGTTTATCTAAAATAAGTTTAACTGATACTCCTAGTGCTATGGCTTTAGATGTTGCTGAAAATTTTGATGAATTTTATTTTACTGAAGAAGAAAACGCAGCAGCTACGGCTAGTAATAGTAATAGTAATAATAGTAGTAGTAGTAATAGTAGTAATAGTATAGAAGAAGAAGAAGAAGATGAAATCTTTGGTAGTCGCTTAAAAAACACATTTTTGGGTGGTGGAGAATTTTTTACAGGAATGCCTGATTTTGATACTATTACTCCTAATATGTATAGAAAATTTAGTGATAATGAAATTTTATGGATAACACTAATAGCACAGGAAACGACCAGTATGGGTATTAGATATGAATTATTAAAAATAATAAATGTATATTGGATTACACGTTTAAATGATTTGAATGATTTATTTATTATGTTCTCAAGTGAAAACAGCTTGGAAAATAAAATGCTTTTAAATTATGTTAATTGTATTGAAAGCATAATGAATAATGTAATAAAAAGACTAGTAATGGATGAGATTCCCAATGATGTGGCTCCTCCTGTAGCAGCTGGTATTGCCGCAATGGCTCCAGGCTTGGCTGGTAATTTTTACGAAGAAGTATTTGTTGATGAATCTCAAGAGAATCCAGTTGTTGTTAATAGAGATAATGAAACCAAAATGAATGACGATGATGGTAACATTGGGTTGTCTAACTTTAAAAACTTTGATAACTATGGCTCATCACCCAATTGGGTAGGGGATATGGATTCATATGGTGGTGGTATGGTCGGCGGTGAAATAAGAGCAGCTTGTGATGGAGGACCTTTTATTGAATATCTTGGCGACGGTGCTGCCGAATATTATAGAGATGATATTGTGAGTGGATTAGCCAATGTTGATAATAGAATTTTGTTCGTAGCATTTTTAGCTGCATCACTAGCTAAAACAAAAGACGAATTAAGCCACGATTTTTTGCCATATTTGAAAGGAATGGTTCATACTTTGGTAGCAAATAATTACGACCCAGTAATACAAGTATTTTTTGATAATTTAAACCCTGACCCCGTAGCTAATCCAGATGCTCAAAAAATAAAGGAATTTATAAGAGAATTGATTTCAAAAACGGTTGTAGCAGATGGTGAATGGAATTATTATACATCGGTGTTAAAATTTATTGATGAGAAATGTAGTAAGATAAATAGTGTAAATATTGTAATGATTGCGAATACTCAAAAATATCCGTATTTATCGGGATTACCTTCTAATGGATATTTGTGGCAATTTAGTGGTGCTGGCGATGATGATGAAGAGGGTGATAGTCTGTATCTTTATAAAGAGTTGGATGGAAATATTATAAAAGTGGATGAAGGTAAATTTTCAGATGCGTCGTTAATTTTTTGTCCAGATAATGCAACCGCTGCACGTAAATTAATACCAACAAGGAAACAACAGAATAACACAGCTAATGGTAATGTTTCAGTTACAGTTCCAGGAAAAGAAGGTATCAATGTTGTGTCAAATGTTTGTATAACTAATTTTAAAGACTCAAATTTTCCGTTGCGTTTTGGAGCTGGATTATTAGACCCGGCAAATCAAAATCCTATACCAAAAATTAAATTTTCTGGACTAGACGCAAATGATGAAATAGCAAAAATTGTAATAGTTCCTCCTGGCGTAAAAGGTTTAGATGGCGCTCCTATTCAAATGGACGATATTGGCAGGTTTAGAGCCTTAATTGCTCAAATACAAGCAGAGCAAGATATTAATTTGCAAAATTCCAGATATGCCAGAGTATTTATGACAAGTGGAATTAATAACTTTATGGCAATGTTTGGAATTCAAGATGGATTTATTTCATTTGTAGAACCTCCTGTTGCTGCTGCTGCTGCTGGTGGCGGTTTTAATCCAGCAGCTATGAATATTAGTTTTACTGAAGAAGGAGATAAATATACTGGCATTCGTTTTAATTTAACAGCATCAGCAACCGGCGCGGCGGCAGTAGACATTACTCTTATGACAGGTAAAGGTAAATATGTTAAATCTGATACAACAATTGATAATGTTTCTGATTTTATATTATATATTCAAAATGCTGGTATATATATTACTGGAGTAGACATTGGTATTTGTCCTGTAGACATTTTTGGAGTTCAATGGGCGTCATGGGTCAGATTACATAAATTTGCAAAAGCAATATATGATAGAATACCAGAAGCAATTAGGATTCAAATTGGAGCACAAATGGGAAATGTAATTCAAAATGTTGTAGCACAACGAATGATAATACAAATAATTATCACATTAAAGTCATTCGGAGACTCATTTCAAATAGATTATGTTAAAGATTTATCAGAATATTTGAAAACTAATTATAATTTGATTATATCTATTCGTTCAACGGACAAAAATGTTGGTGGCGAATCAATATTAAAGTCTTGCCCATTTTGGTTAATAGGAACAGGCATTAGACCTCATTATGATTATTATATGAAATATATCAGTTTCTTTGGTAAAGATGAATTTAAGGCATCATTACCCCTCCCGCAAACATCACCAGTTTTTGCAGCAAAAAAAGCTGCGGCAGATGCGGCAGGACTAAGTATAAAACCTATTACCAATGGTTTAAAATCTAATTGTATAGAATACAATCCGATACAAACAATAACAACAAACAATAGTTTGGCTTCACCTGAAACTATAATAGAAGAAGTTATTAGTGTGTTAATTTCAATAAATTCATTATATCCAGCACCACCAGCACCACCAGCACCAGGAGGTATGGAAGTAGCAGAAGTAGCACCACTAGCAGCAGCAGACCAGGTGATACCCCATGAACAACAGCAAGTATTTGAGGGACTATTGTTAGTTACATTAAACCTTAGAATTTTAACACCAATAGCTACGCAAACAATATTTACAACAATAGCATCGTCTGGTATAATAATAGAATACCCAGAAATAAGACAAATGCAAGTGCAACTACAACCAGTTGCCTTTCAAAATCCAGATATAGACCCAAATATGGTTTTAGGTGGTAAAAAAATAAAAAATAAAATTCAAGTTGGTGGTAAACCATTGGAAGAAGTCACAATGAAACATTTATCCGAATTACTAAATATGCTGATAACAATTAGAAATATAACTAGTGTTATCCAAGATGATGTTCAGTTTAGCATTTTTGAAAAAATAAATAATATTTCAACAATATTGAAAGTCAAGCAAAAATTTTTAGTATCTACTTTTGCGGTTTATGATGTATCAAAAAAACAAGGACAATTAGAAACAGTGATAAACAATGTAAAGGCAGCAGCTATTGCCGCAGCTCCTTTTCCACCTGAATATAGTCAATTTGCTAGTAAATACTTAATACCACCAATTAATCAAAGAATGGAAGGTTTGAAAACAGAATATACACGTAAATTATCAGAATCTGCCGATGAAATTAACCAAATAGTTAAAGATGCAGCCAAAGTTGTTGAAATTAAAGGTGAAAGACAGGGTAGTGGTAGAGCAGCAGCAGCAGCAGCAGTTCAAAGACTTGAAGATATTAAAAGGGATGATATAACAGCTGGAGTAAACTCTAAAACTGCGATTACCGAAAGATTTAAAGAAACACTAGAAAATATAAAAACTAGTTATCATGATTTTTTAGAAGTGTTGTCTTTCAGAGATAGACCGCCAACAAAGGCTCAACAACAACAACGAGCGAATAAGGAAAAATTAATAGCAGAATTAGAACAAAAAATAATAACCGAAAATGCCAAAAACGCTGATTTAATTGCTAGTAAAGTAGCTGAAAAAATGGAAAAGGATAATCCTGTTAAACAACGTGCTTATATTTTAAACTTATATGAAAAAGGATGTCAATGGTTTGAAAGCCAAACACAATTATTTAAAACAACGTTAGGAATGAATATTATTCATAAAACCGAGGTAATATCATTAGTAAATCCTAGTTTGTCAATTGGAGGTAAAAATGATTATAAACCAAAGAGAAAAACCAAAAAACATTATAGGAAACAATACAATACAAAGAAGAAACACGCAAGACGTTTTATAAAAAAGACTAAATTGAATAAAAGAAAAGTATCAAGGCAATCTAGAAGTAAAAACTAATACTCCTGTAAACCAGATAAAATCAAATTATAAAATAATCTAATACAGTTATTTTATAATATTTAATTACCATTCTTTAATTTCTCATTTTCATCCGATTCAGTCAGATTTGTAATCACCTGCTCAATATTCACCGGGTTCTTCTCCCTGTATTCCTTCATTGAGCTGTCTAACGAGTGGCGAATTTGCTTATATATTTCTTGATTTATTGACTTGATTTTGGTGTCTGTCTTTTTTTCAGGAATACCCATATAATCCTTTAACACACGAAACACATCATTGTTAAATTCTTGCAACTTGGCTGCTGCCTTTTCTTCTGTGTAGTCAGTTTGTGCTAAAACCTTTTTTATTAGGTCACTATTTCTGTTATCCATCTATATAACTAGTTTAAATATTTTTTAAATCATATTAAACGAATAGCGTTATAGTATATTATAACAAGAAATGTCCCAATTATCACAAAATTTAGAAAGATTAATACAAATGATTAGCATTGAGCAGTTGCTTGGATTAGTAAAACAACATAATGACAATAAGTCTGATACAGATATATTGACTACGCCAATTGTGAAAAAAGTTGTCAAGGCTTATGAAGATGAGCTCAATACATTAAATAATGTAACTCCTATAAAGGATTATAGTGAAGACATTGCTAAAATTCACGAACAACTTGCATCTATTAATAATACCTTGGCACAATTATCTGAGGTAATTAAGAGTATTGCGACTACAAATATGACTACAAATATAAATAATCAAAAGACTTCTAATAATGAAGAGCATATTCAATTAAAAATAGAAGAAATAAAGGTTGATGTAGTTGTAAAAGCAGAAGTAAGCGAAGCAGAAGAAGAAGAAGAAGTAAGCGACGCAGAAGAAGAAGAAGTAAGCGACGCAGAAGAAGATGAAATTGTGATAGAAAGTGATTTGGAAGAAGAACTGAGCGAAGCAGAAGCAGAAGTAGAAGAAGAAGTAAGCGAAGAAATAGCAGTTTTAAGCAGCGCAGTAGAAGAAGATGATATAAGTGATTCTGAGGAAGAAGAAGAATCTGAAAAAGAAATTTCTGATTCTGAGGAAGAGGAACGTGAAGCGACTGAAAGCAAGGCAGAAAAAGTAGAAGAAGAAGATGAAGAGGTATTTGAAATTGAGATTGATGACGTAACCTATTATGCTACCAATGAAGAAAATGGAATTCTATACGAAGTAGACGACGATGGGGAGGTTGGCAAGCAAGTCGGAGTAATCAAAGACGGAGAACCAATCTTCTCTTAAACCTTATAAAAAAGAATTAAAATATACCAATAATATAAGAAATTAATTATCAATGGATTCTATTTGCCCCCCAGCACTTATTTATTTAGCATTCTCATTGACACAAATTATTATAGATACATTTAAAGGCTTATACAATACCGCATTTTTCAAATTTATTGTCATGATTACTATTACATTTCTGTTAAACGCGCTTTGTCAAGGTGGTATGTCAATAATATCATGGATAATCGTATTTATTCCGTTTATGTTTATGACGGTAATAGTTACCATATTGTTATATGTCTTTGGACTAGATGCAGCAACTGGAACCTTAAAATTTAAATGTGACGATAATTCAAAAACTAATTCAAATTCAAACTCAAATCTGATTTACAGTAGTAGTAACAATAGTAGTAACAGTAGTAATAACAATAGTAACAATAGTAATAACAGTAGTAGTAACATAACAACATCTACGCAAGCGCCATCAGGAAGTTCCGACCCACAATTCCAATAAATAAAATTAAAACGATTTAAATAATATATATGTATGTATATTATTAAAATGCTATATAAAACATTTCTTACGATTATTGCCTTGATATTCGGTATACATTTTTATAAAAACCAATATCCAAGTGATTTTGACTTAATAATATCTCAAATTTCAGATGGGCTTCAAAAAAATGAAACATTGAAACCATATTTGCCTCTTGTGTCTAGATTGCTATACAAAGCTATTTATGTTTATAGTCTTTTTCAAGTTGGGTTAAATAAAACAATACAGTTTTGCATCCCTTATATCCAAGAGGGTTCCAAAAGAGTTACAGGTTTAATGTCTAAGTCAACACCACCAATAATAACAACAAATAAACTCATTACTAATTCTTTAGTAACCAGTGAATACGACCTGGTTTTGATAAAATCATTTACAAACGATATGATAATTTTAGACAAAGTCCCGGATAATTTACATAATATAAAGTATGAAATTTCCGATATCCGTTTTTTGGCATTATATCTGAAAAATAAGGAGCAAACTCATATTATAGATTTGTTTAACAAAGACATAAATTACTATGTTGTTGATAATATTTTTGATTCTAAATTTTTCAAATATTACTTGAAGAATGTATTGAATATAAGTATGGACAATGATAAGCTATTTTCGTATACATTGGAGCTGATGGACCAAAATGTGTCAATGGTATATTTGAATGAAACACAAAGTATTGTTATAAAGAAGGATGGCTACTCAATAACAAATCAGACAGAAGATAAAAAAGAAACAGAAGAACAAAAAGAAACAGAGAAAGAATTAGAAGAAGATGTACAAAATGAAATAGAAAAAGAATTAGAAGAAGAATCCGAACCAAAAGTAATTATTGAAAAAAGCTTTGATACTGAATGTATTTATTATTAATAATAAATTAAAATCATTTAAAAAAATTGATTTAATATAAGTATAATGGTGACTCTGGAAAAAGCAATAACAATGGAACTTGAAACCAGCAGCAACAGCAGTAGTAGTATCAGCAGTAAGAGTGTATTCCTACCTTTAAAAAAGAGGTGGAATTTGTGGGCACATTTACCCCACGACACTGATTGGTCAACGAAGAGTTACAAACAAATATATACATTTTCAACAGTAGAAGAGACAATCGCCATTACGGAGCGCCTTCCGGAGCCATTAATAAAAAACTGTATGTTGTTTATTATGCAAGAAGGTATAATTCCTATGTGGGAAGACCCGAAGAATAGAAATGGTGGTTGCTTTTCATACAAAGTATCCAACAAAAATGTTTGCGATGTTTGGAAAGAGTTGACGTATTTATTAGTTGGGGAAAGCGTAAGCAGCAATGTTCAATTTGTTAATGCTGTAACCGGTATCACCATTTCACCAAAAAAAAATTTCTGTATCATTAAAATCTGGATGACAAATTGCGACCATCAGAATCCTGGGGTTGTCACAACGGACATCAATTGGCTCGTGTCGCAAGGGTGTTTATTTAAGAAACATAGTCCAGAATTTTAAACCCTTTTAAGCGACTGTTATAAGTGAAACGAAAAAGCGCATTAGAAAATAAAAACCAAATAAAACCATTTAAATATTTAACAATAATTAAAATATAATGAAGTATCCTTTTATTATATTTTACAGAGAGGACAAAGACTCAGCTTTAGACCAGTTTTTTTTTGAAAATAACGCACTTTTAAACTGTACTGTTCATATAACTAACAAAATTTCAAAAATGAACCGAATATATAGTGCCAATTACCATTTATTAATTACATTGCATAATGAAATAGCACATGAAATAGACGTTGATATCAAAGAAATTTCTGATAACAAAAAATATATCAAACTAACAAAATCGGACTTTTCAGATGTAAAAATATTTAATGATTTAGTCAATAACCGTTTCATTTTGAATTGTTCATTAGACAGGTCCTATTTGCGACCAGTTTTTTCACTATTTACCTCGTCATTTAATTCTTATGAAAAAATAATTCGCGCTTACAATAGCATTAAAAAGCAGACACTAGAAAATTGGGAATGGGTTATTATTGATGATTCACCAGACGACAAGCATTTTTTATTTTTGAAAAAGAATTTGTCACACGATTGTCGCATCCGAATGTATAAACGCAGTGAAAACAGCGGAAGTATTGGAAACGTTAAGAACGAAGCTGTATCTTTATGCCGAGGCAACTATGTTTTAGAGATGGACCACGATGACGAAATATTGCCGACTGTATTGGAGGACGCTACTAACGTTTTTTCTAAAAATGAAGAAATTGGGTTTATATATATGGACTTCATTAATATTTATGAAAATGGCGATAACTTTAAATATGGAGACCATATTTGTAAAGGATATGGTTCCTATTATTGTCAAAAATACAATGGCAAATGGGCATATGTATACAATACACCTAATATAAATAACATCACATTGTCGCATCTAGTTTGCTGTCCAAATCATCCGCGAATTTGGCGCCGAGACCTGCTTCTAAAATTAGGTAATTATTGTGAGAATTTGCCGATTTGTGACGACTATGGGATTCTACTTAGAACCGCGATAAATTGTAAAATGGCGAAAATCCCGAAACTGGGTTACGTGCAATATATGAATAATTCAAATAACAATTTCTCTTTAATCAGAAATGGAGAAATCAACCGAATTGGTCCGCAATATATCAGTCCAATTTATTACAAAGAATACAATATTGCTGACAAGATGGCTGAACTTGGAGCATACGAAGACCCATTTGCGAATGATACGAGAAATAATGTACAAATTTGGACTAGGGATAAAACTTATGTTCATAAATATTGCAATTTGTTAGTTAATATGGATTTCAAAAGGCAAATATGTATTGTTGGTCTAGACAGTCTTATTTTGAATTTGGAATATATAAAAGTTTTGTATAATGATGATGAAACTGATTTCATCTTGTTAGATAATAAGTGTCCTATTGAGTATTTATGGAAGCAATTGGATAGCTACGGTTTTGATAGAATGAAGTGTTATTCTTTTATAGATGTTGATTCAGATTTGTTAGTTCGTTATTTTAAAACAACATATTTATCAACAGAAGAATATGAAATTGTAAAAACAGGTTATATTAATAGACCAAAATACAATACACAATTTACAAATAGAAGTCATGCAATTAATTCTGTAACACATCCAGATGCAAAGTATTTGGAAATTGGAGTGGAGTATGGTCAGACATTTTTACAAACGCATTTCAAACCGGAGAATAAAATGGGAGTTGACCCGGACCCTAAATTTGACGTTTTAAATAAAGAATTCCAGTTTTCAAAAAGCACTTCGGATGACTTTTTTAAAGACAATACTTTAAATGAGACAAAATATGACGCAATATTTATTGACGGTATGCATCAGTCTGAGTATTTTCTAAGAGACTTTAGCAACAGTGTCAAAGTATTAGAAAAGGATGGGTCTATATTTATAGACGATATTTTGCCTTTAACTTACAATGAGCAGTTAAAAATTCCCAGAAAGCATTATTATGAAAATGGTATATTAAAATACGGTGAAGAATGGACAGGTGATATTTGGAAAGTAGTGTATCATATTTTGAAAAATTATCTTAATAATTTAGAAGAATATAAATATTTCTATAATGCAAATTATAGGGGTGTCTTACATCTAAAACTGAAAAGCGCGTTTGAGATACCCGATTCAGAATTGGAAACAATCAATAATTACGACTACTTTACAGATTTCCCTTTGTATCTTGGATTTCTCAATTTGTAAAAAATAATATTTATATATTATATATTATATAAATAAGTGATTTATCGGTTGATGAAATACTAGATAAATATTTTTTAGATACTGACAAAGTTCACATGTGGTGGCAAGCAAATATAGACCCATCTAAAGATGAAGTACGAATAATAATTTTTAAAAATTATGTAATAAATCTTGATGCTAATCCAAAAGAAAAATCTGCGTTTTTGGCAGAATTTATATTAAGAGATAATAATGGTCAACCTGTTTTACATTCGTCATTTGCTCGTGGTTTAAAGCACGGCAATAAGCGAAGCAAATCTAGACGTAATAAATCCAGACGTAATAAATCCAGAAAAAACTATAAAAAATAAGTTAATTAAAAATAATATAAAATGCAAAAAACAAATTAAATATAAAATTGGTTTATATTTAATGGAAATAACGATTACTGAGAAGGCAGATACAGACTTTGCGAATGATAAGGCCACAATCTGTTTAAATATGATAGTCAAGAACGAATCCCATATCATAAAGGGTACTCTTGAAATGCTGTGTAATAAAATTCGGTTTGATTATTGGGTTATTTGTGACACTGGCTCTACTGATGACACACAAGACATTATTACACAGTTTTTCAAAGACAGAGGAATCCCCGGCGAACTTTTCTCAGATGAATGGACTGATTTTGCGCATAATAGGACCCTTGCTCTTAACCGAGCATTTGGGAAAACCGATTTGCTCCTCGTTTTTGACGCCGACGATGAAATACACGGTGACATTTGTATACCATCAAAAAAAAAGGATATAAACCATCATGAATATCATCTAAAATTTGGTAATCCATTGGGTACCAGTTACACCCGCGTCCTTCTAATTAATAATAAAAGGAAATTCAGATACTTATCTGTCCTACACGAATTTATCAGCGCTTTAGAACCAAATTCCCACTCTACAGTCTTAGAAGGCGACTATTATGTTGTATCAGGTCGTAGCGGCAACCGAAGTAAGGACCCTAAAAAATACTTAAATGACGCTCTTATTTTGGAAAAAGCACATGCAAAGGCCTTGGCAACTGGAGACCAATTATATCTTCGTTATGCTTTTTATTGCGCAAATAGTTATAAAGATTATGGTAGTCATGAAGAGGCAATTAAATGGTATAAAATCACTTTAAAACAAGACAACTGGGTCCAAGAAAAATACGTGTCGTGTCTTTACATATATAATTGCTATGCGGCAATGGGGCAAAAGGAACACGGGTTCTATTATTTAATTGAAGCATTTTCATATGATATTGAAAGAGTTGAGTGCTTGTATCCTTTAATAGTTCATTACTGCTGTTCTAATCAACATAATATTGCTTATAATTATTATCTAGTAATAAAAGATTATTATGAGAAACAGTTTTTGAAAACAAATATGGACCAAAAATTGTTTATTAAAGTGGATGAAGGTAACTTTTTTTTACCGTATTATATGATTTTAGTGGCAGACAAAATAAAAAAGCAAGATTTTAATTGTGTTATAAAAATGTTTGAAATTATTTTTATAAAGAAACAGAAACATATTGATACATGGTATATCAAAAATATGTTATACAATTTACAGTTTTTTATACAGCATGTTAAAAATGAAGAATATAAAAATTTTATTGGACTAGTAAATGACTATATTCGGTTTCTAAAGGTGAATGGATTACCATTGGAAACATTTGATTTTCTCAAGGATTATGGTAAATATGGAATTGCTGTAAAAGATATATTTTTGCCTTTAGAAAAGATTACAAACAGAGACAATTGTCGTTTTTCAAAAGTAGAATGTGAAAATAGCAATAATATCTTATTTTATGTAGGATTTTCAGAGGTTCATTGGAATTACAGTTATTTGAAAGAAAACGCAATTGGCGGGTCCGAGAAGGCGGTGGCGTATCTAAGCAAGGCAATTGCTCATACTCTTGGTAATACAATCAATAATACTTTAAAAAAGATTTACATTGTTGGTGATGTTAAGAATGAAGTATTGCAAGATTCAAACATAACCTATTTACATTTGTCTCATTTTCCCAAACTAATGAACGAAATACCATTTCATACGGTTGTCTGCTCACGCTACATTTCATTTCTAGAAATGTATAACACTTGTTCATTTCATCAGTTTTACATTTGGGCACACGATACCTCATTGCTGCCATATGGTTCCAATTTAAGTGACAATGCTATATTGGAAAAATGGTCAAATTATATTGATGGCTGTGTTTGTCAAACAAATTGGCATGCCAATGAATATAAAAAAAGATATCCATCATTAAAAGATAAAATTAGTATTATCAACAATGGTATTAATACTGTGGTATTTCCTTCGTCAAAATCCATTGTTCCTTTAATAAAACAAACTAACAAATTTATTTACACATCTAGAACTGAACGTGGTTTAACAAGGGTTTTAGAATTATGGCCTCAAATTTTGTTAGTTATGTCCGATGCCAAACTGGTTATTTCAACTTATACTAAGTTCCCTTTGAATAAAGAAGAAGAAGAACTCAAAAACATTATTGATATGTATGACAGTATAAGACATCTTGGACAACTGAATACGGAACAATTATACAATGAAATGAGCACTGCGGATTATTGGTTGTATCCTACAGGCTGGCCAGAGACATCTTGTATTACTGCGTTAGAAATGTTAATGTCAGAAGTCATTTGCTTGTATTATCCAGTGGCTGGTCTAACTGATACAATGGATAACTACGGAATCCAGATACAAAAGGGTAATGAAATAGAAACACTAATGAATTTAACAGCCGATAAAAAAACTGAATTAAGAGCAGACGGAAAGGCTTATGCCGAAAGCTGTTCGTGGGAAAATAGAGCCAAGACTTGGACAAATAAATTCTTTGGAAATTTGTTAATTAATAAAGAAACCGATAAGGAACCCAATAAGGAAACAATATTATTCTTTTTACCATTTTGGTATAACCAATTTAATCTGCAAGACTACTTTGATAGTTATAATTCTAAATACAATGTGATATATACAAATAATACAGAGGAAGCAATAAATCTCAAGAATGTTGACAAAGTCATATTTGTATTTGAGGTGTCAAATGAAACAGTTTATGACCATTTTTTTAATTTAAATCAAACTAAAAAGAGGTCTATTGAATTAAGCATTTTAAATACCGAGCCAATGAATTTGAATCATCGGTTCCAAAATATAGCACAATATCTTAGAAAATATCAAGGCATTAAAGTATATGACTACAGCTTGGCCAATATTCATATTTTAAACGCACATGGATTCAACAATACACAACATATGCCCTATTTAATATACAAGACGGAACAAGAATTGTTAATAAATCTAAATCAGAATACAGAAAAAATATACGACTTTGGAATTATATCTCGTGAAAATCCAGTAATTGTAGATAGACGTTTATCTGTAGTAAATTTTCTAATAAAAAATGGATACACTGTTAACGTTATACAGGGTTTCAAAGAACCAAGAGATAAACAAATTGCTACTTGCCGTATATTATTGAATATCCACGGGGCTAATAACGGCGAAGAAGCCAAAATATTTGAGCATATACGCTGCGACCGATTATTGGCAGCTGGATACAAGGTTTTGTCGGAAGACTGCCTCCATTTACATGATTCCTTCGTTAAAAAATATGCCGATAATTTGACTATTATTGAGTACAATAATTTCTTCAATCAAGATACGTATTCTAAATTTGAAAATTTGTCAGTAAACTTAACTAAACTAAAAATTACAGATTGTTTCATATTCTATAATGAATTGGAAATGCTGACATATAGGCTTAATTTGTTATACAATATAGTAGATTATTTTATCATAGTAGAAGCACGACAGACGTTTGTTGGATTAAATAAGCCATTATATTTTGATGAAAACAAGCATCTATTTCAACAGTTTTCTGACAAAATTATCCATGTAATAGTGGATTTGCCATTTACCAAAGATACTATTAATATTTCAACAGGTGACCAGTGGACCAATGAGAAGCACCAACGAAACTGTATTGCTGAAGGTTTAAAACAAATTGACAACAATCTGTCACAAGAAGACATTATTATTATTGCTGATTTAGATGAAATTCCCGACCCAAATACATTGAGTAAAATTAAAACTGGACAGAAGCAAGTGACTGATGGTATAAGTCGTTTAGAACAAGATTTTTATTATTACAATCTAAACAGTAAACGCAATGAAAAGTGGTATCATTGTAAGATTTTAACAGTAAATAAATACAAGGAACTTAGACTAACATGTGAAGAGATTCGGTTTCTAAACTGCGACACAATTGTAAATGGTGGGTGGCATTTGAGTTATTTTGGCGACACCAAATTTATTAAAAACAAATTGGAGAACTTTGCACATCAAGAATATAATTCAGTAAAATACACAGATACAAATGAAATACAAAAGAAGATTGACAATAATGTAGATTTGTTTGGACGTGATACAAGTATTAATAGTATGACATATGTAGATATTTTTAACAATGATTATTTACCACCATTGTATAATACATATCTTAAAAGTTTTTACACTATTTCAGAAATAAAAAGAGAGCAAAAATTACTGCACATTCTAAATAACAACTATTATAACAGTGGATGGAAAAGTCATTTTGAATTTGGTATGTTTTTAGTAAAATATATAAAACCAAATGTTGTTGTTGAATTAGGAGTAGATTATGGTCATTCAACATTTTGCCTAGCAAGTCCAAATATTGGCACGGTTTATGCGATTGATTGTTTTGAAGGTGATATAAATTCTGGATTTAAACGAACTGAACATATATTCAAGGATTTTAAAACTAAATTAATAAATAATTCGTTGCTATTATCTGACAATATAATTCCAATTAAAGGATATTTTGATGATGTTATACTAACATTTGACAAAGAAATAGATATACTACATATTGATGGACTAAGCGCATATAATGCCATTAAAAATGATTTTGAAAAATGGTCTTTAAAAACAACAAACAATGCTGTAATTATAATTCACAATATAGTGTCATATGCTAACTCAATTGGTAAGTTTTTCAATGAAATAGAATATCCCAGTTTTATTTTAGTCATTCAACAGGACTTGGAGTTGTATTCAAGAATAAACAATTGCTAGAAGATTTGCTGGATAAATTGTTAAAAACTGATTTACAATGTAACAAATATCTTGTTTATAATAAAAAGGAAGTAAAGAAATATTGCTTTATTCATAGCTGCACGTTTCCAAAAAATGGCACTAAAAAATTACATTATATTGTAGACAAAATTAATTCAAGTGGACTTATCAATGTATTAGATAATGTCTTTATAAATAATATTGGTATTCCAATTGAAAACACATATAATTCAAATAATGTATCAAATAATAAATACATACTAACAAATTATAGTGAAAATTCATTACTATATGAAAACCCTACTATAAACAAAATGAGACAATTTGCTGAGCAAAACCCAGAAAGTTTAATATTATATCTACATACTAAGGGAAACTCATATGACAACGAAATACAAAGTATAAATGACTGGACGGATATGATGTTGTATTTCCTTGTTGAAAAATATGACAAATGTATTAATAAAATAACTACCGGTAGTGACACTGTTGGTTGTAACTATTCTGAATCACCTTATAAACATTATCCTGGAAATTTTTGGTGGGCAAAATCAAGTTACATTAAAACGCTTAATTTTTTAAGTGAAGATAACCCTAATAAAATGGCACCAGAATTCTGGGTATTACAAAATCTTCCTAAATCAAATATATATACAATACATTCATCTGGAGTTAACCATTATCATGAATTGTATCCTAGAGCTCTTTACCAAAAATCTTAATAATAATCAGTAATAATGAAAATATTACAATAACATTTTTGAAATTATTGTAATATTATTTTAGCGTTCAGTTGAGAAAAAGAACACCTGGAACAGCCTGCTATTCTCCTTGGTGTCACCAAAATAGTCCATTGACATATGGAATCTTTTTGAATTAAACAAGATTAAACGATTGAATACATTGCCTACACTGTCTACTTTCTCCCATTTTGTTAGGTCTTGGCTATACTTGTCAGTCTGGTCCTTTGTATTCAGTATTTTGGCATCTTCTTCAGTATATTCGCCATTTTTGAAGCGATAAAATGAGGTTCCTGCAGATAAAGGAGCATTTGGTGTAAGATACAGAACGCCTGCCCAGTTATTCCAGCCGTCTGCATGTATCCATGACCGTTCTCTTGATGTAGTATATTGAAATGAACCATTATAAATGACCTTATCATTCTTTTCATCCTCTTTTTTCAAAGGCATTGGAAAATCCGTTATTTTTCCACCAAATGGCGCAATATATCCTTGTATAATATCCCTTAAATGTTCATTTGCGTATGAAATAGTGCGCTGTCCTGGAAAATTGCCTCTAACTGTAAATTCTTGCGTCAAAATATAGTCACGGGTATTTTGGGCGTTGTTATAAAAATTATCTACCACAATTAGCCCACAAGATGGTCCTCTGGCTTTGAAAGCAGTTTCCAATATTTTTGCGTTTAAAACCGTCTTACTTAGCTCTAATAGCGTATCACCCATATTTGTATTATTGTCATTATCACTTGTATCATTGTCATTTATATTAATTATATCATTATCACTTGTATCATCCAAAAGTAAATTGGTTTTTAATTGTTTTTCAATATTATCCATTATATTTAAAAACAATTTAGTTTTAAATTATTTTATTATTTATTATTTAATATTTAAGTTTTAATTAAGGTGCTATAGATAGAACCCCTGCGTTATTCCATAATGCGCCAGATGGCAACCCTGTTGCAGCTGTTGGTAAATTTGGCATTATTACAAGACCACCTGAAATATACATGGAACCTAAAATAATGGTATCTCCTGTATAACTAATACCTGTTAATTGTGAACCAGATGCCGTATAATTTGATGTAGACCATACACTATCGCCTTTTAAACCCTGGTCACCTTTTAATCCTTGTACTCCCTGAGACCCTTGTAACCCTTGGTCACCCTTTAATCCCTGAGACCCTTGAACTCCTTGTACTCCTTGTGAACCACCAACAAACCCTTGAGTCCCTTGCGTCCCTCTTAGACCTTGAACACCCTGAACACCTTGAGGGCCTTGAGCACCTGTTAATCCGCCCTGAATACCTTGTATACCTTGAATACCTTGAGTACCTTGAGCACCTTGTGCACCTTGAGCACCTTCAGGACCCTGAAGACCTTGTGGGCCTGTAAACCCAATCGGGCCTGGCACACCTTGTGCCCCTACTGGCACTTGTTTTGTTTGAGACCCGCAACATCTTTTTGCACCTAAATAATTAGAATATGACGACATTTATTATGATATAATATTTTATAATATTTTATATATTTGATTTTTTGTTATGTTTAAGGTTTACGATTAAAGTTTACGATTAAGGAATCGGAAATGGTCTCTGTGTCTTGGAAACTGCCAAAGGCACTGGCATAATAATATCCTGCTTCTTAAAAACATTCGCACTTGATAAACATTTTAATTCAGGTCTCAATGGACTCACAGGGTCTACTAAATTAGTTGAGCCTATACCAAACAAAAAGGTTTCAATGTCAACCGGGTTATAAGACAATGTAGACCAGGGCATCTGACCAGGATTTAGGCCATTGCCTGCCAAGCGACTATCATATGCTAGACCATTGGCACCATTTGTATATAATTGCCACGATTCAGATTGTGTATTTTGTCTTTGGTCTTGACAATAATTTCCGGGTGTATTTCTATTTCGTGTAGAAGCCATTAATAATATTACTATATGATAATATTATTTTGTTTATGTTTTTAATATATTGATTAATATCTTGATTAATATTTTTATTTTTAACTATACAAAATTACGGTTAAAATTTTAGCCTTTATTTCATCCATTAACTCGCTACCAAAAGTATCATTTAATAACAAATTACAAATCCATTGATGTGTCATATAAAACACCTGTTGGCTAAACATTGTAATAAATATTAAATAATCCGAGTTGCGTTTTAAATGTAATAATTCTTCTTCTGTTTTTGCATTACTTTTATCCATAAATTGTTTCCCTACATCTAGCAAAAATAGATTGAACATGTCATATTTTAATAGCCGTTCAAATAATAACTGCATTCCGGTGTCCATTTTAGGGTCTTCTAAACTTTCAGCGTCAAATACCGAAATTAGCTCATCGCGATACAATTTGTCGCAAATATAGGAAATATCAGTCTTGGTATATTTGTAATCGTCATTATCATCGTCATCTTCTTTGTTATTAGAATTATCGTCTTCTTGTTTGTCTTTATCCTTCTCTAAAAGCTGCAATAATTCATTTTCAATGGTGTTATATTTTACTATAAAATCTGTTTTATACATTTATAGTAAATTATTATTCAAAAATCTTTATATCATTTTCTATTTTATCGTTTGTTATTAGAATACATATCCCTGTCTCTTGTTAGTTCTCTTGACGGCACACCTCCTCTTATCCATCCTTGTGAAGCATCTGACTCAATGATATGGTCGGAGTTCTGTACAGTTTTCTGCATCTCTGGAATCAAAGGCGTGGTTCTGTATCTAAGATGGCTCTTCTCAGTCAGCTTAGTTATAGAACGCTTGTTGGTAACAGCCTCACCTTGTTGGATTTGGGCTTCTAAAGCAGGGTCCACGGCGCCTCTTCCTAAATAAGGAACAGTGGCAAATGGGCGCTGAAATAAGTCTATTCTAGCCTTCGGCGCAGTTTGAACTGAACCAATAAGGAGTTTTGAACTTTCGTCAATGTTTGACCCACACATATCTGAGCCCATACTGCCTGAATATATAATTCCGGGTTGCGTTGTTGCTAATTGCATCGCCTTTGACATATTACAGTCCGAAGTAAAGTAATTTTGGAGCAAATAGGAGCAAGCCTGTGAGTTTTGGATTGAATTGATATCTTGCGAGCATTCATCGTTGCCGATTCTTCCCATTGTATTAAATGTAAAATTTGAAACGTGAGCCATTTTATATATTACTACAATAAAAATAAAAAAGAATAATTTAATTTAAATGTTTTTGTGTTTCTAAATGTCTTTGATATAAAATATTTACAAAACAGCCAAAATCACATTTCTCGCAATAAAAATTAAACCCGTTTAATCTCTCTTCTTTTGTAGCGTGTTTATTAAGATAATGTAACTTTAAATTTGTGGTTTTAGTTGGCTTATAATCGCAAAATTTGCATTTTTCATCTAAAGTCTTATCGCTCCTGGGCTTTCTCTTTTCCCCAGTATGCCTTTTACATATTATATGTTCATTCCATTCAGACAAATAATTACATTTAAACATACATTTTTCACAATTAAAATTTGATTCCATTTTATTAAATTATATTATTTTATTTCTAAATGGTTTAGGAATATCTTCTATATATAGTATATAATGTCGCAACACATTAAATTTGACATTGAACGTCTTAAGAATTATTGTAATGAACATAATTTAATACTGATAGATGATTACACAGATATGTTTTTAACAAAAAATACACCAATTAAAGGCAAATGTGTTTACAACAATTGTAATAATAATTTTGAAAAACTGTTTATAAATTTAATTAATTCTGGAGGATATTGTAAATTATGTATAAAAAATATTGCCAAAGAAAGAACCAAGATAACACTATTTGAAAAATATGGTGGTGAAAATAATCCAAATAAATTAGAACTAGAACAGAATAGAAAGGATAAAATACATAAGGTAAATCTTAACAAAATATTATTATTTTGTAAGGATAATAAGATTGAGATTGTAAATGATTATACCAATTCTTATTTAACAACACATAGTTATATAAAGATTAAATGTGTTTATAAAAATTGTTCTACAATTTTTGAAAAACGATTTCGTGAAATTGAACATACTGGTGCATATTGTCAGGTATGTATAAATAAGGTTAAACAAGAGAAAAGAAAAAACACTTGTTTAGAAAAATATGGTGTAGAAGCATGTATAAATAGTGAAATAGTTAAGAAAAAAATTAAAGCTACAAATTTACAAAAATATGGCGTTGAATGGTCGTTTCAATCTGAAATAATAAAAGATAAAATAAAAGATACTTTATTGGAAAAATATGGCGTAGAAAACGCGATGCAAAGTAAGGAAATACAAGAAAAGTCAAAACAAACATGTTTGGATAAATATGGTGTTGAGCATATTTATAAAAGTGATGTATTCAAAGAAAAATATAATGCTACTATTTTGAAAAAATATGGAGTTAAAAGTATATCACAAAGTCAAGAAATTAAAAATAAAAAGGTAGAAACAAGTTTAAAAAATTACGGAGTTGAATATCCATCTCAAAATCAAGAAATTAAGGATAAGGTTAAGGATACAAATTTAAAAAATTTAGGTGTAGAATATCCAACACAAAATAAGGAAGTTAGAAATAAAGTAATTGAAACAAATTTAAAAAAATATGGTGTAGAGCATACGTTTCAAAATGAAAATATTAAAAATAAAATTAAAGAAACAAATATAAAAAATTTAGGTGTTGATTATCCAACACAGAATAAAGAAGTTAGAAATAAGGTAAAGGAAACAAATATAAAAAATTTAGGTGTTGAATATCCAATACAAAATAATGAAATCAAAAATAAAACAAAACAAACATGCTTGGCTAAATATGGATGTGAATGTCCTTTACAAAATGAAGAAGTTAAAACTAAATCAAAACAAACATGCTTGGCTAAATATGGTTGTGAATATGCTATACAAAATAATGAAATAATGGAACAAATTATAAATTCTAGTTTTACAAAAAAAGAATATGTATATCCTTCTGGAAGAATTGATAAAATTCAAGGATATGAACATTTTGCATTAGATGAATTAATTATAAATGAAAAAATTGATGAAACAGATATAATTACAGGTTGTAAAAATGTTCCTAAAATATTGTATAATGATAAGTTTGGGAAACCACATAGACATTATGTTGATATTTTTATTCCATCTCAAAATAAATGTATTGAAGTTAAATCGTTATGGACATATAATCTACAAATAGATTGTGTATTATTAAAACAAAATGCTGCTAAAGAATTAGGATACATTTATGAAATTTGGATTTATGATAACAAAGGTAATAAAAAATTATAAAGTATACCTGTAATTGTCCTTCACGCGCATCATGGCTCCTTCAGGAGTGTCTTCCTTAGCAGAATACATTGAACCATATAAAAAATCGGCAAACGCCCCTTGGTCTGAATCCACACGGGTGTTGGCTGTACTATAGAAGCGCATCATAGACTTGTCTAAATCATAATTGTCCTTAAGGTCGCCGTAAAGTTGCTTATTGGTGCTATCAATTGACGGGTATAACATCTGTGTTTGTTTCTTTACAGCGGTCGTAATATCTTCAGAAACGTCCGGATTAAAACTGGGAGCCGCTGCTTTACGGTCAGGGTCATCCATAATATCAGTCAGCAATACATTTCCAAAAGGATTCTGCTTGGTTGTTGGATGAAACTCAGTGCGCAACACGGTTTCCAATGTTACCGGATTGGTCGTGAATGATGAAGGTGTTATCTTTTTACCGTGTTTATTATTTTTCTTTTTATTTTGGATTGAATCTTGATTATCATTCTTATCTTGATTTAAAAAACCCTCTGTTAAATTTTTGACAATGGTTTGCTTTCTGTATTTGTAAAATGAAAAAATAATTGCCAAGGTAATCAATCCAATAATAACAAAATGGTGTTTCACAGTAAATACAAATCCTAGAATAGATAGCAGTATAACCAGGCGACTAATTGCGTTTAACTTGGATTCAAAAGACATGGTTGGTTGAGGCCAGACTTGTAAAATAGAATCAGTATTAAATAATATTGTTGGTTCATTTGACCAAAATGGAGTCGTCATTATATATATACTTTTCTTATAAAATTGTATAATAAAATATATTGTATTTATTATACACTATTTTCCTAAAATGCCAAAAGATTAGAGTTATATTTGTGTTATACAATATAAATATCAATAAAATATTAATTACAAAATTCTAATTATTTCTTGGATTTTTTCTTTTTCTTATCCGCGTTACTAGTAGTAGCAGTATTACTTGTACTAGGAGACGGTTTTGCTCCTCTAGGTGTTCGCTCAACCTTCTCACCCGTACTAAAAATTTTGATAATTTCCTCTTCAGATAATGCTGGTTTATCGGAAGCAGGAGCAGAAGGGGTCTTTGGTTGCTCTTTTGCTTCCACCTTAGCTCGCATTCGCTCCTTCATCTTTGCCATCTTCATATTCTTATTCATTTGTGCCTCCATTGCACCCATATTTACCTTTGTATTCTTCCCTAAACCCGGCATTCCCATTTGACTAAATATCTTGGACATATCACCCATTCCAGGCATATTCTTCATTTGATTCAATAAGTCCATACCTTCACTCATAAGTTCACTTTCCTTTATTTCACCCGACTTGATTTTACCCTCAATCTTGCCACCAATGTTTTTAACCATATTCATCAGTTTACCCGGATTCTTAAATAGTTGTTGAAACACATCCTTAGCATCCTTTGTCTCATTTATGTCAATGTCCAATTCTGAAGCAGTTTCTTCAGCTAGCTCCATTGCCAACTTGCCCAATTTGCCGTCCATCATACTAGAAATATGTTTATGTAGGTCTTCGGCATTTGGCATCCCAGTTCCCTTGTCACCAGTATTATCTGGTTCATCTGTATTATCAGCTTCTCCTTCACATTCTTCTTCTTTAGACGAAAAATTATCAAACATTGTCTGCATGTTTTGTAAAGTTTCAGACAACTTGCTCTTGAGCTCATCTTCATTAATTGCTTCAAATAATTTTGCTGTGTCTCCAAAATCAGTGCTATTATGAACTGAGCCAATCACTGAAAATAACACAAGCTGTAAATATTTCCACACAGTTTCTCTTGTGTTATCACTGATGTCACACTTCCACAATTGTTTGAATACAATGCCTGGCAAAAACTCGGTATTTACTTCAGAATTATCATTAAAAATCTCAACATTTTTATACAAAATATCAAAAAAACGCTCTGGTAAAACTTTGACACAATGGCGAAACACAAACGTTAGCTCGCCCTTTGCTCTAGGATTGACATTTGCGTCTGCACCTTCTTTGGGTTGAGTTTCAGAATGTAAATCCGGAGTCCACCAGCGCTTAATTAAACCACTATACTCTGGAAAGGTAATAACAATATCTGAAATAAAATCATTCATAATTTTATTAAACTCGGTGGGAATTGTTAGTTCTTCTACAGTTTTCTTTGTTGAATCGGACATTTATATATTTCTATTAATGAATATATATTTAAATCAAACTAACAAAAATATATATTTAATTCAATGAATATTTATCTATTGTCACTGCCTTTGCCACATTTTTAACAATTTTCTCTATATTATCTTGCTGCTCTTCCGTTGTTGTGCCTGACATTGAATTCATAACAATTTTGTTGTATTTCACATTTTGTTTTGTTCTTGGGTCCTGACAACCAGGATTCTCCTTAACCCATTCATTAATTTGCTTAATATTTTTGAAAGCCACTTGTTTAATAGCTTTTTTTAGATTTACCTTATCATCGTCTTCTTTTGTCCAGCAATTATTCTCTTTTATATACACAGTTTCGCGTTTTAAATCGCTGCAATGTATGGGTCTTAAATATGTTTCTAAATTATTTAGATTCTTCAATAAAATTTTAGAAACACCATCGGCATAGTCCATGTGCGCAAAATTCTCCAAATCAGACATTTGTATCTTAATGGACTCTACAAACTCACTCATATTCATGGCATCCTTGCATTTATCATTTAGAAACACATTCAAATTAAAGGAATTGTTATTACAAATTGTATTATTAGAATTTATACTATTGTTAGTTGTATTTGTATTTGTACTCGTATTTGTCGTAAAATCCTTCTTAATTAACTCCATAATTAAGTTTTTAAAATCAGCATTGTCCTTCATTAAATACTGTATCAGTTTTTCATTTGTTACTATATCTGTTTCTAAAGTATTGGCATCAGTTTTGCATTGAACACATGTATTTTTATGCTTCCAAAGTCCACTTATAGATTTATATTCTTTGCCACATTTACAGTCAAAATGCGTTTTATTTATTTCCAGCAAATTTCCATTGACACTGACTGAATGTTTACGGGTTGCCAAGTGTCTGCTATAATCATATTTGTTACAGCATTTATAGTCACATGCTGAACAACTATATTCTTTTGCGTTTTTTTGCGTTAAATTTATTTCCTCGTTTTCCATTTACGCCTTAATATCACCAAATATTTTATTTTTTGAGAAAAAATGTAAAAATTATCGTCACGATTTTTTCAGACCAAAAAAATAATTGTCAGCTTCTCAGTAACAATGTGAAAAAACAGGTGTTTTTTGAAACTTTTTTTGGGTTTTCATTTTTGGACATTTATAAATGTCCAATTTTCGTTTTCCTTTTTACTTTTTGGTTTTGATTTCTTTAACTTTTCAAAAAATAGGAAAATATATAATATAATAAATTATTTATTTTACCAATACTTTATATGAATACTACAAATACTAATATAAATAAAACAAGAGAACCAATTGATTTGCATAGCAAAACTGTATTAGGAGAACCAATTGATAATATTATATTTTTTTTGTCTCTTGTATTACCATTTATAAATGAAATTGCAATTGTCTTAAGAAAATCTGGGTTGCCTATGTTTCATAATTTATATAAAACATGCGTTCATAGTGAAATTCTGTTATTATTATCGGAATCATGTAAAAAGAATAAAAAAATACATTGTACAACCAAGGATACAATTCAAGGATTACTTATTGATGCTCTAGCATATTTAGGTATTTTATTGAATATTAGTAGAAACACAATAAAATATGGATATATAACTGGTGTAATAAACGGTTTTATTTTAATTATTTTTTCAATTATAATTCCAAATCTATATTTAGCTCATATAATACATAATACAAAACAATTTTTAAATACAGAATCTGCTATTATAACTATTATTATTGGAATAATATGTATTGCATTATTAATAATTATTACAAAAATAATTCAAGAATTAATTAGTGAAAAATTTAAAAATTATAGAATTGATATAAAAAATGAACCTGTCATAAAAAATAAAACACAACAAGAAATCATAAATTATCTAGATTAAGTTAAAATAACTCAGCAATTTTTGATAAATTCTGAATGTATTTCATTGCCTTTGCCTGATTATCTTGTCCCATGTTCCGAATCGGGTCACGTAACATATTAATATATTCCATTATATTATCAGATTGTGCATAGTCGCCTAGGTCCGTTGTATAATCCTTGTTTAAAAAGAAACTAATGTCACCTTTTTCAATTTGACTTTTATACGGAGTTGCAATATAATTAATCCAAATTTTTATAATCATTTTTGGATTGGCGCGACGTATAGTTGATAGCGCGTTTTTGGCCGCCAGAATTCTAACATTGTCTGGAAACACGTTGCAAATATCATTGATAAATTCATTAAAATGGTCATTAAAAATAGTAGTAATATTTGGATTTTTTGCTGCAGACATCTTGTTATTAAATGTAAATTATTACGTTTCTTTTAAATCTTTTTTATAATTAAAAAATACAATATAAAAATTAAAATTAATAATATTAATAATACTTAAATTTGTATTATTATTATAAAGAACATATTATATTACAAAATGGACCCCAAAATGTGCAAACCAGGACAGCGTTATTTATTCTATGACAGGCAACGTAATATCCAGTTTAGAGCCTGCTTTTTAGATATTATCCGACACACACTTCGTCTCACAAAATATCAAAAAAAAGAGTATGATAGTTGTATGTCTGGAATGTTGACAATGCCACTTGGATGGATAGAAAAGGTAGAGACGCTTGAAATAATAACCGAAAGCAACCTCTTGATACCATCGGAAATATTAATTGAGATTGATGAATTTGTATAGGGCCAAAAATAAATACTATAAACCTAAAAAATTAGAAAATAACAAAAAACTATTTAGAGCTACAATACTAATAATAAATAGAAATGGTACCTAAATATATTTTTTGCCAGTGTATGAAACCGTGGAAATTATGTATAAATAAACAAAAAAGTTATAAATTAGATGTCCGGGGGATTATTGATATGGATAAGTTAAAATGTGAAAAACAATGTGACGCAAAACGTGGAACGAATAATGTCAACTACGATTTTATAAAAATGCGTCCTACAGATACAAAATTTGTATGCCGATTTTCAGATAAGAAACTATAAAACTTCAAAATCTATCCATTTACCATCCTTAAAGTAAATGATATCGCATTTTTCATCATTTCGTTTTAAAAACTTTGTAAAACGGCTATGTGTCTCTTTGTTAACAATTATAGTATCATTTGACCCAGGATTACAAGCGCCACAGAATTTCTTACCATCAATAACTGTAATATATTTTTCGGATATAACACAACATTGACAATCATCACAAGTTAAACTAGTTTCATCTACTGTATATTTGTATTCATCATTTTCATCATCTTCATCTACAAATTCGTGATTCTCCATATGTTTTTTTATTTCATTTATTAAACAGTTATATAATTCGTCCTCGGGAGCCGAGCCATATTCTATAATAGTATCGTCAGACAACACGTCAAATATAACATATGGTATTAATGTAGTCATTGTATTATTGTTATTATATTTATATTTATTTTTACAATAAAATAGATTAAACATATTAAAATCAATTTTTAATCTATTATTTTATTTCTTATTTATTTTTATTTAAAGCCAGATAATTCTTGCTCTCTCTTTCTTTGAAGTGCCTCTACACTCATCTCACCATCCTTGAGCTTATCATTCTTATATTCAGTATCATCTTGCGGCAGGTGCATTGTCAAATTCATAGAATCATTTAGCGACACATAGTTGTGCATTTGCCTTAATCCACCATTTCCCTTGACACTTAATTCATCGTCGCCTTGGTCCAAAAAACTGTAATTATCCGACGCAATTCCGCTACTAAATAACCCTCCCCCACTGAATCCAAAAGCCGATGGTTCCATATTATTTTTAGTCGCTTGCTGAACTTGAACCTGTTGTGTTGGTTTAAAATGATTATAAATTTCATCACCATAAACTACTTTGTAATTCTGATTTAATAGTAGTAAGGCTGGCACTTTTGTAACATTTTCAGGCATAATAATTTTCTGACCATTTTGAAGAACAATAAACATCTTGCCACTTGGGTCTTTTACACGGTTGTCAATACAAATGAAGTGAATATCCTTGGCCATTTGAGTTTTAGACACAGTTTGAAGCAACTTTTTAGACGGTTCGCAATAATTACTATAATAAAGAATACTGCTCATTAATTTATAATAGATATTT